>Ga0123357_10000046_pt1 | contig 99884 bp, 88 predicted proteins | sample TergutEmb28metaG_FD_89873 | JGI IMG/M metagenome (GOLD analysis project Ga0123357, IMG submission 89873) | Embiratermes neotenicus P4 segment gut microbial communities from Petit-Saut dam, French Guiana - Emb289 P4 | ecosystem: Host-associated > Arthropoda: Insects > Digestive system > Gut ...
CGCCGCCACCGAGCACATGGTAAAACTCGAACAATCTCCCGAACGGGTCAAGAGCTTCTTCCAAGACCCGCACGTCAAATATGCCGCTTAAGACTTCATACTTCTGCTGGCCGGATCAATATGGCAACCCAACGACGCTGCGCTGGACCAAGGGAAGTATCGCGGCAGCTACATTCCTACGAAGTCTCTGCTGTCGCTGTTCAAGGACGCAAACAAGTCCACCTTCCTGCACGAAACGGGGCATTTCTTTCTGGACACGCACGAGAAAGTGCTCGCCGACGCCATCGGAAAGAACCTCATGGACTCCGGGATGGTGCAGATGCGCGCGGATTTCATGGAGGCGCTGAAATGGGCAGGCTTCAAGGTGCGGGGCGAAGACGGCAAGATGCGTCTGGGAACCTTCACAGAATGGCGCAATGCAACGGCCAATGAAAAGCGTGCAGTGCACGAACGCTTTGCCCGTGGCTTCGAAGCCTACCTGATGGAGGGCAAGGCGCCTACGAAGCGGTTGGAGGGCGTCTTTGAGCAATTCAAGAACTGGCTGCTCGATTGCTATCACAGCATTCTGGGATTGCACATTTCGCTTTCTCCTGAGATTCGCAGCATTTACGACCGGATGCTGGGTGGTACGGGCGAGCGCTTGGAAGCGGCGCCGGAACCTGTTGGGCGCCCTCGGGACGCGGTACCGCAAGAACAAGCCGCCCAGCGAGAAGTCACCGCGTCAGCGGAGCCCGCGCCCGCCGCAGATTCTGCGCCTCCCCAACGCGGCATACTGAAGCAGCGGCACACTGAGAAACTGGAAGCCGCATACGACGCTGGCGAGATTCTCGAAGAGTCGCGTGCAAAGGTGCAGAAAGCGATTGATCGGGGTCAGTACAAAATGGCGCAAACGTGGCTTGAGCAAGCGCGGCAGGAAGAACAGCGCCACGCAGACATTCGCAAGACCCTGGATCGCGGAGAACCATTGAGCGAGGAGCAGCAGAAAACAGCCCTGGAGTCCGAACGCGTGATCGAAGCGATGGACGAAAGGCTGGGTGCCGGAATCGCCACATCGCGCGAGTTGGAGCAAGCATCGAAGTTTATGCGTCAGACCGCGCGCAACTACGCTCGCGATAGCGAGCCCTACCGCTTCTACATGGAGCGCAGCAACACCTATCAAGAGGCGATCACTGGCGCCGGAGTCCGTGAGGAAACAACGACGACACGTGTAGCGCCCCACAGCGAAGGGCTTGCCGTCGGCGCGCGCAAAGGGACACTAGCAGATAAAGCAGCGCGCGATGTTAATGATCGCAGCATCTCAGCGAAGGACAAGAGGCCTGGGGAGGTCGCGGTTAGCACCCCGGAAGAAAATGCGGAACTGGCGAAACTGATACGCGACCAAAACAAGGATGCGAATCTCGACAAACGAGGAATCGTGCCGCAGGAACTACAGGCAATTCCGGTCGAGAAAAAGCCTGGAGCGCACGATGAAGAAGGCTGGCATGAAGTTCCGGAAGAAGATCATCCAGCGCCCGATGAACTCAATCAGTCTGCGGCGCCTGTGCATTTGCCTGTGGATGAGATGAGTTTCGACAAGGCGAAAAAAGCGCTGGACGCACTTACAGACAAGCCTTTGCACAACGATGCAACCGGTATAGACGCGCGCGTAAATGATGCGCAAACAGGGAAGCTACTCAGTGGGAAGTCAGTGCTCAAAAGCATGAGCAACGGATTTACCCGCATGCAGCACTATGCTGCTGCGGCGCATATCGAGGATCTGTGGAAAGTAGCTACTCGGAATCCTGGAGACCCAGGAACAGACAAAAACAAACAGGCCAATGTGCTTTCCATCCAGCGATTTTCCACAAGGTTCACTACTCCTACGGGAGCGCGAATTGCGCACATGCTGATGAAGGAAACGATTCCTTCTAAAAAGGAAGGTGTCCAGCATCGAGTGTATAGCGTAGAGCTTGAAAGTGTGGAGGGTGCGCCCGAAGGTACGCCCTGGTACATCGACGCACGCACTGGAGAAGCTCCAGCGAGTCAGCAGGCGGTTATGAGGTCCGCCAAGGGCCAGACCCACGGGGGGGATCTGGACACGCCGGCACGTACCGATCGGAGCGCAGAGTCCAGTATAGCACCCGAAGACGACGCTTACTACCAATCCAGCGCGCGCGCCGGCAGCAACTGGCGCGACGATCCACGGAACATGACCGAGCGCTGGGCTGCCGATCCGAAGATGCCCAGGATGATGGGTGATGCGCTTGTCTGGACAGACGACTACGCACGCTCGGCATTCTCGAAGCTCGCCACCGTTTTGCCGGCAACCGACTCCCTGATCCGCAAGGCGGAACGGCTGGGTTCTTCGGCGGCCAGCAACTTCCGCAAGGCCCTTCGCGCAAGCAGCATGGTCAAGACCGAGCATGAGGCCATCGTGGGCGAGGTGCTGCGCAAGCTGGATACCGCAGCCCCCACTACGCAGCGCCGGGAAGCGCTGTGGAATTTCATCCAGGAGGCGACGCTGGAGCAAAAAGCGCCGAAGCTGTACCACTGGTTCCCCGAGGGGGCGAAGGTGGATCCGGAAATGGAAGCGCGGTATCAGCGCTTCGCACCACAAGAACGGGCGGCCATCGACGCAATCTTCCAGCACAGCAACGACACACGCACCAAGTTGTTCGATCTGGCAAACCGGGAAATCGAGGATGCGACAGCGCAGCGCATCGGGGACATCGAGAACGCCCTGGCCGCAGAGAAAGTCAAGATCCAGCGTGACGAGGGAATGAACGAGCAGGATCGTGCCAGCGCACTCAAGGAAGCGGAGCGGAAAGCGGCGCGGGAGATCCGGGAAGTGAAGAAGCAGGCGGAAGATGCCCGAGCGCCGTTCAACCCAAGCAACCAGAAACTGCTGCTCTACGTGCCGATGCAGCGGGTAGGCGATCATATGGTGATCGGGCGTTCCCAGGAATTGCTGGACGCTCAGCACGAATTGAAGCAAGCGCAGGAAGCCCTGGACGCGGGTAACGGGGATCGCGCACACATTGCCGAACTGCGAAAAAACATCGAGGATATGGAACAAAACCCGGAGCATTATTTCGTGCGCGCCGTGGATGGCGCCGCCAAGGCCCGGGGCGTGGAGCGCGAGATACGCGGACAGTACGCGCACACGGAATCCTTTGCCAAGAGCGAACTTTCCAAATTTGGAAACGACCGACCCTTCGAAGCATTCGCAAAGATTGCCGATGCGATTCCAGAAAACGAGCCCGGCGCAAATACAGGTTTCGAGGTGCGGCTGGCGTCGCCGACGGCTCAGGGGGTGGCGCTGCCATGGTAGTATCGATCGGGTCAACAACAAGGGAGTGCAGGATGAATTGCCGGAGAAGGTGCACCCGCACTTCAGTATGCGTGCCTGCACCACGACGGCGGCGCGCTATTCGCACAGGGCGCCCAGCACGAAAAAAGGCACATCGTCGCTCCGGCCCAGTACGCTTGGGTTTGAGAGGAGGGGGGTTGACATTCAACATTGCACATCAATAGCATATAATTTTAATCACAGCTTGGGTATGGTGTTGTATGTTTGGGCTGTTTTGTTTCGGGAAAGGAAAAAAGAAACCGGCAAGAAGCGAGCAAACGTTTGCGTGTGACGAGGTGCTTGCTTCAATGCGGGAGCAGTGCCGCATAGTAGAGGCAAAGCTTATTCGAGCCTTGGAAGAACGCGATGCAGCGATAAAGCTTCGCGCCAAGGCGGCGGAAACTATGGTTGCTATGCACGAGAAGATCAAGATTGTGCAGGCAGCGCGTGATGACACGGAAAAAAAAGCGGCAGAGCTTGACGGCAGGCTAAAGGAGGTGTCCCACGGGCGCGATGTGCTTTCATCGACGGTATCGCGACTTCTGGGCGAGCTGGATACAGCATCCACAGAGTTGAAAGAGGTCACGGCGGCGTTGTTTCAAGCGCGCGAAGCGCTTGATAAGCGGTACCTAGGTAGTGAGCGCACCAGTAGTGCTGATGCGTATATGGGGGTTCTTGATGGGGTGGGTAAGCCTTTAGCTGGGTATGATGACGCTTCAGATGGCGGGGGCAAAAATAGCACACCTGCGAAAAATAATGGGGATCGGAAAGCATTTACTGTAGGGGGCGCTGGAGGTTACAGACCTAGTAAATTGCCAGTGGCAAAGACAGATGGTGGGGATATTTATGATTTGCCGCTTACTGGGGAAGGGCCTAGGTTCCAAGTTTATGGCATAGATCAGCGTGACGCTCTTCGGCAGGTTTTCTTTGACGTTGAAACTACCGGTCTAAGTCACAGACAGGGGCACCGCATTGTTGAAGTCGCAGCAATAGAAATGCGAGATCGTTGTTTTACAGGGAAACGCATACACTTCTACATAGACCCAGAAATGCCTGTTGACCCCAGGGCAGAGCGGGTTCATGGGTTAAGCAATAGTTTTTTGAGGGGAAAACCAAAGTTTGCACAGATTGCTGATGAACTTTGTGACTTCATCCATGGGGCTGAATTGGTTGCGCACAACGCTTCTTTTGACGTTGGATTTATGAATGCCGAGCTTTCTAGGCTTTGCCTTCCAGAAGTCGAAAAGCAGTGTCGTGTTCTCGATACGTTGAAGCTTGCTCGGAAGCTGCATCCGAACAAGAAGAATAGCTTGGATGCGTTGTGTGAGCGGTATGGAGTTTCAAATGGGCAGCGAAATCTTCATGGAGCAATGTTGGATGCGGAGCTTCTTGCGAAGGTGTATCTTGAAATGACAGTAGCAAAAGCAGCAAAAGTAATAGAATTTTTTTCATAATGTGTGGGAGACGGTGAGGGCGCACAAGGAAAGATAAAACTTGAATTTAAAAACCGGGTACCTGGTTTGCGGAACATACAGCGCAGGTACTACCCACACGGGAGGTACACAAGGTACGTTGTGATACGCTTGGATGGCGTTAGTTGAACCCCTGCGTACCCCCTTTGATCCGCGTTAAAGTCCGGGGCTCGGGGCTGTCCTGTAATGGAGCCCGCCGTGCGTTTCTTGCTGGAAAGCCATGCCATGTTCCGTCTCTCCCAATATATCCAGGAAATCGACACGCCGACGCCGGTCGTCCCCTCGCGTCGGCCGCCGGGGCCGGTGGTCATCTGGAACCTGGTGCGGCGCTGCAACCTGACCTGCAAGCATTGTTACTCCATTTCCGCCGACAAGGATTTCGCCGGTGAATTGTCGATTGCCGAAATTTTCCGGGTCATGGACGATTTGCGCGCGTTCCGCGTTCCGGTGCTGATCCTTTCCGGCGGCGAGCCGCTGCTGCGCCCGGAAATTTTCGAGATTGCGCAGCGGGCGAAAAAAATGGGCTTCTATGTCGGGCTGTCGTCGAACGGCACGCTGATCGACACGCGCAACATCGACGCCATCGCCGCCTGCGATTTCAATTACGTCGGTATTTCCCTCGATGGTATCGAGGCGACGCACGACCGTTTCCGCCGTTCCCAGGGCGCTTTTGCCGCAGCGCTGAACGGGATGCGCCTGTGCCGCGACCGTGGCCTGAAGGTCGGCGCGCGTTTCACGATGACCCAGGACAACGCCCACGATCTTCCGGCGCTGCTGCGCCTGATCGAAGAGGAAGGAATCGCGCGCTTTTATTTTTCGCATCTCAACTATGCCGGGCGCGGCAACAAGAACCGGCGCGACGATGCGCACTATCGCATGACGCGCGAAGCGATGGATCTGCTGTTTGAAACCTGCCTTGCCGCGCGGCAAAAGGGGCAGCCGCGAGAGTTCACCACCGGAAACAACGATGCCGACGGCGTTTATTTCCTGCATTGGGTTCGCCGCCGCTTTCCCGGAAGCGCCGCGCATATCGAGGCGAAACTGCGCCAGTGGGGCGGCAATGCCTCCGGGCTGAACGTCGCGAACATCGACAACCTCGGCAATGTCCACCCCGACACGATGTGGTGGCATTACACGATCGGCAATGTGCGCGAGCGGCCTTTTTCGGAATTGTGGAGCGATCTTTCCGATCCCTTGCTGGCGGAATTGCGGCAACGTCCGCGCCCCGTCAAGGGGCGATGCGGGCAGTGCGCCTGGAAGGAAATATGCAACGGGAACACCCGCGTCCGGGCGCAGCAATTGACGGGCGATCTCTGGGCCGAAGATCCGGGGTGTTATCTCGACGACGAGGAAATCAAACAGTTTCATTCTTGAAGGGAGAGGGATTCATGAACGGACGTTTTTTCTGCGCCCTGTTTTTTCTTTGCGCTTGCGTTTCCTCGATCCAGGCGGCGGGAAGAGGCGAGGGGGGCGGCACTGCAACCCCGGCAGCCTCCGCAACGTCTGAAGTTTCCCAGGCGCGGGCCGTTGAAGTTTTCCGGGAAATTTGCGCCATCTGTCATAGCGAAAACCGTTTCGGCGGCATCGGCCCGGCGCTGTTGCCGGAAAACCTGGAGCGCCTGAAAAAAGCCGAAGCCCTCGATGTCATCAAGAATGGCCGCCCGGCGACGCAGATGATCGGCTATTCCTCCCTTCTGAAACCCGGAGAGGCCGAAGCCCTTGTCAGCTATATCTACTCGAAGGCAGTGCCGGCGCCGCGATGGGAAGCCGAGGACATCAAAGCCTCGCACATCCTCAACGAAGAAACCTTCAAATTGCCGGCGGTTCCGAACAAACTGCTCTCCGGCGTCGATCCGCTCAATCTCTTCATCGTCGTCGAAACCGGCGACCAGCATGTTTCGCTGCTCGATGGCGACAAATTCAAGCGCCTGCACCGTTTCCCGAGCCGTTACGCGCTGCACGGCGGGCCGAAATTCTCGCCCGACGGGCGCTTCGTCTATTTCGCCTCGCGCGACGGCTGGATTACCAAATACGACATCTACAACCAGGTCACCGTCGCCGAAATCCGCGCCGGCCTGAATGCGCGCAACGCCGCAGTTTCCAGCGACGGCAAATGGGTCATGGTGGCCAACTATCTGCCGCATTCGCTGGTGGTGCTCGATGCCCGTGACCTTTCGCTGGCCAGGATCATTCCCGCCATCGCGGGCGACGGCAGCGGGAAAAGTTCGCGCGTTTCCGCCGTCTACGACGCTGCGCCGCGCAAGAGCTTCATCGCCGCGCTCAAGGACATCCCGGAAGCCTGGGAAATCAGCTACGACCCCAACGCCGGAGAAGTCAGCGAAGGCATGATTCACGATTTCCAGTACAAGGAAGGCGTCTTCAAACCGGGTTTTCTCTATCCGCGCCGCACCTTCCTCCAGGACTATCTCGACGACTTCTTCTTCACCCAGAGCTATGACGAAATCGTTGGCGCTTCGCGCACCGCGAGCAAGGGTCAAGTCATCTTTCTCGATGGACGCAAGAAAGTCGCGGATCTCGACCTGACCGGAATGCCGCACCTCGGCTCCGGCATCACCTGGGCCTGGAAGGATGTCGACGGCATTTTCGGAGAAAAGGGCGCGCAGCGCACGGTGCTCGCAACCCCGAATCTGAACGACCCTGAAGTCAGCATCATCGACATGGAAACCTGGAAAACGATCAAGAAAATTCCTACCCTCGGCCCTGGCTTCTTCATGCGCAGCCATGAAAACAGCCGCTATGCCTGGGTCGACTCGATGATGAGTCCGAAATACAAGGACACCTTGCAGGTGATCGACAAGGAAAGCCTCGAAGTCGTCGCGCGCCTGACCCCGGTACCGGGCAAGACGCTGGCGCATATCGAATTCACCCGCGACGGCAAATATGCGCTTGCCAGCCTCTGGGAAATGGACGGCGCGCTGATCGTCTTCGACGCGAAAACCTTGAAGGAAGTCAAACGCATCCCGGCCTCGAAGCCGGTCGGCAAATACAACATCTGGAACAAGATCACGCGCTCCGAAGGCACGAGCCATTGAAGTCAAAAGGCGGATAGATTTTCTAAATTTGTTTAAAGAATTATTGATTGAAACATACTACAGTAGCGAAACATTATTTAAGTAAATTTAGAATTTTTTTTGGAAATGGGAGGATATTCGGCAAACGATCCGGCCCGTAGGCCGGATAAGCGAAGCGAAATCCATCATTTCCTTGGCTGAATCCCGAGAGCGGCTCGATGGTCGCCAGACGCGCCGCAGGCAAGGAGCGATGCAAGGTTTACCCGGCGCAGGCTGAAAATTTTCCTTCCAGAACGAGTATCATTCGCCGGTGGCAATAAACAATCCCACTTTTTCAAAGGAACCCGAAATGAACAAATCCGAACTGATCAAAACGATTTCCGATCGTACCGGACTCTCCAGAAACGTAGCCGGAAACGCTCTGGATGCAACGATCGATTCCATTGTCGAAGCCGTCTCCAAGGGCGAGCAAGTGACCCTGGTGGGCTTCGGTTCGTTCAAGTTGTCGAACCGTTCGGCACGTACCGGAAGAAACCCGAAGACCGGCGCCCCGATGAAAATTCCGGCAGCATCCGTTCCGAAGTTCAGCGCCGGCAGCACTTTCAAGGCCGCCGCTGGCGCCAAGAAGAAAAAATGAACACCTGTCGAGCGCAATCCCCAACCTTCAGGTTGGGGTGACTCAAATTCTCCCTTGCCGGAAGGCGAGGGTGGTTTACGTCATTGGGGGGCCTTGTGCCCCCCAATGACGTAAACCGGATGAATAAGCGCCCCGATCCCGGGGCGCGAAGCAAGGGATCCTACGCGCCGGGTTCTGCCGGGCGCGTTGCGCTGCCCCGGATGCCGGCCTCGACGATGGTGAGAGCGGTCATGTTGACGATCCGCCGCACGGTGGCGGTGGGAGTCAGCACCTGCGCGGCGCGGGCGGTGCCGAGCAGGATCGGGCCGATCGTGAGGTTGTCGCCAGCGGCAGTTTTCAGGAGGTTGAAGGCGATGTTCGCCGCGTCCAGCGTCGGCATGATGAGGAGGTTGGCCTGGCCCTTGAGCCGGGAATTCGGGAATTGCTGCGCGCGAATGGCCTCGTCGAGCGCGGCGTCGCCGTGCATTTCGCCTTCCACTTCGAGTTCCGGCGCGCGTTCGCGCAGCAGGCGCAGCGTTTCGCGCATTTTGAGCGCGCTGGGCGTGTCGGCGGCGCCGAAGGAGGAATGCGAGAGGAGGGCGACTTTTGGCGCCATGCCGAAACGCCGCACTTCCTCGGCGGCGAGCAGGGTCGTGCGCGCCAGTTGTTCCGGGCTGGGGTCGTAGTTGACGTAGGTGTCGGCGATGAAGACGGTGCGGCCGGACAGGATCAGCAGGTTCATTGCCGCGTATTCGGAAACGCCAGCCTCGAAGCCGATGACGTGGCGCACGTAGGAGCGGTGCACGTCGGTCTTGCCGAAGACGCCGCAGACCAGGCCGTCGGCATAGCCGAGGCGCACCATCAGCGCGCTGTACAGCGTGGCGCGGCGGCGGACTTCGCGTTGCGCGTAATCGGGGGTGATGCCGTTCCGCTCCATGATCCGGTGGTATTCGCGCCAGAATTCATCGAAATGACGTTTGAAGAATTCGCAGTGGTCGCCGTGGATGACTTCAAAGTCGATGTCGGGACGAATGCGCAGCCCGGCCTCCTTGATCTTACGCGCCATTTCCTCGCGCCGCCCGATCAGGATCGGGGTTGCGATGCCTTCGTCGCGGATGATCTGCACCGCGCGCAGCACCCGTTCTTCCTCTCCTTCGGCGAAGACGATGCGCTTGGGCGCGCTCTTGGCCTGCGTGAATACCGGCTTCATGATGAGGCCGGAGTGGTAGACGAATTCGTCCAGGTTTTGCAGGTAGGCGGGCCAGTCGGCGATCGGGCGCGTGGCCACGCCGGATTGCATCGCCGCGCGCGCGACTGCCGGGGCGATCTTGACGATCAGGCGCGGATCGAAGGGGCGCGGAATGATGTATTCCGGGCCGAAACCGGCGGGCGCGCTGCCGTAGGCGGCGGCGACGACTTCGGATTGCTCGGCGCGGGCCAGGTCGGCAATCGCATGGACGGAGGCGAGTTTCATCTCCTCGGTGATCGTCCTCGCGCCGACATCGAGCGCGCCGCGAAAGATGAAGGGGAAGCAGAGGACGTTGTTGACCTGGTTCGGATAATCGGAGCGTCCGGTGGCGATGATCGCGTCATCGCGCACGGAGCGGATTTCCTCGGGCAGGATTTCCGGATGCGGATTGGCGAGTGCGAGGATCAGCGGTTTTTTCGCCATCTTCGCGACCATCTCCGGCTTCAGTACGCCGCCGGCGGAAAGGCCGAGAAAAACGTCGGCGCCGTCGATGATTTCGGCCAGCGTGCGCGCCGGGGTCTCCTTTTCATAACGGGCCTTGATCTCGTCCATTTCCTCGGTGCGCCCCTTGTAGACGACGCCCTTGATGTCGCTGACCCAGATGTTCCCGACCGGAACGCCGAGCATCACCAGCAAATCGAGGCAGGCGAGCGCCGCCGCGCCCGCGCCGGAAGTCACCACCTTGACCTTGTCGAGCGCCTTGCCCTGGAGGTGCAGCCCGTTCAGGAAGGCCGCGCCGACGACGATCGCGGTGCCGTGCTGGTCGTCGTGAAAGACCGGGATGCTCATCCGCTCGCGCAGTTTCCTTTCGATGTAGAAGCACTCCGGCGCCTTGATGTCTTCGAGGTTGATCCCGCCGAAGGTCGGCTCCATCGAGGCGATGATTTCGATCAGCCTGTCGGGATCGCGTTCGTTGATTTCGAGATCGAAAACGTCGATGTTGGCGAATTTCTTGAACAGCACCCCCTTGCCTTCCATCACCGGCTTCGCGGCCAGCGCCCCGATGTTCCCCAGCCCGAGGACGGCGGTGCCGTTGGTGATGACGCCGACGAGATTGGCGCGCGAGGTCAGCGAACTCACCTCGCCCGGATCGCGGACGATTTCCTCGCACGCGGCGGCAACGCCCGGCGAATAGGCCATCGAAAGATCGTACTGGTTCGTCAACTGCTTGATCGGCTGCACCGAAATCTTGCCCGGCTTGGGCTGGCGGTGGTAATGCAGCGCGGCGGCGCGCAGTTGCTCTCTGGCGTTGTCCCTGCTCATGGAGGTCTCCATTCTCTACAAAGGCTAATTCTTCGATCATATAGCGATTCCCCGGATAATCCACGGATTCCGATCTATAGTTATTGTTTAATTATGAATAGCGCCCTCAAGTCTGAACATTTTTCCCATCTCTCTCCAGAGGAGAGGAAAAACACTCTCCCTTCGGAGGGTGGCGCGTAGCGCCGGGATAATTCCCTTCCCGTGGAGGGGTAGCGGCGAAGCCGGCGGGGTGGTGGCGGGGCGCAAGTTGGCGAGGTATACGCCAACACTCCCCTCGCCTGAATTCAATCAAAACACTCTAAAAGGAGACAACCCATGACACACCCATCCCTGCTTTTGAACGACGGGCAGCAGATTCCGCAACTCGGACTCGGCACTTGGCAAACCCCGGATGAAAACGCCGCAGCGATTGTTTCGATCGCGCTGGAAGAAGGCTACCGGCTGATCGACACGGCTTCGATTTACGGCAACGAGGCAGGCGTCGGCACAGGAATCCTTTCTTCGGGCATTCCGCGCGAAGAAATTTTCGTGACCACCAAGCTGTGGAACAACCGTCATGGCTACGACGATGCCTTGCGCACCTTCGACGAAAGCCTGCGGCGGCTGCGGCTCGATTATGTCGATCTTTATCTGATCCATTGGCCGATGGCGCACCGGAACCGTTATCCAGACGCCTGGCGGGCGCTCATCACGCTCAAGAACGAAGGGCGCGCGCGTTCGGTCGGCGTCTCCAACTTCCAGATCCCGCACCTGCAACGCCTGCTCGACGAAACGGGCGTGACGCCCTCGGTGAACCAGATCGAATTGCACCCGTATTTCCAGCAGCGCGCCCTGCGCCAGTTCCACGCCCGGCATGGCATCGTCACCGAGTGCTGGAGCCCGATCGGAAAGGGAGGCGATCTGCTGCGCGAGAAAAATGTGCTGCGCGTTGCCCAAAAACATCAGAAAACGGCAGCGCAAATCGTGCTGCGCTGGCATCTCGACAACGGGCTGGTCGCGATTCCAAAATCGGCCAATCCCGCGCGGCTGCGCGAAAATTTCCAGACTTCCGGTTTCCGCCTCGACCCCGAAGACATCGCGCTACTGGACGGTCTGGACAACCCCAAGGGCCGCATCGGCCCCGATCCCGATACCTCGGATTTTTAGGGGATGGGGGCGAATTCCGGGTTTTTGATTTTCTAAATTACTGTAATAATTATTTTATATTACCATCTACTACCTTGAAACATTCTTTAAGTAAATTTAGAAAATCGTAGCTTTCAGCGGGCGGATTACCATCCGCCCCTGCGTTTATCCGGGCTGTGCGGAACTTCATTTTCCGCCTGGAAGGTGCAAATAAGGAGAGGACTCACAAAAGAAAAGCCCCTCGAAATCGAGGGGCTGGAGGTTCAGACTAAACGATTCTTATGGGGTTCGTTGCGATTAGCTCGTTGCGCGGCAGGAACCCGGCAGATAGTTGGTGGGCAGAGGATTCTTGGAAGTTCCGGGACCACAATGCCATTCGTAAATCTGCATGCCGGCATCTTTGGTGGCGTCCAGGGTTCTGGGAGCTGCAGCACCTTTATCCAAAACATACGGAATCAATTGGATTTCCTTGCCATCCGCTGGAGGATTGGCCTTGATGAAAGTTTGCTCGACGGTGGAAGTCGTGACGGTAATAACGCCATTTGTGTCCGTCAAGACGCTGTCTACGAATTTCGTCGGGCGGTCTGTCCTGCCGTTCGGGTTTTTATTGCCTATACCTGCTTCGCAACCCCACAGGTGAGTGCCCGCAGATTGATCCATCGGACTCGTCATTGCCGCCTGAACGGATTCCGTGATCGAGGTGCGGCACTGCGATGCGGCCAGGATGGCTTCCGAAACGCGGGCGCGGATCGTGTAGTCCTGATATGCCGGCAGCGCGATGGCGGCCAAGATGCCGATGATGGCGACGACGATCATCAGTTCGATGAGCGTAAAGCCTTGTTGAATCTTTTTCATGTGAATCTCCTTATGTCAGATTAAAGCGCGGATATTGCGCTCCGACTGAGTAAGAGCATTTTCCGTGCCAATTTCCAATGCACCGTAAATCGGCGGGGGCGGGAAGGGGAAGAAAAAACAGGTCGGAAAAAGCGCCCATTTTTGTCAGGCAGGGTGCCGTTTTTTGTCAGCTTTTTTCTAAGAAATCCTTAATAAACAAGGTTTCCAGGGAAGAATGGCCGGCGCGGGAATACTTTCGTCATTCGCCAAAGCGCAGAGGCCGGAAGCTGTCTTTTGGTGAATTTCCTGGATGGCGCCACGTCCCCCTGAAGGCAAAACCGTGTTGCTTCCTGCTTGTGGCTTACGTAGGATAGGAGGATCGTAAAGCCATGCAATTCGCCATGCTTCATCGCCACCTCAATCATCAAGGTTTTAACCTTGTCGCAATCGACGAGGTGATTTCACGGGGCCGGTGGCGGGATTTGGCTGAACTGCGCCGGGCTGTGTTGGCCAACCATGTCCTGCTGGAGAAGGTGGAACAGGTTTGCCGCCCTTATATTTCCGATCCGTGCGCCCAAGCTCATCATTTCTGGATGCCCTATGCCGAAAGAGACCGCACAACTGCAGGAGTTGCAGGAGCGCAAGAGCTGTGACGAGGATTTGCAATGCGGTGGATCACCCGGCGCTGTAGAGGCACACTGTGCGGCGGGTCGTTCAGGGCATAATGCTTTTCATGCGCTCAGCGGCGGGATGCGCCGGATTTTTGGCTTTTGAAACAGGGCGATTGCCATCGCCCCCTACGCTGTCGGGCCTTGCATTTCATCCCAATCCGCAGCGCACACTTTTCGCTCGACTTATTCAGAACATCTTTGGGGGGTTTCATGTCCGGCAATACCTTCGGCACTCTTTTTTGCGTGACTTCCTTTGGCGAATCGCACGGGCCGGCGATTGGCTGTGTCGTCGATGGCTGCCCGCCTGGCCTGGAGTTGAACGAGCGGGATATCCAGGCCGATCTGAATCGGCGCAAGCCCGGGACTTCGCGCCATGTGACGCAGCGGCGCGAACCGGATGCCGTGGAAATTCTCTCAGGAGTGTTCGACGGAAAAACGACGGGGACGCCCATCGCGCTGCTGATTCGCAATCAGGATCAGCGCAGCGGGGATTACGGCGCAATTGCCGAACGCTTTCGGCCCGGTCATGCGGATTATGTTTATGAGCAGAAATACGGCATCCGCGATTATCGCGGAGGCGGACGTGCTTCCGCCCGTGAGACGGCGGTGCGGGTGGCGGCGGGGGCGATTGCGCGGAAGTGGCTGCGCGAGCGCTACGGGGTGCGGATTCGCGGCTGGATGCACCAGCTTGGGGAAATCGCGATTCCTTTCGTGGAGGAGGGGGCGATTGACGCGAACCCGTTTTTCGCACCCAACGCGGCGCTGGTGCCGGAGCTGGAGGCGTATATGGATGCCTTGCGCGCCTCCGGCGATTCGGTTGGGGCCGGGGTTACGGTGAGGGCCAGCAACGTTCCGGCGGGATGGGGCGAACCGGTGTTCGACCGGCTCGACGCCGCGATTGCCGGGGCGATGATGAGCATCAACGCGGTCAAGGGGGTCGAGATCGGCGCGGGCTTTGCCAGTATCGCGCAAAGGGGAAGCGAGCACGGCGATGAAATGAGCCCGCAAGGCTTTCTTTCCAATCATGCTGGCGGGATTCTTGGCGGGATTTCCACGGGTCAGGAAATCGTCGCCAGGATCGCGCTGAAACCCACGTCCAGTATCCGGCTGCCGCGCCGCTCGATCGACCGTGCCGGGGCTGCGGCCCTGGTCGCGACAGAGGGGCGGCACGACCCCTGCGTCGGCATCCGCGCCACGCCTATTGCCGAGGCAATGCTGGCGCTGGTGCTGATCGATCACGCGCTGCGCTGGCGGGCGCAATGCGGCGATGTCGTCCCGGCGGTTCCCGGGCTTGCGCCGGATGGCGGCGATTGATCCAATCAAGCAAGAGATTTTCTAAATTCAACTAAAGAATTTAGTATAATATTTCACTGCTGTAGCGAAATATTATTTAAGTAATTTAGAAAATTGAGATGCGCCGCAGCAAAAATTGGCGCCCGAAAAGGTTAGAATGAACGAGTCACCGTAGTTCCGCGGTGAGGTTTTTTTCATTGGAGGTAATCCGATGCTTTCACACGATATGCACCAGGAATTCCCTAACCTGGCAGAAAAGATCGATGCCTTGGCGAGGACCAATAGCCATTTCTCGCATTTGTACGACCAGTACAACGGTCTTGACGCTGAAATCATCAAGGTTGAGGAAGATGGAACGCCAATGGATGATTTTTCCTTTGAAAATCTGAAGAAAAAACGCTTGAGACTCAAGGACGAGCTTTATCAGATATTGAAAGAGGCGCATCCCTGACCGTTTTCCACGCATCGCATTCATCCGGCAGTATCGGCGTTTTTGGATGCCGCTGCCGGATGTTTCATTTATGGCGATCCAAAAGAAGATTTGTCACCGGGAGCGGAATTTTTCTGGAGTCCACAAATGAATCTATTCCTTTCTTATCTGCGACGCCTCGTTCTGGCGGTCTGCGCGCTTTCATTGATCGGCTGCGCCAGCGTCCAGACGACGCAATCCGGTGCAGTGGGCATTGACCGGAAACAATCCATGCTGGTGTCGTCGAAGGAAATGGACAGCGCCGCCTTGCAGGCTTATGGCGAAACCGTTGGAAACGCGAAAAAGGAAGGGAAGCTGGATCAGGATCCGAAACAACTGGAACGGGTGCAGACAGTCGGCCTGCGTCTCCTGCCCGGCGTTGCGGTCTTTCGTGAGGATGCCCTGGGTTGGCAATGGGAAGTCCATGTCATTACTTCGCCTGAAATCAATGCCTGGTGCATGCCCGGCGGCAAGGTGGCTGTCTATACGGGTCTTCTGGAAAAAATCGACCCGAGCGATGACGAGCTGGCGGCGGTGCTTGGGCACGAAATCGCCCATGCCCTGCGCGAGCACAGCCGCGAACGCGCCTCGGAAGCCATGGCGACGAGTGTTGGCCTGAGCGTCCTTTCTGCCGCTGTGGGCTTGAAAGGCTATCAAACAGACCTGGCAAAGGTCGTCACCAATCTCACCGTCTCATTGCCCAACAGCCGCGAGCATGAAACCGAAGCCGACCGCATCGGCGTAGAACTGGCAGCGCGCGCAGGCTACGACCCGGCTGCGGCAATCACACTCTGGGAAAAGATGGGTCGCGCCTCCGGCAGCCAGCCGCCACAATTTCTCTCGACGCACCCTTCGAACCAATCCCGTCTTTCCGATCTCAGGGCCTATGCCGAGAAAGTAAAACCGCTGTACGAAGAGGCATTGCGGAACCCGCAGCAGTAGATGCGGGCAAGGCGGCTGTGACATAATCAACGATTTTCCTTTCCGGTATTTTTCGATATGGCGCAGACCCTTTATGAAAAACTTTGGCAGGATCATGTCGTGCATGAGGAGCCTGACGGCACCGCCTTGCTCTATATAGACCGCCACCTGGTGCACGAGGTGACGAGCCCGCAGGCCTTTGAAGGATTGAAGTTGGCGGGAAGAAAAGCCTGGCGTGCTTCGTCGGTGGTGGCCACTGCCGATCACAATACTCCTACGCAGGGCTGGAATCTGGCTCCGGGCAATGAGGCCATCGAGGATCCGGTTTCCCGCCTGCAGGTGGATACGCTGGATGCCAATCTGCGTGAAACCGGCCCGCTGGCTTATTTTCCGTTCAAGGATCCGCGCCAGGGAATCGTTCATGTTATCGGCCCCGAACAGGGCGCGACATTGCCGGGAATGACCGTGGTTTGCGGCGATTCGCATACTTCGACGCATGGCGCATTTTCCTGTCTGGCCATTGGCATCGGCACTTCCGAAGTGGAGCATGTGCTGGCGACGCAATGCCTCTTGCAGAAAAAATCGAAAACGATGCTGGTTGCGATCAACGGACTTCCCGGCAAGGGCGTGACGGCAAAGGATCTGGCGCTTGCGGTGATCGGGCGGATCGGTACGGCAGGCGGCACCGGGTACGCGATTGAATTCGGCGGCAGCGCCGTGCGCGCGCTGTCGATGGAAGGGCGGATGACGCTGTGCAATATGGCAATCGAGGCGGGCGCGCGGATGGGCCTGGTCGCCGTCGATGAAACGACGATCCGCTATCTGCAGGGCCGTACTTTCGCTCCGAAGGGAGATTTGTGGGATCGCGCAGTAGCTCGCTGGCGTACCCTCGTTTCCGATCCGGGCGCGCATTTTGACCAGATCATCGAAATCGCTGCCGCAGAAATTGCTCCGTTGCTGACGTGGGGAACTTCTCCGGAAATGGTCGTTCCCATCAACGGCAAGGTTCCCGATCCCGCAACGGTCTCCGACCCGGTCAAGCGCGAAGGCATGGAGCGCGCCTTGCAATACATGGGGTTGCAACCGGGAACGGCGATGACGGCGATTTCCGTCGACAAGGTATTCATCGGTTCCTGCACCAATTCGCGGATCGAAGATCTGCGCGCGGCAGCTTCGGTGCTCAGGGGCCGGCATGTCGCCGACAATATCAAACTGGCGTTGGCGGTGCCCGGTTCCGGTCTGGTGAAACGGCAGGCGGAACAGGAAGGGTTGGACCGGATTTTCACAGCCGCCGGTTTCGAGTGGCGGGAGCCGGGTTGCTCGATGTGTCTGGCGATGAATAGCGACCGCCTGGAACCGGGCGAGCGCTGCGCCTCTACTTCCAATCGCAATTTCGAGGGACGCCAGGGAACCGGGGGCCGCACGCATTTACTGAGTCCGCAAATGGCGGCAGCGGCGGCAATCGCCGGTCGTTTTGCCGATGTGCGGGAATTGTTGTGAGGAAATGAGAATGGAACTTGGAAAAATCATTTCCCTGTTTCTGATCGCATTATTCTGCGTCGCCTGCAATACCGTTCAGGGCGTCGGAAAGGATGTCCAGAAAGGTGGCGAAGCCATCGAACGGGCAGGGAAAAAATAAGTGGGTATGTCGTTTTTCGGAATTCGATGAAAGCATAATCAATGGAAAAATTTATTCACCTCGAAGGATTGGCAGCGCCGCTCGACCGCAATAATGTCGATACCGACGCGATCATTCCGAAACAGTTCCTGAAGTCGATCAAGCGTTCAGGGTTTGGCCCCAATGCTTTCGACGAATGGCGTTATCTCGATATTGGAATGCCGGGACAGGATGCGGGCAAACGCCCGCTGAATCCCCATTTTGTGCTCAACCAGCCGCGTTATCGTGGCGCCTCCATTTTGCTGGCCCGCCAGAATTTTGGTTGCGGTTCCTCGCGCGAACATGCGCCGTGGGCCTTATTCGATTTTGGTTTTCGCGCCATTATTGCCGAATCCTTCGCCGATATTTTTTTCAATAACTCCTTCAAAAACGGTCTGTTGCTGATCGTTTTGCCTGCGGCGGCGATTGAGGCGCTGTTTGCGGTGGTCGAAGCGATGCCGGGGTGCACCCTGCTCATCGATTTGCCGGCGCAGACGGTGTCATCCCCCGACGGGCGGGTATTTCCGTTTGCCGTCGACCCCTTTCGCAAGGAATGCCTGATCAACGGTTGGGACGATATTGGACTGACCCTGCGCCACGCCGATAAAATCCACGCTTTTGAAGACCGGCGCCGTGAAACGCAGCCTTGGCTTTTTTCCGGGTGAAAAGAGTTTTGTTGCCGGTATTGATGAACACAGAAATTACTTTTTGAGAAGTTATTGATTGGGAATTCGATGAAAATTTGTGTACTCCCCGGAGACGGGATCGGTCCGGAAATTACCGCCGAAGCAGTCGGTGTGCTCAAGGCACTCGATATTGGCTGCGAAATGGAAGAAGGCTTGCTCGGCGGCTGCGCGGTCGATGCTACGGGCGAGCCGTATCCTCCGGCAACGCAAAAACTGGCGCAAGAAGCGGACGCGGTGCTGCTTGGCGCGGTCGGCGGTCCGAAATGGGATGACTTGCCGCGCGAGCAACGTCCGGAACGCGGGCTGCTCGGCATTCGCAAGCAACTCGGACTGTTCGCCAATTTGCGTCCGGCGATCCTGTATCCGGAACTGGCGAATGCCTCGACATTGAAACCGGAAGTGGTCGCGGGTCTCGACATCCTGATTGTGCGCGAACTCACCGGCGATATTTATTTCGGCCAGCCGCGCGGGATCGAGATGCGCGAAACCGGAGAAGGACGCGAGCGTTTCGGCTTCAATACCATGTGCTACAGCGAATCGGAAATCCGCCGTATCGGTCGCGTTGCATTCGAGGCGGCGCGCAAGCGGCAGAAGCGGCTCTGTTCGGTCGACAAGATGAATGTGCTCGAATGCACCCAGCTTTGGCGCGATGTGATGATTGAACTCTCTGCCGGTTATCCCGATGTGACGCTTTCGCATATGCTCGTCGATAACGCCGCGATGCAACTGGTGAAAGATCCCAAACAATTCGACGTGGTGGTGACCGGCAACATGTTCGGCGACATCCTTTCCGACGAGGCTTCGATGCTGACCGGCTCGATCGGCATGTTGCCCTCGGCTTCGCTCGATGCAAACAACAAGGGGCTGTACGAGCCTTCGCATGGATCGGCGCCGGATATTGCCGGAAAGAATATCGCCAATCCGCTGGCGACCATTCTTTCTGCGGCGATGTTGCTGCGATATACCTTCGCGCGCGAAGAGTTGGCGCAACGCATCGAGAACGCGGTGAAAGCGGTTCTGAAACAGGGACTGCGCACTGCTGATATTCACGAGGCCGGAACACGCCTCGTCGGCACGAAGGAAATGGGCGAGGCCGTGCGGGCTGCACTGTGAAGGAATTCGGAATTCTGGTTTTGATTTTTCAGGAGTCATGATGAAAAAAGTAGGCTTGGTAGGTTGGCGCGGAATGGTTGGTTCCGTGCTCATGCAGCGGATGGAGGAAGAGGGCGATTTCGCGCTGATCGATCCGGTGTTTTTTTCCACCTCGGCGGCGGGCAGCAGAGCGCCGGTATTCGGCGGCAAGGGAGGCGATACCCTGCATAACGCCAGCAATACCGATGTCCTGAAAAATATGGATATCATCATCACCTGCCAGGGGGGAGACTACACAAAGGAAATTTTCCCCAAGTTGCGCGCGACAGGCTGGAAGGGAGACTGGATCGACGCGGCTTCGGCGCTGCGGATGAACGATGATGCAGTGATCATTCTCGATCCGGTCAATCGCAACGTCATCGACGAAGCGCGTGGGCGCGGATGCAACAACTGGATCGGCGGCAACTGTACCGTTTCACTGATGCTGATGGCGCTCGGCGGATTGTTCAGGGCCGATCTGGTCGAATGGGTTTCGGCGATGACCTATCAGGCAGCTTCCGGCGCTGGCGCGCAAAATATGCGTGAACTGTTGATGCAGATGGGGATGCTTTATGAAGCAGTCAAGGATGATCTGGCCAATCCTGCTTCGGCGATTCTCGATATTGACCGCAAGGTTGCGGCAACGCTGCGTTCTCCCGGGTTCCCCACCTCGAATTTCCGCAATACGCCGCTTGCCGGCAGCCTGATCCCGTGGATCGACGTTCCAGTCGAGAACGGGCAAAGCAAGGAAGAGTGGAAAGGCGGCGCCGAGTGCAACAAAATCCTCGGCAAGGCGCCGTTCAGAACGCCCGGAAGCATTCCGATCGACGGATTGTGCGTGCGCGTCGGCGCCATGCGCTGCCATTCCCAGGCCTTGACGGTGAAAATGAAAAAGGATGTGCCGCTCGATGAAGTCCACGAGATCCTGGCGCGCGGCAACGATTGGGTGAAGGTCGTTCCGAACGAGCGCGAGGCCAGCGAGCAGGAACTTGGCCCGGCAGCGATCACGGGGACGCTCACTGTGCCGGTCGGACGCCTGCATAAGCTGGCGATGGGGCCGGAATATCTTGCGGCCTTTACCTGTGGCGACCAGTTGCTGTGGGGCGCTGCCGAGCCGTTGCGCAGAATGCTGCGGATTCTGCTCGAAGCCTGAAAAGTCGCGAGCGCAGGGGTTCGGATTTCCTCCCGGTGGAGGGGATTTTCTCTCCAGAATCTGCCGGAGGAATCTTTAGCGGGTTTTTTTGCCACAGTGCAGTACATAACAAGTCAGATTAGCTTGCACTCGTAACTATATGATGTTATTTTTAATCTTCCAGATCATTATGCAATCGCCACCCAGGGGGTGCTGTGAGAAATAACATGAACTTGAGAACCGGGATTCCCGGAATGAAGAAGCTGCGTTATTCCACGCTGGCTGTCGTAACAGGCTTGGCATTGAGCGGGGTTTCGTTGAGTGCGAATGCCGCCGGGTTGGGCAAGGTGGTCGTTTTTTCTGCGTTGGGGCAACCGTTGCGCGCAGAAGTGGAAGTCATCGCGACGCCCGATGAATTGTCGGGGATGACGGCGCGGCTGGCTTCGCCGGATGCCTTCCGTGCTTCTGGCCTCGATTATGCCAGCAACCTTCTCAACATTAGGTTCAAGCTCGACAAGAGAAGCTCCGGCCAAACGATGCTCACTTTGACCACTGAGAGGCCGGTCAATGATCCCTTCGTCGATATGCTTGTCGAGCTGAACTGGTCATCCGGGCGGCTGGTGCGCGAATTCACATTCCTGCTCGACCCTCCCGAAAACAAAACCGAGAGCTCGGTGAAGCCACCTGAGGTCGCTCCGCCCGCTCCTCCCGTGGTGGCGGTGACGCCCATCGCCGCAGAGCCTCCGCCGCGCGTGGAAGGGGTTCCTCCGCCACGAGGCGCGGAAGAGGCGTCTACCGAAACAAAACCCGCCACGAGCGACGTGTCGACGATCGACGCCGAAACGCGGAAGCGGGCGCAGCAGGCGGCGCAACAGGAAACCGCAGAAACAGCGCCGAAGGCAGAACCGAAAGCGGATTCCAAGGAGCCCCCCAAGGCTCCGGCGCCTCCCCAGGCAACTGCGGGGACACATCAGGTCAAACCCGGCGAAACCTTGAGGAAGATTGCCACCGAGGTTCGCCCCGAGGGTGTTTCGCTCGAGCAGATGCTCGTCGGTATTTACCAGGCGAATCCGGATGCTTTCCAGAAGAATATGAATCGCATGAAGAGCGGCCATATTCTGAATATTCCCGATAAATCCGCCATCGAATCCGTATCCGCTCCCGAGGCGAAGAAAATTGTCGTTGCGCAAGCCGCTGACTGGAATCGTTATCGCAACCGTTTGGCAGAGATAGCAGGAAAGGCGACTCCGACCGAAGGGGATGCCCAGTCTTCCTCTTCCGGCGTGATTACGCCCAAGGTCGATGACAAGGGCGCCTCGGCAGCGCCATCCGGGGGTAAGCTTCTGATTTCGAAAAATGAACCTGCCAAGCCGCAAGGAAAGGGGATTTCCGAAGCGGATCGCGTGGCGCAGGAAAAGGCGATCAAGGAGGCCAATGATCGCGCCAGGGAAATGGAAGCCACGAACGCCAAGCTGAAGGAATTGTCGAACCAGCAGCAGAGCCAGCTTGAAGCGAAGCAGCGCGAACTCGAAGCGGGGCAGCGCGAACTCGAAGTAGCGCAGAAACGCATGGCTGAGTTGCAGAAGCAACTCACCGAGGCACAACGGCAAGTAAAGCAACAGCCGCCCGCGCCGGTTCAACAGGCGCCGGAACCAAAGCCGGAACCGAAACCAGAGCCAAAACCGGAACCAAAACCGGAACCAAAACCAGAGCCAAAGCCGGAGCTGAAGCCACAACCTGAACAGCCGCCGGTTGCTGTGCCGCCTGTCCAGGCTACAGGCGAGACACCGAAAGGCATGGAAGGAGCACCGGGGTCGGCATCCCAGACGACGGAACAGCCCAAGCCCGAAACTTCGCCGCAGCCACAGGAAGCGCAGCAGGAACCCAAGCCCGAGCCGAAACCTGAACCCGAAAAAGCGCCACCGCCGCCGGTAGAGCCGAAACCTCCGGCTCAGCCGCAGCCGCAGCCGGAAGAACCTGGACTTCTGGAAGAGATTGGCGGTCTTACGCTGGGAGGTCTCGCGGCCTTGCTGGTGGTTTTGGGAGGCGGTTTCTATTGGTTCCGCAAGAAGAAACAATCGGCGAATACCGAGGACTTGTCGCAGGTCTCGATCAGTTCCCTGTCCCAATCCAGTCTGGGGGCCAGCTCCATTTTCCGCTCCACTGGCGGAGGTCAAAGTGTCGATACCTCGCATCTGACGCATACCACCGATTTCAGCCAGGTCGGGCCGGGCACCATTGATACCGGAGAAGTCGATCCGGTCGCCGAAGCGGACGTTTACATGGCGTATGCCCGTGACGCGCAGGCGGAAGAAATTCTGCTGGAAGCGAAAACGAAAACTCCGGAGCGTCTGGCGATTCATCTCAAACTGCTCGATATCTACGCTTCCCGGCAAGACCTCAATCAATTCGAGGCGCTAGCCAGCGAGCTATACACCCTCACGAGGGGTGCGGGACCGGAATGGGAAAAAGCAGCCACGCTTGGCGCACAGCTTGACCCGACGAACCCGCTTTTCAATACCTTGCGATCGGCGCCTGTGGCTCCTCCTGTCAATGAGCCGCCTCCGCCGCCTCCGAAACAACCGGCGCCCCAGCCGGCGGCGCCGAAGCCTGCTCCCCAACCGGAGCCACGGCCCGCCCCGCAACCGGAGCCACGCCCCGTTCCCCCGCCTCAACCTGAAGCCGTGATGCCGGTCAGGACTCCGCCTCCTGCCCCATCTCCGGATCAGGCTGCGGTGACTTCCAATCCCGAGTTCATATTCACGGATCTTCCCGCAGGACGGGGAATTCCGGGAGAAAGCGATCTCGTGGACGAAGGAACCGATACGAATATCACGGGAACCCAGGTCGGATTCGATCTGAGCGATGAGCCTGAAACCAATCAGGCTTCGACGATCCTTCCGATCAAGAGCGATGAGCCGCTGGATTTCGATTTCGACGCGCAGGGCGTTGCTACCGACATCCTGACGCAGGAGCAGAAGATGGCCCGGACCGCTTCGCTTCAGCCTCCGTCTCCACTGTCGGATACCGAGATCGAACCGCTCGATTTTGGCGCCGCGAGTGATTTCGGAGTCGCAAGCAATCCGGCGCAAACCGCTGTGGAAGCTTCCCGGCCTGCGGGGCTTGCTCCGGTTCTGGGCGATTCGGTGCCCGAGTCGAAGATGACTTCGATCAATCTTGATCTGGCGGCTCCGGAGATTGCCGAAACCGAGTTCTATACCGACAACGACGTGCCGCAAACCCTGAATGACGAACTGGCAACCAAACTCGATCTTTCCAAGGCTTACGAAGAAATGGGCGACATGGAAGGCGCGCGTGAACTGTTGCAGGAAGTGCTCAATGAAGGGGATGCCAGTTATCAGGAGAAAGCGCGGGCAGCGTTGGCCAGAATGGGCGGTTGACGGTGACTGAACCCGATATTCGATGAAATCCTCCCTGCCACGGCCCAGTATTGGGCCGTGGTTTTTTTTCGGGCTCGAACGATATTTTTCTAAATTACTGTAATAATTATTTAATGAAAACATCTACATTAGTGAAACATAATTTAACCAAATTTAGAAAATAATCATCATTTAATCCCCATACAAGCGGATTGTTTCCCGAAAGTTTCTTTCGATGCCTTCCTTTTCCCCAGACATGCCGCGCACGCTCGACGAATGGCTTCGGCATATCGAATCGCTGCATCCGCGCGGCGAAGCCGGGATCGAGCTGGGGCTGGAGCGGGTGCGGCGGGTCAAGGAAGCGTTGGGGCAGCGCGAAGTTTGCCCGGTGATCACCGTTGGCGGCACCAACGGCAAAGGCTCGACGGTGGCGTATCTGGAGCGGATCCTGTGCAATGCGGGCTATCGTGTCGGCGCATACACCTCGCCACATCTGTTGCGCTACAACGAGCGCGTGCGCGTGGCGGGCGTTCCCGTGGACGACGATGCGCTCGTGGCCGCGTTTGCGCGTGTGGAAGCGGCGCGCGGCCAGGAGTCGTTGAGCTATTTTGAATTCGGAACGCTGGCATCCTGGGACGTGTTCGCAGCAGCAGAATGCGATGTGATCGTGCTTGAAATCGGTCTGGGCGGACGGCTCGACGCGGTCAATGTTTACGAGCCGGATATCGCTATCGTCACCGGTATTGCGCTCGACCATACCGATTGGCTTGGACCGACGCGCGAAGAGATCGGTTTTGAAAAAGCCGGAATTTTTCGCGCGGGCAAACCGGCTTTCTGCGCCGATCCCGAACCGCCGCAAAGCCTCGTCGAACACGCGGAACAAATTTGCGCCGACTTGCGTTTGATCGGGCGAGATTTCGGCTATTTCGGCGACAGGACGCAGTGGAGCTTCTGGACGCGCGCGGGGCTACGTCGTGGTGGACTGGCGCCTCCTTCCCTGCGCGGCAGGCAGCAATTGGGTAATGCGGCGGTTGCGCTGGCAGCGCTGGATGCCCTGAAAGAAAAGTTGCCGGTGGATATGGCGGCGATCCGCCGGGGCCTGATTGAAACCGAACTGCCCGGGCGTTTTCAGGTCTTGCCCGGCAGGCCGGTCGTGGTGCTCGATGTCGCGCACAATCCGCAGGCGGCTGCCGCGCTGGCTGCCAATCTCGATGACATGGGATTTTTTGATCACACCTGGGTGGTTGCCGGAATGCTCGCGGACAAGGATCGCACCGCCACGCTGGCTTCTTTGCGCGGCAAGGCCGATGGCTGGTTTTTCACCGATTTGCCTGGCCCGCGCGGCCTTGGCGCGGAATCGTTGCGGGAGGCGCTGTTTGAGATTGAAGAAAGAGCATTTCCGCACACAGAGCTTCATTCCACGCCTGAAAATGCGTTTGCCGCTGCCTCAAAGGGGGCCGGGGAGAATGATAGAATCCTCGTCTTTGGTTCTTTCCTCACGGTGGCCGCAGTCTTGCGGTTCCTGAAAACGAAAGAATGCTAAAGGTATCGACGATGCTTCCCGAACACCGCGACGAATCCGACACTTCCCTTCTGTTTGCCAAACGCGCGCGCCGCCGCCTGATCGGCGCCGTGGCGCTGGTCTTGTTGGCGGCAATTGTCCTGCCGATGGTGATGGATCGCACTCCGAGGCAGAATGAGGTGGAAGTGCAAATCCACATTCCCGGCCAGAATGAAGCGCCGCCTTTCAATCCGCCGTTGGCGCCGCCTCCGGAAGAAAAGCCGGCGGTCGCGCCTGCTGTCCCGGTGCCTGCGGCACCCCATCCCGAAGCATCGCCGCCCGCCCCATCGACTCCTGCCGTAACGCTCAAACCCGCGCGTATCGAAAAACCGGAAGAAAAACCGGACAACAAACCCGCTGCAAGCGTGCCGCAACACGCGCAGCAGACACAGGGAGCAAAACCTCAGCAGCCGCCAACCCCCGAAGAAGCCAAACGCCAGGAAGCCGAGGCGCGTCGCGCCGCTGCGATTCTCTCTGGCGCTTCTCCCAACGCGGCGGGTGGCTCATCTTCCGTATCCCCTCCTTCGGCGGGGCAGTACGTCATTCAGATCGGAGCCTTTTCCAATCAGGCCAACCTCAAGCAAACGCAGAACAAACTGGGCTCCATCGGTATCAAAACCTATACCGAAGCGCTCAGCTTGCCCAAGGGAAGTGTTACGCGCCTGCGCGCCGGTCCGTTCCCCTCGCATGAAGCCGCCGAAAAGGCGCTGCGGAAAATGAAAGACATCGGCATTTCCGGAGAAATCTCCGCGCATTCATGACGGCGTTCGATTTTACCGTGCTTGGCATTCTCATCATTTCGCCAGCGGTGGGTTGCTGGCGTGGTTTGGTGGGCGAAATTGTTTCCTTGCTCGCCTGGATCGCGGGATTTCTTGCCGCTTGGCTTTTCGGGCCGGAGGCGGCCAGAATGCTGGTTGGAATCAGCGATCCCGGAATCAGGCTTGCTGCGGGCTACGTACTGGTTTTTATCGCGGTTCTGCTCCTGCTTGCGCTGTTGCGCCAGTTGATTCGCGGTACGCTGAAAATGCTCGGCATCTCGTTCATCGACCGCTTTCTCGGCCTCGTGTTCGGGCTGGCGCGCGGTTTGCTGATTGTGTTGCTGCTGGTAGCCATCGGCGGCATGACGCCTGCGCCGAAGGAGCCTTGGTGGCGTGCCGCCATGCTGGCGCCGCCGCTGGAGACCGCAGTACTGGCGCTGCGCCCCTGGATGCCGCATTTCGCTGCAGAGCGGCTCGACTTCCGTGGGCACTGATTTTCGGGCTCCAACTTAGAGACCGTATTCGTTTATTCAAGGGATTGCATCATGTGTGGAATTATCGGCGTCGTGGCGAGCACGCCCGTCAACCAGCTCATCTATGACGGACTGATGGTATTGCAACACCGTGGGCAGGATGCTGCCGGAATTGCCACGGCCAGGGGCAGCATGTTTCACCTGCACAAGGGACCGGGGCTGGTGCGCGACGTTTTCCGCACACGCAACATGCGGGCCTTGCCAGGCAACTGGGGAATCGGCCATGTGCGCTACCCGACGGCGGGATCGGCGATCAATTTTTCCGAAGCGCAACCCTTCTACGTCAATTCGCCGTTCGGCATCATGCTCGGCCACAACGGCAATCTGACCAACACCGCGCAGTTGCAGGAACAAATGTTTCGCCTCGACCGGCGTCACATCAACACCCATTCCGATTCCGAAGTCCTGCTCAACGTTTTCGCGCACGAACTTTACGCGGCGGCCAGCGGTTACGAACTCGATGTCGACAGCGTCTTCCAGGCGGTCGCCGGAGTACACCGCCGCTGTCGCGGCGCCTATGCCGTGGTGGCGATGATTTCCGGCTATGGGCTGCTGGCCTTCCGCGATCCTTACGGCATCCGCCCGCTGGTCTTCGGCAGAAACAAAATTCCCGACGGATACGAATACATCGTCGCCTCCGAATCCGTTGCGCTGGATACCCTCGGTTTTGAAATCGTCCGCGATGTCGAGCCGGGAGAAGCGGTCTTCATCGACCTTGAGAGCAAACTTCATACCCGCCAATGTGCGCAGCAGCCAATGTATTCTTCCTGCATTTTTGAATACGTTTATCTCGCGCGTCCGGATTCCGTGATCGACGGCGTTTCTGTTTACGAAACCCGCTTGCGCATGGGCGAATCCCTGGCGCGGAAAGTCGCGCGGCAGTTGCCTCCGGGCGAGGTCGACGTCGTCATCCCGATTCCCGATTCTTCCCGTCCGGCGGCGATGCAGCTTGCGCATGTACTTGGCATTCCGTATCGCGAAGGGTTCGTCAAAAACCGCTATATTGGCCGCACCTTCATCATGCCGGGGCAGGCGACGCGAAAAAAATCGGTACGCCAGAAGCTCAACACCGTTTCGGAAGAATTTCGCGGCAAGAGCGTCCTTCTGGTGGACGACTCGATCGTGCGCGGCACCACCAGCCGCGAAATCGTCGAAATGGCGCGCGCTGCCGGCGCGCACAAGGTCTTTTTCGCTTCCGCCGCGCCGCCGGTGCGCTTTCCCAACGTCTATGGCATCGACATGCCGACACGTTCCGAACTGATCGCCAGCGGGCGCAGCGAACTTGAAATCATGCGCGAAATCGGCGCCGACGCGCTGATATTCCAGGATCTCGAAGATCTCAAGGCTTCCGTCCACGCCTTCAACCCGCAGCTTACCGGCTTCGACGCTTCCTGTTTCGACGGGCAATACGTCAGCGGCGACATCAGCCCCGAATATCTCGACGAAATCGAAACTTCACGCAATACCGCTCCGGAGCCGGATCATGTCGATGATGACGACAGTCATCAAATGGCCCTGAACCTGCCTTCGGGCTAGGGATCTCGTCGCCGCGCCGGAAGGGAATGAACACGATGCTGATCTGGGGATACGACGACAGGATGCAGAAACTTTCCCCGGCCGGGAGCCACTATTGTTCCGCATGCCAGGGCGAGCGCAGCTTCAGCCATTTCCTCGCGTACCGGCGCAATCACCTCTGGTTCCTCTTTTCCTTCGTGACGGATCGCCACTATTACCGCTTGTGCGACGACTGCCATGAAGGATTCGAACTTGAGCCGCGCATCGTCGAACCAGAACTCCCGGCACATCCCATTCCCTTTTACACCCGCCATAGCTGGATTGCGCTGGCGGCGCTGATCCTTCTTGCCGTGCTGTGGTCGCTGCGCGATTCTCCGCCGCCTGCTTCTTCCAATCCTCCAAATCCTTCCAGCCCTGACAGAACGGCGATTTCCACCTGAAGCCCCTTGGAACGGTTTTGATTTAATCCTGACCCTATTGGGATTCGTAGGGGCGGATTGCCATCCGCCCCTACAAATCTCCTTCCGTACTTCGCGTCGATTTGTACGGGCTTGAATCGAAAACGCTCTAATCCAATGGCTTATTGAGGGCTAAATTTTCTAAATCTGTTTAAATAATTATTAACTAAAATTATTTACTGTAACCAAACATTATTTAAACAAATTTAGAAAATTTGACCCGCCAGCCGCAGTTTAGGCCGCGTTTGCAAACCACGGCATTCTCCGCTCGACTTGCCTGGAGCATCGCGGGCTTTCGTGGCGCACAGCTTTTCCTCCCCCGAAAGTATGAAACGTCGCAGCGGGTAAAATGAGCGGATGCTTTTTCTTGCGCTTGAATCTTCCACCGATGCTGCTTCCGTCGCGCTTTGGCGCGATGGGCTTGTCAGCGTGCGCGAATGCCCGCCCGGAATGCCCTCGTCGAATGCTTTGCTGCCGCTGGCGAAGGAATTGCTGCGAGAGGCCGGGACAGGATTTCCCAAACTCGACGCGATTGCTTTCGGGGCCGGGCCGGGAGCCTTTACGGGCTTGCGCGTGGCTTGCGGATTGGCGCAAGGGCTGGCGTGCGGCTTGGGAAAGCCGTTGCTGCCGGTCGGCACTCTGGAGGCGATGGCCTGGCGAGCCGGACGTGAAACGGGAGCGAAACAGGTTTTGTCCTGCCTCGATGCCCGGATGGGGGAAGTGTACAGCGCTGCCTTTTCCGAGGGTGCGGTGCTGGAAGCGGCGGGCGTCTACGCGCCGGAGGCGCTGCCCTTGCCGGAAGAGGCGGGCGGATGGGTCGCGGCGGGAAACGCGCTTTCCGCATATCCCGAACTTGCCAGACGGCTTTCTGCCGCCGGATTCAGGCTGCTTCCCGAAACCCTGCCGGATGCGGGTTCCGTCGCGGAATTGGCCGCGCCGCGCCTGGCGCGCGGGGAGGGAATCGACGCAGCGCTGGCGGCTCCGCTTTATGTGCGCGACAGGGTCGCGCGCACCGAAGCCGAACGGCGGGCTGAGCGTGAGGCGAAAAAATGAACCTGGCTTCGAATACGCCGAAATTCTACGAATTGCCGCCCCCGCCCTTTAAAATTTTTCCGGCGATGCAAGGCGATATTCCCAAAATAGCGCGGATCGAAGCGGAGGCATATCCGTTTCCCTGGTCGCCCGGCAATTTCACGGATTCGATGGCCGCCGGCTATCAGGTCTGGGTTTTGCGTTCCGGCGGCACGGTGGCAGGATATGCAGTATGGATGCACGTTCTCGACGAAGCCCATCTATTGAATATCTGCGTTGCGCCCCCCTATCAAAATCGGGGATGGGGCGCGCGGCTCTTGCGCTTCATCATGGCCTTGGCCTGGGCCGGAGGCGCGCGGGCGCTCTTTCTCGAAGTGCGTCCGTCGAACGGGCCGGCGCGCGCCCTGTATCGCCGCTTCCGTTTCCGGCAGATCGGCGTGCGAAAGGATTATTACCCGGCGGCGGAAGGACGCGAAGCCGCGCTGGTGCTGTACCGGGAACTCGAAGAAACGGACGGGCCGGACGAAGCCGGAGGTTTGGGGGAGGAGGAGGAATGATGAACACGACGCGCGCGCGCCTGCTGCAGGAAATGGGCATTACGCCGGTATGGCGCTTGCGCCGGGTGGCAGCGGTAGAGGAGGTGGAAGCGCAGGAACCGCAGGCAACGCAATTGCAGGAAGCGCCGCCGCCGGTGGCGGAGAGCTTTGCGCCGCCCGCTGCATTTTCCGGCTTCCCCTCTTCGGAAGAACGCGGGCAACGCATTGCCGCGCTGGAATGGCCGGAACTGGAACAGGAAATCCGCTCGTGCGCGGCCTGCGGCCTGTGCGCCAAGCGCAAGCAGGCGGTGCCCGGAGTCGGCGACAAAAAAGCGCAATGGCTTTTCATCGGCGAAGGCCCGGGCGCGGAAGAAGACATCCAGGGTGAACCTTTCGTCGGGCAGGCGGGCAAGCTGCTCGACGCGATGCTGGCGGCTATCAACCTGAAACGCGAAGCAAACGTCTATATCGCCAACGCGGTGAAATGCCGCCCGCCGGGCAACCGAACCCCGGAAACGGGGGAAATCGCCATTTGCGGGCCTTTTTTGCGGCGCCAGATTGCGCTGATCCGCCCCCGCCTCATCGTGCTGCTCGGTCGTGTTGCCACGCACGCAGTACTCAATCGGGAAGTTGCGCTCAACTCCTTGCGCGGCAAGCCCCATGAATACCGCGACGGCGATTTTTCCTGCCCGGTGATCGTCACCTGGCACCCCGCCTATCTGCTGCGCAACCTGCCGGACAAACGCAGAGCCTGGGAAGATTTATGCCTTGCGCGTGAAACGATACGACAAGGTGTTTATTCCGAAAGCACTGGGGTTTATCAAGCCTCCCTCTCAGAGGGAGGTGGCGCGTAGTGCCGGTGGGAGTGGCCTTCCTTGAGGTGGCGCGGTGACTTATTCAGAGCATCCTTAAGAATTACTTTCCTCTTCCCCTTGACCGTTCGCTCCCCGAAATCAACCATTTGTCGGATGCCAAATCTAAAAAGCATTTTCCGAAAACACTGAAAAAATTTATTTGACACATAAAAAACCAATAAAAACATGAGGATAAAATCATGTTGACATATTTTTAAACAATTTCCGGGGAATTGAAGCTCATAACGGCAGGCACTATAAAGAACACGAGAGAAGAGTTTCCGCTTTTCCCCGTTTTCATTTGTTTTTCAGGAGGTTTATTCATGTCACATGGTGCCCTGCGTTGCCGAGAGGGTGTGGTCCCATCCGGCAGGATCTCCTGCATTCGCGGGTTTACGCTGATCGAAGTCCTGATTGTGGTGGCCATCATTGCCATTCTTTCGGCCATTGCCTTGCCGGCCTACAACGACTATATCGTGCGTACCCGGATCCAGGATGGTTTCTCTGCGCTTTCCAACGCGCGGGTCAAGATGGAGCAGTTCTATCAGGACAACCACAGCTATGCCAACAGTGGCGGCTGCCCTCAAGCAGAAGTGCTCGACACCGTCAACAGCCAGTATTTCACGCTGAGCTTTCAGCGGGCCTGCGGCGAGACGTTCACGATTCTTGCCACGGGCATTGGCAAGCTGAGTGGATTCCAATACACCATTGACAACCAGGACCAGAGAAGCACTGCGAGCCTGGGCAGCGGCTGGGGTTCGACCTACACCTGCCTCAGCGGCGGGAATGGCTGGATCGCCAAGCAGGACCGGACATGCTACTGAAAGGGGAAACCGTCATGTTGCTCAACACAGGCATCAAGCGGCAGCAAGCTTTCCGGCGCCGTGGCGGATTCACCCTGATCGAGTTGATGGTCTCGCTGGTGATCATCGGCATTCTCGTGACGATGGCAGCCAGTGGATGGCGTTCGTGGATTGCCAACGGGCAGATTCGCGCGGCCAGCGGAAACCTGGCCGACAACCTGCGCGCAGGCCGCGCCGCAGCGATCCAGCACGGACGGCGCGTCGCCGTGCTCCTGTGCAATGAAGCTTTTGGCGGCAGCCCGATGGAAGGCACGGTCAACGCGGTGACGATCATGAGCCCTCCGGATGGTTTGACGCCGGTTTACTCCGGCTGTTCCTCGATGCCGGCAGCCGAAGGTTCCGGGGCGGACAGCACCACTACGACCGGCCCCGTCATCCTCTCCAAGCGCTCGGTCATGACCGGAGGCTCTGCGCAGATCGAAAGCACCGGCGACTGGCTGGTTACCTTCAATGCCCTGGGGCGTGTGGTCAATCTGAACGACGCCGAGAACGGCATACGCATCTTCAAGGCAAAGAACGGTCTTTCGGTCGACGACGACTACGCGCGTCCGATCCAGGTCTTCGTGTACGAGAACGGGCAGATCCGCTCCTGCGACACGAAAGTCAGCAACACTTCCGACCCCCGCGCCTGTCCGGCCTCCTGACACCGATTCGACAAAGGAGCGATCTCACCATGAGCCGCACATTCCAAGCCCTCCCTCTCCGGCGCGCACTGCGGGGCGCGATGATGCTTGAAGTCTTGATCTCGATCCTGTTGTTGAGCCTGGGCATTCTGGGGATCGTCGCCTTGCAGACGACGATGGGCTCCAACCTCTCCGATGCCCGCTATCGCGCCGAGGCTGCACTCCTGGGCGAGCAACTGATCGGCACGATGTGGGGCGACATCCCGAATCTGGGGGCTTACCAGATCAACCAGATCGACCTGGGCAATCCCCCGGCGGTCGATTGCACCAGCTACACGACGACGACGACCAGCAACACCGCCCTCAGCAGTTGGCTCGGCACCCAGAACGCTTCTCCTCCCGACCCCGGTACCGTCTTCGGGCTGCTGCCCAACGGGCGGGCCAGCGTCAGCGTCATTGCCGATCCCAACAGTCCCGACAATGGCCTGGTCAGCATCACCCTGTGCTGGCAGGGGCCCAAGGAAGATCCGAACACCTGGCATCAATACTCCACCGCGACACAGATCAAAGTTTGAACAGGCCCGATTATGAACCTCGTCCTTCTTTCTTCCTTCCCCCGCTCTGCGGTGCGCCGTCCCCTGCCGTGCGCTTCCCCCAAAAGAAGCTTCCGGCAAGGCTTCAGCATCATCGAGCTGATGATTTCCATCCTGATCGGCATGATCGTCGTGCTGATCATCATGCAGCTCTTTTCGCAGACCGAGCAATGGAACCGCAACGCGACGGCCGGGGGCGACACGCAGAGCACCGCCCAGATCGCCGCCTATACGCTCACGCACAGCCTGGCCGAAGCCGGCGGCAGTGTGCTCGCGGCGCGTGCCCGGACCGATGCCGATAGCGCCACGATCGCTTCTTCGGACCGGGTCGAAATCCTGAGCAGCGCTGGGGCGGCAACCACCCCGTTGTTCCTGCCCACCTTGCCGGTGCGGATTTCGACGAACCCGAATGGCTCCAATTTGGGGGATTCGATCGAAGTTCTCACCCAAAGCGGGGTATTCGGAAACGGCGGGCAGGCCTTGTGGAGAGCGGTCGACAGCACCAATCCCAGCTTCCTGGTGCGCTCCTTCCAGGGAATCGAGCCGGGCCCGGCAGCGGCGGCAACGACGGGCAGCAAGAGCTGGCTGCTGGTCTCCAGGGCCGGGAACACCTACACGGACGGCAGCAACACCTACCACGGCGCGCTGGTCGAGATGGCCAGCGGCAACAATGCCATCAACCAGGATTCCGTGACCAAGCTTTTCAATGTCCAGTACGCCGCCACCTTGCCGGACAATTTAATCAGCGGGCTGGGCAGCGATGCGGTGCTCTCGACGACCGCGCCTTCCCCCGGCGCAACCACCCCTTCCGATACGCCTTCGGCGCACTGGATCTTGGGGATGGGGATCCTGGCCTACGAACGGATTCAGGTGGGGCAGAGCAACAGCAATGGCGACACCGGGCTGACCCGCGAGCGGCGCGAGATCAGCGATGCCGGTTATCCGACGCTGGCCCGCAAGAGTTTCGATACGCCGTATGTGGTCTTCCTGAAAGCCTATTACGGCTTCGACAACGGAGATCCGGCCGGAAGCGCTTCAGCTGGGCGGGTGACCCACTGGCTGGGCGCCGATGCCTGTACCGTTCCCCGGGCGGCCGATCCCGGCTGGACCTGCACGGGGATCGACAGCACCCGGCTGCCGGCGGCACAACGGCTGGTCGCGGTGCGTTTCGGGATCGTCGTCCGCTCGCCGCAGCACGACAAGACGATCAAGCGTGACAGTGCCGAGACGGTCACGCTCTGGAAATGGAATTGCGGCGCCAACCTGAATTGTCCTGCCGCCGATCCAACCTACACCGTCGCGGCAGGCGACGACTACCGCTATTACACCCTTCAAACCACGGTTCCCTTACGGAGTGCGATATGGAACATTGCAGCCGACGCATCCACGCCCGCGCCTACACCCTGAGGCCGGCGCCTGGCCGGAAATTCCGGCCCCTCTCTCCACTGCCGCGCCAAGTGCGCGGGGTGGTGCTGGTCATCGCCTTGATCGGGATGGTCGCGATGAGTATCGCCGCCGCCTGGCTCGTGCGCAGCGCAACGGCCATGAGCCAGGTCGCCGGCAATATCGCGATGCGCCAGTCGGTCGAGCGCGTCGCGGCCATCGGCTTCGAGATGGCGCTCAACCGGCTCGCGTATCGGGCCAATGACACCACTGCCGTAGGGCTGGAAAAGGGGTGGAATGCCAACAACGTCAGACCCGTCACCGACGCCGGGCTTGAATGCAGCTTTGCAAGCAACCAATGCTGGTATTACCCGCGCGAATTGCTGGCCCGCGATTCCCGCATCGGGACGAGCAATGCACTGCCCTCCGGGTGCGTTACCCCGGTCAGTACGGACGAAAAAAGCGCCCTCGTGCCGGCAGGAGTTCCGGTCTGCATGCCGGTGCAACCCGGCGTCACAGCCACCAAAGCCATCGACTGGTTCGACGACAGCAATTTCAAGCCGATCACCAGCGACGGAATGGCGGCCGAGACGAGCAAGATTCCCAAGGGCTACAAGATCCGCTACATCATCGACCGCCAGTGCGCCGCCCAGTCGATCAATACGCCGGCTACCTGGAATCCGAGCATGGGAACCCCCGCCGACCCGACACCCCCCACCCTCAACCAGCCGGGATCGGTCAATAAATTCTGCCGCACGCGGGAAGCCACGAACGACTGCCTCAATTGCGGAGGAATCGACAACAACACCAAGGGTTCCGCCGAATATGCCACCGGGACAGAGGAGGGCGCAACCATCACGCACAAGCAGATTTATTACCGCGTCACCGTCCAGGTCATCGGCCCGCGCGCCACCGTGCATTTCTCGCAGGCCGTCGTGCTGATCTGAAGCACGCTTTCAACAACGATTGATTAGGGAGAACATCATGTCCGCACCCAAACCCCAACAGAGCCTCCGCCGCGTTCCCCTGTTCCGCCTGCGCCCAATCGCCTGGTCGATAGCGATCATTTGCGGCGGTCTGCCGCTGGCTGCACAGGCACAAGAGACAGCCCTTGCCGATGTTCCGCTCGCCGTGTTGCAGTCGGTGCAGCCTAACATATTGATTACATTGGACTATAGTACCTCGATGAACACCACAACGGATACAGGTGCGCAATATAACAACAATCAAACCTACCGCCCCTGGCTTTTCGATGGTGTGCTCCCTCCGCCCCACGGCCCGGTTCGTCTAAAGAATGCCGGGACTCCGGGCTCCTGGACCACCACCACAGGCAGCGGCAAGAACCAAGTCACCACCACCAACACCGGTCTCACGGGAGTATGCAATGGCGGCACTAATTCTGCTGGTTATGGTTCGCCGTATGTCGCGACAGGCTCGGCCTATAAGCAGAATCCCAGTGGCCAGGACTGGTTGGATGTCATTTGTGGCGGCGGCGGCACTACCACGGTAAACATCGCCAGCATGTCAGCCATCACGCCGAAACCCTCAACGCGGGTGGATTGTGTCGCTAGCGCTACAAGCTGCACATCAGATGAAGAAACCCAGAATTACGCCAATTACATCCAGTATTACCAAACCCGTTTCAAGTCCGCGCGCGGCGCCATTACGGAAGCGTTGGGACGCCAAAAGTACAACGTTCGCGTGGGATTCATGCCTTTTTCCAGTACGACCAGTTCAACCGTCATCGCCACCGCCAATAGCGGCAATTTTCAGGTAGGTGCCATCACTCAAATCCGGGTGCTGGATGCTGCGGATTCGACAGGCACCCTCAGGACCTCCGCCAGCGATCGCTTCAAGTTTTATCAAAGTACTCTATTGGATAAAACCGGACTCCAGGGATCTACATACACTCGTTATGCATTGGATACCGCCGGCAAATATTTCAGTATGGATGATCCCTACTACGACAACCCGTCAAAAACAGGCAGCGATAGAGGGCAGATACGGAGTTGCCGCGCCAACTACAACATCCTGCTGACTGATGGACAATGGAACGACAGCTATCCTAGCGGATCCGCCTCCTCCGGCAGAAACGTCGGCAACCTGGATGGGAGTTTGGGAGTGCCGTTTGCAGACACTTACAGCAACTACCTTGGCGACGTTGCCTATTACTATTACACAAACGACCTCAGGCCAAACCTCGCCAACAACGTTCCAACTTCGACAAAGGATCCTGCGGACTGGCAGCATATGGTGGTTTACGGTGTAGCGATCAATCTTTTCGCACCAACAGCACCCTCGAATACAAGTGGCCCCACCAAAGCGCAAATCGACGCCATGTTTGAATGGATCGCCCTGGATCCCTCCACTCGCGGAGCTTTTCCTGCGTACCTTGCCAGCAAGGGACCACCCGCACTTCCCGCACTTCCAAGCACACCTTGGCCCAGTTCTGCCTCTGTCCTTGACGTTGCTCATGCTGCGCTCAATAGCCGTGGCGGGTATTTTGAATCCAGCAAGCAGCAGGATCTGACCCGGGCGGTTATAGCAGCCTTGGCCGACGCAGTCGGGCGCAGCACCTCGGCTCCGGTCGCCATCGACAACAACGCGGATCAGCCGCTCGCGGACGGCAGTGTTGCCTATGTCACCGGTTACGACGCCTCCAATTGGTCCGGGCAATTACGGGCCTTTGAAATCGACCCGGCGACCGGCTTCGTGAAATTCTCCATGACCACGACCGACCCAATCACCGGTGTTCAAACGACGGTGCCCTTGAATCCGATATGGGTCGCGGGCATGCCTGGCAACCCCCCCACTCAGGATGATCGCGTCATCATTACCGGAAATGGGCAGGGGGGCGCCATTCCTTTCAGGCCCGCCCAGACCCTGCCTGACGGCGCTACTCAACTGAGAAGCAAATTCAACCTGAATAACGTCAGCGGCCCGACCACCGGCGATGGCAACCAGGTCATCGAGTACCTGCGCGGCGACCGCAGCAAGGAAGGGCTGGACGACCTCAACTACCGCGAGCGCGGCCAGCCGAACGATATCCCGCTGCTGGGCGACATCGTCGACTCCGGCCCGACCGTCAACATTCCGATGGAGAAATACTCCGAGGATGCCTACCCCGGCTTTACGGCCTTCCGCGCCGCGCAGTTGGCAAAACCCAGGGCGCTTTTCGTCGGCGCCAACGACGGAATGTTGCATACCTTCGATGCGCAGACCGGCAAGGAATCCTGGGCTTATATCCCCAGTTTCACCTGGGATTGCAGTCTTTCCGGCACGACGGCCTGCCCGACGGTTTCCGCCACCGGTCAGATCACCAATTACCTGCGCGACCTGGCGATGGCCTTCGGTTTCGAGCACCGCTTCTTTGTAAACGCCTCGCCGCTCGTCAGCGATCTCGATTTCAGTGGTGATGCCGGCGCCGACTGGCGCACGATACTCACCGGTTCGCTGGGTAAGGGCGGGCGTGGCGTCTATGCGCTCGATGTGACCAATCCCTTCGGCAGTTCCGCTACCGAGGAAAGTCTCACCACCAAGCTGCTGTGGGAATTCCCGTCCAGGCAAAGCGACGGCACGGCGCCGACGACTTATGACCCCAAAAACATGGGCTACGTTTATGACCAGATTCGCATCGGTCATGTAACGATCAGCGGCAAGAGAACCTGGGTGGCCTATGTGCCTTCCGGTTTCAGCAACGGAACTGCCGGAACCGGCGGCGACGGAAAGGCCCACCTCTTTGTCCTCGACGCAAAAACCGGCGCGCTGATCCGGGATATTCCCGCCGGCAACGGCAGCGCCACCGATGGCAACGGGGCCAACCCCGCCGGGATGGCTTGGCTGTCGATCTACACCTACGACCAGACCCACCAGGGCGCCGGCACGCTCGCCTATGGCGGCGACCAGCTCGGCAACCTCTGGCGTTTCGACCTGACGAGCGAGAATCCCTCCAATTGGGAAGCCAAAAAGGTTGCCGCTCTCAAGGACGCCGCCGGAAAGCCGCAGCCGGTCACGACCCCGCCGGTACTCTACGATGGACCGGACTGGGATGACCTGAACCTCAAATCGGTCAAGCGCACCTTCATCACGGTTGGCACCGGGCGCTACCTGGATGTCACCGACCGGCCAGGGAACCCCCTGCCAATCGGCCCCAATGCCGCCGCCAAGCAAACGCAATCCTTCTACGTGTTCCGCGATCCCTTCCAGAAAGACCAGGATGGGAACCCGCTGGAAGGTAACGCAACCCTGGATCCCTTGCGCGATTATCTGAACCAATACCAACTGTCGCCGCCGGATACTAACCCCCTTAGCGGGGTAGGCGCAGAGCGGACATTCACCCTGAGCAGGGACTTGGGCTACGGGATCAGCTATCGCAAGGGCTTCTTCTTCGACCTGACCAACGACGGCAGCACCATTTACGAGCGGATCAACGTCCCCTTCAAGGTCACGACCGTCGCTGCGGTGGTTCCTACCAACGCGCCTTCCGTCGATCCCTGCAACCTGCGCGGCACGGGTTCCGCGTTGATCGTTCCGCTGGTCGATATCACCGGCTTGGCCACCGGGCTGCTGCTGAACCGGGGCACCACGCCGATCAGTGCCGGCTTCAGCCTCGGTTCGCTCACCATCACCGCGATGACGATCGTCAGGACGGCAGACAACAAGCTGGTGGCGCTCTTCTCCACCGACGCGCCCCTTTCGGCCAAGGACTGCGATACCTTGCGAGGCAAAGGGTACCAATGCCAGCCGAACGAATCGGTCATCGGTGCCGAGCAGGGAAAGGCCAGCCCGCTGCCTCCGGAACTCAAGCCCGCCCGCTCCTACTGGCGCGACCTTTCCATCGAATAACAACCCCTTCTGCCTCATTACCCCCGGAGCCCCCAGGCTCCGGTTTTTTTTGGGAGAGCGATATCCTTGAAATACACACCGCCTTCGTAGGAGACGATGGCAATCGTCCCGCTGAACCTGATCAAGCCTCTCTCTTCGAGGGAGCTGGCGCGAAAGCGCCGGTGGGAGGTTTTCCGCCCCTACAAACTCGATCCTTCGACTCCGCGAAAAATGACAATCCCGTAGGATGGGTAGAGCGAAGCGAAACCCATCATTTCTCAACCTGGAATTGAAACCCCGATGGGTTTCGCTTCGCTCTACCCATCCTACGCACTTGAAAGTGCCTTATGCCCGGACATACAGGCCGTGTATTGTTCCGCCTTCGGAGTCAAAGCAGTTTTTGATAATGTCGTAGAAAATAGAGTCATTATGCTCATAGAAACGAAAGAGCGCGTAAGCAACCAGATCGGCAAGCTGGATCAATCGCGATGCCTTTGAATCCAGGAATACCGGGACTTCAGCATAATTGCTCGTTTTGCCCCATTTATGCCCGACATACTTGAACTCGCGTGCAAGAGTCTGAATACGTTCCTCTGTTTTTGATTTATCGAACAGCATAATGCCGCGTTGCGTATTCTTGTATTTGTTATGGAGACGTTTCAGAAACATGTCGAAACGGCTTGTGAGTTGCTCAAATGCGTGGACAACCGGGTCTTCAGCAGAAAGAGAAGATTTTTTGACAACCGCCCCGAATAGTCGAATATCTGGCCCCCTTACCAGCTTGAGGGCATTTTGGATAGCGTTGATGCGTTCTGCTTGGGGATGTTTTCTCCAGACTTTATGCCCGGTACGCATCGGCGATCCGTGCAGTTCGATCGAATAGGGGTCGTCAGGGGCAAAACCGCATGCAATTTCATTAAGTTTCTGCTCAACCCAATGAACTTTCCTTTCGAAAACCGAAAGCCCGGCAAGAACAAAATATTGCTCTGAGGGGCTTGCTACCGAGCCGGATTCATCGACGTAAAGAAGGTACATTATGATCGGATGTGAAAACAGACCACCCGAAGGCGGTCTGCGAAAAGAGGTGAGCCAGGTGGGACATTCGCCCAAGGCACTACGAAAAAGTTAGCACACTCCCGACCCAGCTTTTTATTCTATCTTTCCATCCCATCAGCAATTTTGATATAAATCAAATTTTATTGGCATGCAGTTAGACCGAAAAATCCTTTTTGCATAAATAATTATTAACCCGGCCCATTAATATTCCAATTACGTAGGATGGGTAGAGCGAAGCGAAACCCATCATTTCTCAACCTAGAATTGAAACCCCGATGGGTTTCGCTTCTCGCTCAATCCATCCTGCGCACTTCAAATTTACCCATCTGTATTTTCTAAATTAGAATCAAGAATTCTGTATCAAAAACCACTACAGTAGCGGAACATTATTTAAGTAATTTAGAAAATCAAATACCTCCGCACACCCCAATAATCTCAAACAAACTCCCGTGTTTCCCCCGGCAATCCCAGATTGGTGATGCACCGACCGCAAAGGGCAGGGTGTTCAGAATCCGAACCGACATCGGCGCGGTAGTGCCAGCAGCGTTCGCATTTTTCGTGAGTGGAGGCAAAGGCTTCGATTTGCGTTGGCGTGCCTTCCGCGCCGGGGAGGAGGGTTGTTGCCGAGCAGATGAAGAGGAATTTGAGTTCGTCGCCGAGCGAGGCGAGGCGGGCGTGTTCTTCGCCGCTTGCGGTGAGGCGGACTTCGGCTTGCAGCGAGGAACCGATCTTGCCTTCCATGCGTTGCGCTTCGAGCGACTTGGCGACTTCGCCGCGCAGGACGCGCAGCGCGTTCCATTTTTTGAGCAGTTCCGCTTCGTCCGGGCAGGAGGGCGGTTCGTGCCAGGTGCGCAGCATGACCGAATCGTGTTCGTCGCCGGAAAGCGCGCGCCAGGCTTCTTCGGCGGTGAAGGAGAGCACCGGGGCCATGAGGCGGACGAAGCTTTGCGTGATGTGCCACAACGCGCTTTGGGCGGAGCGCCGCGCGCGCGATTTTTGCGGCATGGTGTAGAGGCGGTCCTTCAGGATATCGAGGTAGAAGCCGCCCAGGTCTTCGGAACAGAAGGTTTGCAGCCGGTGCACGACGCGGTGGAATTCATAGGCGGCGTAATCGGCGGCGCATTGTTCCTGCAACTGGCGCGTCATCGCCAGCGCGTAACGGTCGATTTCGAGCCAGTCGGAAACCGGCAGCATGTCGGCGGCGGCATCGAAATCGGGGGCGCCGTCGAGGGTTCCGGCGCAGTTGGCGAGCAGGAAGCGCAAGGTGTTGCGGATGCGGCGGTAGGATTCGACGACCCGCTTCAGGATTTCGTCCGAAATCGCCAGTTCGCCGGAGTAGTCGGTGGCGGCGACCCAAAGTCGCAGGATTTCCGCGCCCAGCGTGTCGGAAATCGCTTGTGGCGCGGTGGTGTTCTTCAGCGATTTCGACATCTTCCTGCCCTGGCCGTCGACGGTGAAGCCGTGGGTCAGAAGCGCCTTGTAGGGCGCTTGTCCGTCGAGGACGCAGCCGGTCAACAGCGAACTCTGGAACCAGCCGCGATGCTGGTCGGAGCCTTCGAGATAAAGGTCGGCGGGGTAATCCTGTTCCGCGCCCGCCCTGCGCAGCACGGAAAGGTGGGTGACGCCGGAATCGAGCCAGACATCGAGGGTATCGCTCATCTTTTCGTAATGCGCCGCCTCGTCGCCGAGCAATTCTTTCGCGTCGAGCGAGAACCAGGCTTCGATGCCTTGCTCTTCGACGCGCCGGGCGACGGCTTCGATCAATTCCGGCGTGCGCGGATGCGGCATCCCGGTTTCCCGGTGCAGGAAAAAGGGCAGCGGCACGCCCCAGTTGCGCTGGCGCGAAACGCACCAGTCGGGGCGCGTGCGGATCATGGCTTCGAGCCGGGCGCGGCCCCAGGCGGGGAAAAACTGCGTCGCGGTCACGGCGTTCTCGGCGATTTCGCGCAGCGTTGGCGCGTTTTCGTTCGCTCCTTGCCGGTGCTCCATGCCGATGAACCACTGCGTCGTGGCGCGGAAAATGATCGGCGTCTTGTGCCGCCAGCAGTGCGGATAACTGTGCTGGATTTTTTCCTTGAAGAGCAGGGCGCCTGCGGCTTCCAGCGTGGCGATCACGAGCGGATTGGATTCCCAGACCGTCTTGCCTGCCAGCGGCGTGCCCGCAAGCGTCGGCGCCGCCGGAGTGAAGCGGCCCGCGCCGTCGACCACGGTGAGGGTTTCGATGCCGTACTGGCGGCAGATCAGATAATCGTCCATGCCGTGCGCCGGCGCGGTATGCACCAGGCCGGTGCCCGCATCGACGGTCACATGCAGGCCGAGCAACACGGGAACCGCGTCGTCCCGGAAAGGATGGCGCAAACGCAGCCCTTCGAGCGCGGCCCCCTTGCAGGTGCCGAGCGTATTTCCCGCCAGCCCGTAGCGGCCCAGGCAGGCTTCCTTCAACTCACGCGCGAGGATCAGGGCGCCCTTGGGCGTAGCGACGAGTTCGTATTCCATTTCAGGATGCGCCGTGACCGCCTGGTTCGAGGGCAAGGTCCAGGGCGTCGTCGTCCAGATCGGCGCGAAGGCGGCGGCGTCGATCCGTTCCAGACCGAAGGCGCGCGCCAGCTTCTGGCAATCCTCCGTTTTCACGGCGAAGGCCACGTCGATCGCGTCCGAAGTCTTTTCCTCGTGCTCCACTTCGGCCTCGGCGAGCGCGGAACCGCAATCGAGACACCAGTTGACCGGCTTCAATCCCTGATAGAGATAGCCCTTTTCGAGCATCCGGCCCAAGGCGCGGATTTCGTCGGCCTCGGTGCCAAAATTCATCGTCAGATAAGGGTTTTCCCATTCGCCGAGCACGCCGAGGCGGATGAAATCGCGCCGTTGCCGTTCCACCTGTTCGGCGGCGAAGGCGCGGCACAACGCGCGCACCCGGTCGGCGGGAATATTCTTTCCGTGCTGTTTTTCGATCTGGTGCTCGATCGGCAGACCGTGGCAATCCCAACCCGGCACGTAGGGCGCGTCGAACCCCGCAAGCGTTTTCGAGCGCACGACGATGTCCTTGAGAATCTTGTTGACCGCGTGGCCGAGGTGAATATCGCCGTTGGCATAGGGCGGGCCATCGTGCAGCATGAAGCGCGGACGGCCACGGCAGGCTTCGCGGATGCGCGCGTACAGCTTCTGCTCCTGCCATTGCCGCACCCATTGCGGCTCGCGCTTGGGCAAGTCGCCGCGCATCGGGAATGAGGGTTCGGGAAAATTCAGGGAATCTTTGTAGTCGGCCATGATCTTTGGTTTTGTCGGGAGAAATTTATACACGGAAATAGCGGCGGGCGTCTTCCACGTCGCGGGCGATCTGCGCCTTCAACGCGGCGAGATCCGGAAACTTCATTTCGTCGCGCAGCTTGTGCAGCAGGCGGACATTGAGATGCGCGCCGTAAATGGCGCGGTCGAAATCGAACAGATGCACTTCGAGCACTGGCCGCGTCGTCTTCCGGTCCAGACTCGGGCGGTAGCCGAGATTGGCGACGCCGGGCAACGGAAGAGGGTGCCCGCCTTCTTCCAGCCCGGTCACTTCGACGACGAAAACCCCGGCAAAGGGCGAGCGCTCGTGCTTCATGTGAATATTCGCGGTCGGAAAACCCAGTTGCCGCCCCAGACTCGCGCCTCTCACGACGCGCCCGCAAAGCACATAAGGCCGCCCCAGAAGCCGGGAAGCGCCTTCGAGATCGCCCTCGGCAAGCGCGAGACGTACCGCCGAACTGGAGACGCGCGCGCCGCCGACGGTCACTTCAGGCAGCGCCTCGACGGTGAATCCCGCATCCGCGCCCGCGCGTTCGAGCAGCGCGAAATCGCCGCGACGATCCGCGCCAAAACGGAAATCGTCGCCGACGATCAAATGCTTGACCCGCAAGGCGCGCACCAAAATGCGGGAGATGAATTCCTCTGCCGAAAGCGCCGCGAACGCGGCATTGAAACGGCAGACGCAAGTCACCTCCACCGCATCGGCGGCGATCAGTTCCAGCTTTTCGCGCAAGGAAGAAAGCCGCGCCGGCGTGGTCTGCGGCGTGAAATATTCGCGCGGATGCGGCTCGAAAGTCAGCACGGCGGAACGCAGCCTTTGCGCCTCGTCGCCGCCCGCTTGCGCCGCAACTTCGCGCAAACGCGCGAGCAGGGCGTGATGACCGCGATGCACACCGTCGAAATTACCGATCGTCAGCACGGTAGGCCAGGGAAGAGGGCGCGAAGCGCCGCGCAGGACATACATAAGAAGGAAAAAGGAGAAAAAGCTTTAAATTATATAGCGGCGCTTTCCAAAATGCCCCATTTTGGGTGAAGCGCAGATTCCCCAAGCAAGGCTTGGATCAACAAGCGGTTTTTCCCGCTGACGGATTCGCGTAGTTCATCAACATCACCACTCCTGCGTATCCTGCAAGCCATTCTCCAATACCGTTGTGGCGGGTAGCGCTGAGGTTTTCCAGGGCGAGCACCGTACCTTTCGGGAGCAGGGGATGCGCTTCTGCGACGATGAGAACCCCGGAGCCGGAAACCGGCGCTTCAAGCGCGAGCATGTTGTCGATTTCCTCGAACGGCAATACGAATTTATGACGATCGAGCGCCAGTTTGACCAGGCTCGTGGAAAATACCGGAAGACCTTCCGGCGTTCCGTTTTCCCGCCCCCAACTTTCCCATTCTCTGCGCAACTGCTCGCTCAAGGGCGGATCGTAACGGCAGGAGGGTTTCAGTTCCGAAATCCGGACGAAGTCGTTGCGGCAATCCGGTTCGCTCCAGCCGATGCCGTCGCTGAGCGCATAAAAGCCTTTCAACTCATCCGGGAGCGTCGTGCCAAGCCGTTGTTCCGCATCCGCAATTTCCGAAGCGGAAGCGGGGGAGCGCATCAGGGGAAAGGGTGCGTCCGGGTCGGAAGACATCACATCCAGCCATTTCGGAAGAAACTCCGGAAGAGGCAGCCGCGCCAATGCGTTTTCCTTTTTTCTGGTTTGTTTGACAGCAAAAACCGTTTTCGCAAGCACGCGCAGGAATGTAAAAAATCCCATTTTCTTTTCCCTCGATCGTCATGAACACAAGGCGCCGAAAGTTTTACTCAAGCAATTTGCGTCTCGCCGGAATCCAGTTTTTTATCATATTCCGTCTTTTGTTTCGGATCAGAGAGCACGCTGTGGGCTTCGTTCAACATCTTGAACATGCGCTCGGCTTCTTCCCGGTTTCCGGGATTCTTGTCGGGGTGCCACCTCTGCGCCAGATAACGGAAAGCGCCCTGGATGACCTCCGGGCCGGCCTTTCTGCTGATTTGCAGAAGATCGTAATAATTCGGGGCGGGGCGCTTCCGCGCTGCTTTCCGGGGCGCATCCGAAGAACGCCGCTGCGGGGTTGCGTTGACGTTGTAGCGCACGATGTCCTGAAAATCCTCTTTCATGAAATTGCTGGCGACGAAAAAACCGATCAACGCGCCGGGAATCGCGCCGCTGATCAGGAAGCCGCCGATCCCGCCAATTTCAAAAAGGGATCCGATGAGCGCGCCGGCAATTCCCCATCCCCAGGCAAAACGCCGCCGACGGTCGCGCCAGCGTCGCGTCCAGCGAAAGCGCACATGCAGCATCCACCAGATCAGGAGCGGCACGAAAAGGATCAGGAATTTCCAGAGGAGCCTGTTTTTCCACAGAGGACCGAAATTGATTTTCTCCCAGTCGAGACTCCAGTTCTCGAACCAGCTCGTCTCCTTTTCGGGAGATGGAGCGAAGAAGTAAACGGGATTTTCTTCTTCCGTCTTCGGCGGGGGCGTGGGCTCCGGATTCCATGTGCCCGGCATTCGCTCCGCACCGGGACCGCAATCCCGGTCGGAATACTGCGTCGTTCCATTGCTCTGGCATTTATAGACCTGCGCTTCCGCCACAGGAGAAAAGCTCAGGATCAGCCCCGTGCCGAGCGAAAACAGAAACTTCAGGAAATTCCCGCCCGCGTGGCGTTTTGCAGCGAGCTTATGGATAGTGGGGTGTTTCATTGGCGGGGATTTTTTCCCGGATGGCAAGCGCAAAAAATACTTTCTATCCCTAAAAGGCGTGGAACGCAAGCAGCGGTTTTGATTCAAGTGCGTATACTTTTACCCTCTCCCCCAGCCCTTCTCCCGCAAGCGGGCGAGGGGAACTCCCACCGGCGCTTCGCGCCACCTCCCTCGAAGAGGAAGGCTTGATATGATTTTTCGATGAAATTTTCTAAATTACTGTAATAATTCTTTGATAAAAATCACTACAGTAGCGAAACATTCTTTAAGTAAATTTAGAAAATTGTCTGCTACCGCAGTTGGCTGCGCGTGGGCTGAGGGAGATCTTCCGGATGGGAAGAGATGGAAGGAGATTTTCCATTTTCCTTCGGGGGCAGTTGTTTGCAAACCGCTTCCAGCAAACCCTTGGAGGCGTCTTCGATCATGTCGAGGACGAGGTCGAAGCTGTGGCCGAGGCTGTAGTAGGGGTCGGGAACTTCGGTGTCGTCGAAGCTGCGGGCATATTGCATGAAAGGCTCGATGCGGGCGTGATGGCTCGTGGGACACATGCGGCGCAGGGCTTCGAGATTGTTGCGGTCCATCGCCAGGATCATGTCGAAATATTCGAGATCCTGCGGAGCCGCCTTGCGCGCGCGGAGGTTGGAGAGGTCGTAGCCGCGTCCCGCTGCCGCACGCTGCGTGCGCGCATCCGGGGGTTCGCCGGCATGGTAGCCGTGCGTTCCGGCGGAATCGACTTCGATCTCCCTTTCCAGGCCGCGCTGGCGCAGGAGGTGGCGGAATACGCCTTCCGCCGTGGGGGAGCGGCAGATGTTTCCCATGCAGACAAAGAGGATTTTGATCATGGTGTCGGCTCCGTGTCATGGACGGCGGCGCCGAAAACCCGTTCCTTGAGGTGGAACAGCGCATCGCGCGCGGCGGCAGCCCTTTCAAATTCGAGGTTTTTGGCGCAGTCGAGCATTTCCTTTTCCAGTCGTTTGATCTCACGCGCGAGAGCCTTCTCGTTCATTGACTCGTAAGCGGCGGTCTCCTGGGCCGCTTTCAGGCTCTGTTGCGCGCTTTCGGCGTCATAAACGCCGTCGATGATGTCCTTGATGCGCTTGGAAACGCTTTTGGGAACGATTCCGCGTTCGGCGTTGAAGCTCATCTGTTTCTCGCGGCGCCGTTCGGTTTCGGCGATCGCGCGACGCATCGATTCCGTTATCTTATCAGCGTAGAGAATGGCTGTCCCGTGAATATGACGCGCGGCGCGTCCCATTGTCTGGATCAGGGAACGTTCGGAGCGCAGGAATCCTTCCTTGTCCGCGTCCAGCACGGCGACCAGCGAGACTTCCGGAATATCCAGTCCCTCGCGCAGGAGATTGATGCCGACCAGTACGTCGAATTCGCCCAGGCGCAGGTCGCGGATGATTTCGACGCGCTCCACGGTGTCGATGTCCGAATGCAGGTAGCGTACCCGGACGCCATGTTCGCCGAAGTAGTCGGTCAGGTCTTCGGCCATGCGCTTGGTCAGCGTGGTGACGAGCACGCGCTCGTCCTGGGCGGCGCGTTTCCTGATTTCGGAGAGGAGGTCGTCGACCTGGGTGGAGGCCGGGCGCACGCTGATTTCCGGGTCGACGAGGCCGGTCGGGCGCACCACCTGTTCGACGACTTGCCCCTGGTGCTTGGCTTCGTATTCCGCCGGGGTTGCGGAAACGAAGATCGTTTGCCGCATATGACGCTCGAATTCATCGAAGCGCAGGGGGCGGTTGTCGAGCGCGGAGGGGAGGCGGAAACCGTATTCGACGAGGTTTTCCTTGCGCGAGCGGTCGCCCTTGTACATGCCGCCAACCTGGCCGACGGTGACATGCGATTCGTCGATGAACATGATCGCGTCCGTGGGCAGGTAGTCGATCAGCGTGGGCGGCGGGTCGCCGGCGCGGCGCCCGGAAAGGTGGCGCGAGTAGTTTTCGATGCCCTTGCAAAAGCCGAGCGCGTCGAGCATTTCCAGATCGAAGCGGGTGCGCTCGCCGATCCGCTGCGCTTCGACCAGCCGTCCGCCTTCCTGAAAGGCGGCGACGCGCTCGCGCAACTCGATCTTGATCGCCTCGATCGCGCGGAGAACCGTCGAGCGCGGGGTGACGTAATGGCTGGAAGGAAAGACGGTGAAGCGCAGGAGTTTTTGCTGCAAATGCCCGGTCAGCGGGTCGAAGAGTTGCAGGCTTTCGATTTCGTCGTCGAACAGCGATACGCGAACAGCATGTTCGGCGTGTTCGGCGGGGAAGATGTCGATGATGTCGCCGCGCACGCGGAAAGTTCCGCGACGGAAATCGGTTTCGTTGCGCTCGTACTGCATCTCGGTCAGGCGCTTGATGATGCCGCGCTGGCCGGGACGGTCGCCGGCGCGCATCGTGAGGATCATCTGGTAATAGTCTTCCTTGTCGCCGATGCCGTAGATGCAGGAGACAGTGGCGACGATGACGCAATCGCGGCGCTCGATCAGGCTTTTTGTCGCGGAAAGACGCATCTGCTCGATATGCTCGTTGATCGCGCTGTCCTTTTCGATGAAGAGGTCGCGTGAGGGAACATAGGCTTCGGGCTGGTAATAGTCGTAGTAGGAAACGAAATATTCGACCGCGTTTTCCGGCAGGAATTCCCTGAATTCGGCATAAAGCTGCGCCGCCAGCGTCTTGTTCGGCGCCAGCACCAGCGCCGGACGGCCGCAGCGGGCGATGACGTTGGCCATGGTGTAGGTCTTGCCCGATCCGGTGACGCCGAGCAGGGTTTGAAAGGACAAACCGTCTTCCAGCCCCTGGACCAGCTTGTCGATGGCTTCCGGCTGGTCGCCGGCGGGCGGAAAGGGCTGGTGGAGGCGAAAGGGGCTGCCCTCAAACGCGAGGACGGGAATTTCGGGGGGCGCCTTATCGTTGCGGCGCGTGCCGGGTTCGGGAGATTTCACTTTCGGGGGCATGATAAAATCATGGATTGTCTGACGAGGGCTGCGGGATATTCGGCAGGGCGTCCTTGGGCGCCGTCTCCCGAAACCTTCCACAGGCACCTGGAAAACCGCCCGGAGACAAGCGAATCAATCACAGGGTGTCCATGGATGCCAGGCGCAACTTAAGGATACTCTGAACAAGTCACCGCGCCGCGCGCATCTGCGGAATTGGGCGGTCTGCGGCGTTGCAAATCCTCGCCATAGCGACGGCTATGGCTGTGGTTTGCGCCTTGCATCCCATCCCAATCCGCAGCGCGCGCTTACCGCTCGACTTGTTCAGAGTATCCTTATGTTTGGAGTTGAAAAAATGACTTCGAAGAATAACCCCGCAACCCAAAAAACACCATTCCGGCGGTTGCCAGGCTCCGGCAGGATTGCCGCGCGCTTTCGCAATATCAATATCATACTGTTTCTGTTGGCATTTTTCATAATGACAGCGGTGATGTTGGCAGCATTTAACGATGTCATACGGACGATCTCTTCTGACTATGCCAGACGCTATGCCGCCAGTTCTGCAGAGGCGCTCAGTGCCCATATTTCCAAGGAACTTGACCTTATGGCCAAGGTGGCCCATTCCAGCGCTGTCATTGAATGGATGGCCGATGAGGAGAACAATGAGAAAAAGCTCCTCGCCCATGAGGAAATGTCGGATATCATAAGTTTGCTATATAGTAATAATTTATATATTGGCCTGGAAAGGACGCGGCACGAATATAAGGTTGAAAAAGGTTATACCGTAGAGAATATCAAGCCATTCACTGTGTTGGATAAAAATAACAAGGATGACGCCTGGTATTTTGAGGTTATCGAATCGGATAAAGATTATACGCTCAGCGTGGACATAGATCGCGTGCTGCAAAAAAAACGGCTCTGGATCGATTACAAGGTTTTCAAGGATGGCGTTACGCTTGGATTGATTTGCACCGGACTGGAGTTTTCCCATGTGGTCCAGGAACTCTTTTCCCAATATGGAAAACATGATATGCGCGGTTTCATTATTGATGAAAAAGGAATCATCAATATGGACAGTTCCCTGATGGAAAAGAAAGAGTTTTCAGATCATGATTCCAGGGTCCGGATCGAGGAAGTGATTTCCGATCCGGTTTTTCTCGCGGCCATCCAATCGCATCTGGGCGGAATCAATGGTTACTTCAAGGGGGCGATCGAAGCCGAGGTCATAAGATCGCCTTCCGGACAGTACCGCTATATGACGATAGCGCCCATCCGGTTTACAAACTGGTCGGCAGTCATTCTCTACGACTCTTCAAGCTTGCTCAACATGTCGTTGTTTATACCGGTTTCTGCAATAATGCTTGCCCTGCTGATTGGCTTCGCCCTGGCTACCAATGCCGTCGGCTATCGCCTTATATTCCTGCCGCTGGGTAAATTGGAACGCAGCCTGGCGCGGTTGAAGGAAAACAAGGGAGAGCAGGTTTATGGCATCGAACGGAATGATGAGTTGGGAAGCCTTGCACACACGATCCAGGATTTGTTTACAAAAGCGAACCGTGACGCGCTGACAGGCATCTATAACAGGCGGTTCATGGAAAACAGTTTGCAGCATGCCATGGCATTGCTGTCCCGCTCGAACAGTTTTATGAGCGTATTCATGCTCGATGTGGATTTTTTCAAAAAGTATAACGATACATATGGCCATGAACAGGGTGATGTCTGCCTGAAAGCGGTTGCGCAGGTTTTGGCCGGCAGTATAACAAGGGCGAATGACTTCGTGGCCAGGTATGGAGGTGAGGAATTCGCAGTCGTATTACCCAACACCGATGCGGCCGGCGCGCGCATGATTGCGGAAAAGTTGCTCAATAATGTGCGGGATTTGAAGATGGATCATGCCGAAAGCATTGCCGCGCCATATGTCACTGTCTCGATCGGTGTGGCGACAGGGCAGGTCATGCACATGCAGCGCTGGGAAGATTATTTGAAGCGTGCGGACGAAGCGCTGTATATGTCGAAGCAAAATGGACGGGACCGATATACGCATCTTGATTTTACCGATCGTTTAGAACAAACTTGACCGCTTTTTCCTGAAGGGCTTGCGGGCAAGGAGACTTCACTCCAGTCTCGCGCCGGCCCAGGGTTCTTCCATATTTTTTCCTCTTCAACGGAGTTCTTATGTCCTCTTCTCCTTTCGCGGCAGTCGCACTGGCGCCGCGCGACCCGATCCTGGGCCTGACCGAAGCCTTCAATGCCGACACCCGCGCGACCAGGGTCAATCTCGGCGTCGGCGTCTACTACGACGACAACGGCAAGATTCCGCTGCTCGCGGCCATCCGGGAAGCAGAAGCGGCACGCTTGGGCGCGATGCCGCCGCGCGGCTATCTGCCGATCGAGGGACTGGCGGCCTACAACCGGGCAGTGCAGGAATTGCTGTTCGGCGCAGGCTCCTCCTTGCTGGCTGAAAACCGCACCGTGACCGCGCAGGCGCTCGGCGGCACCGGCGCCCTGAAAATCGGCGCCGATTTCATCCGGCAAGTCCTCTCCGATGGGGAAAAGCACAGGGTTTATATCAGCGATCCTTCGTGGGAAAACCACCGCGCCCTGTTCGCTGCCGCCGGCTTCACGGTGGAAAACTATCCTTATTACGATGCCGCGACGCGCGGAGTCGATTTCGCCGGCATGAAGGAAAAGCTCGCCAGGCTGGACGCCGGTTCGGTCGTCGTGCTTCATGCGTGCTGCCACAATCCCACCGGCGCGGACCTCACGGAAGCTCAGTGGCGCGAAGTGGTGGCCCTGTGCGGAGAAAGAAAGTTGCTCCCCTTCCTCGACATGGCCTATCAGGGTTTTGCCGACGGAATCGAGGCCGATGCCGTCGCCGTGCGCCTGTTTGCCGCATCGGGCCAGCAGTTCTTCATCTCCAGTTCGTTCTCGAAGAGCTTTTCGCTCTACGGTGAACGGGTCGGCGCGTTGACGATCGTGACCTCCGGCAAGGAAGAAACAGAACGGGTCCTGTCGCAGTTGAAACGCGTGATCCGCACCAATTACTCCAACCCGCCGACGCACGGCGCCGCCATTGTTGCTGCTGTGCTGAGTACGCCCTCCCTGCGGCAGACCTGGGAAAGCGAATTGGCCGGAATGCGCGACCGCATCCGCGCCATGCGCTCCGCCCTTGTCGAGCGGATCGCAGCACAAGGGGCGAAGCAGGATTTTTCCTTCGTTGTCCAGCAGCGCGGCATGTTCTCCTACACCGGCCTTTCCGCCGCCCAGGTCGACCGGCTGCGTGACGAATTCGGAATCTATGCCGTTTCCACGGGCCGGATTTGCCTCGCTGCGCTGAATTCAAAAAATATCGATTACGTCGCCGCAGCAATTGCCAAGGTTTTGTAAACGAATTTCGTCTTTCGTGCATCCGCAAAACGCCGGCTCCTGCCGGCGTTTTGCCTTTGGCACAGGCCTGCCTGTCGATTGCAGCGTCCCCTACGGCATGATCCACGGGCAGATTGGCAAATCATTTTGTGCCAATTTTCTAAATTTAGTTAAAGAATTTTTGATTAACATTCACTACTGTAGCGAAACATTATTTAATTAAATTTAGAAAATTGAACGGAGAAAGAAGTGAAAACCCGGTATTTTTCAAGCCTTGTCGTCGTAGACAGTTTGAGTCACCCCAACCTGAAGGTTGGGGATTCCTGTAGGGGCGGGTTTGAAACCCGCCCCTACACAATGCGGGGCGCCTTCGGCACCTGTTACGCCATGTCTCGCTGACCCCGCCATGAATGGCAGGGATTGCGCTCGACAGGTGTTCAATGACAGGAAAAAGGGCTGAGAAAAAATCCTGTTTTCATGCCCCGGAAGTTCAAGCCAAAACCAAAAAAATCGCCGCCCGCTTCTCCAGCATTGGACGTTCACCCACAGGCAGTGCCCGCCATCCCGCAACATCGAGCGTGAGAATCGTCTCTTCCGGCAGCGTCAGGTCGACCGCGACGCAGAGCCGTGTTTGCGGGGCGCAGCAGGCGATCAGGTCTTCGAGGAGTTGGGTGTTGCGATACGGGGTTTCGATGAAGATCTGGGTCTGGTCGCGCAGGCGCGATTCCCGTTCCAGCATCCGGATCTGCTCGGCGCGGGGCACTTTTTTGGCCGGGAGGTAGCCGTGAAAGGCGAATCGTTGTCCGCACAGGCCGGAGGCCATCAGCGCGAGCAGCGGCGACGAGGGGCCGACGAGCGGGGCGACGCGGAAATGTTCGGCGTGCGCCAATGCGGCCAGTTCTGCGCCGGGGTCGGCGATTCCGGGGCAACCGGCTTCGGAGACGAGGCCGAGGTTTTCTCCCCGGCGCAAGGGTTCAAGGAGGGCGTGACGCGCTGCGGGAGGGGTGTGTTCGTTCAGTTCCTCGATGAGGATTTCCGTCAGCGGCAAGGGATGCCCCGCCGCCTTGAGAAAGGCGCGGGCGGTTTTGGCGCGTTCGGCGACGAAATGGCGCAATGTCCGCACCGTGGCGAGCGCCGGAGGCGGCAGGACCGACTCCGGGGGCGTCGGGCCGAGCGGCGTCGGGATCAGGTACAGGATGCCGGATCGCGGCGGGGAATGATTCATGAGGCGCGGGGATTATGGAACGGCAACGCCCGCCGCGCGGAGCATGGCGCACAGGGCAATCAGCGGCAGCCCGATCAGCGCGTTCGGGTCTTCACCTTCGAGCCGCGCGATCAACGCGATTCCCAATCCTTCCGATTTGGCGGCTCCGGCACAGTGGTAGGGCTGTTCGCGGCGCAGATAGCGTTCGATTTCTCCGTCATTCAAATCGCGGAAGGTGACCCAGACGGGAACGCCGCGCGTTTCGGCGTGGTCGCGGGCGGCGTCGTAGAGGCACACGCCGGTAAAGAAATTGACCCGGCGTCCGGAAAGCGCGCGCAGTTGCGCCACGGCGCGTTCATGGGTGCCGGGTTTGCCGTAGATCTTCCCATTGCATGTCGCCACCTGGTCGCTGCCGATAATCAGCGCGCCGGGAAATTCCGCCGCGACCGCCCGCGCCTTCGCTTCGGAAAGCCGCAGCGCCAGGGCTTCGGGCGCTTCTCCGGGCAGGGGGGTTTCGTCGGTGTCCGGGCTGGCGCAATGGAAGGGCAATCCGAGACGGGAGAGCAATTCGCGGCGATAGACGGAGGTGGAGGCGAGAACGAGGGGCTGCGCAAGGGCAGGCGCGCCGGAGGAAGCGGGCTGGGGCATGGAAGCTCAGGCTGTAGCCAGCGCTGCGTCCGGGCGTAATTCAGACGTCGTGGCGCCGGATGAGGCAGAGGCGGGGGAAATCAACTCGAACGGCACATTGGCGTTCAGTACCGCTTTCGGGTGCAGGATGGCTACTTTCAGAAGCACTTCCGCCGCGCCGGAGGGCCGGCGGCGGCCTTGCTCCCACTCTTGCAAGGTACGGACGGATATTCCGAGCATTCCGGCAAACGCGGATTGGGAAAGGCCGAGCCTGTGGCGTGCCTCGGAAGCCAGCGTGCCTCCTGAGCCTTCTGTATCTGCAAGGCTGACGCGCCCGATTTTTCCTGCTTTCCACTGCCGGATGGATTCCAGTATCTCCAGCCCCAGTTCTTCACCGCTCATTGCATGTTCAGTCATTTTGCAATTCCTCCGTGATGGCCTTGAGAATGTGTGGCGGAATGTTTTCCTGCACCGCTTTCGTGTAAATCGTCAGCAGGAGTATTTCTCCGTGTGCAAGCCTGTTGAAATAGATCACCCGCACTCCGCCGCTTTTTCCTGTGCCGCTGCGTTTCCATCGCACTTTCCTGCAACCGCCTGCGCCGGGCACCACATCCCCCGCAAAAGGATTGGCAGCCAGCCATACGCAGAATGCGCCGCGCTCGTCTTCAGACCAGATTCCGTTGCTCTTTGCGGAAAAGAGCGGGGTTTCAATGACTGTATAGATGGCGGATTATACGTCATTGACGTATGGTTTCAAGGGAGAAGCTTTTCTGAACCGGGAGGCTGTTGCGGGGCCGCGTTTTTGACTTGGACGGCCAAAGATACTATCATGCGCGCCCTATGTCGCAACAGATGATCATTGACCTGCATTCCTTTACGCACGGGGGAAAGACGCTGCAAGGCGAATTTCCGGTGGTGGAGATGGTGCGGGTGCACGATCTGCTGGCAGAAATCGCTGGCGCGTTGCTCTGGCGGGTGGAAGGAAGCCTCGGCAAGGATGGGCGTCCGCAATTGCGGTTGAGCGTGGAAGGCGAGCTTTCGCTGCGCTGCCAGCGTTGCCTGGGGCCGATCGCATACCCGCTGCAATTGCTTTCGGTGCTCGAATTCGTTCCGTCACTGACCGAAGAGTCGGATTTGACGGCCGAAGAGCTGGAAGACGATTCGCGTGACTTTTTGCCGATGCAAAAGAAAGTCGACTTGATGAAGCAGATCGAGGATGAGGTGCTGTTGGCGCTGCCGGTCGTGCCGCGTCACGATGAATGCGAAGCTCCGGCGGCGGCAAAGAGCGGCGTCAAGGAATCTCCTTTTGCCGTTCTGGAGCAAATGCGCGAAAAGCAAGGCCCGCAATGATGGCGGCAGTTGCGCGGATATCGTAAAATACAAAGTTCGGTTTTTATAGCAGGAGTTATTTTTCATGGCTGTTCAGCAAAACAAGAAATCCCCTTCCAAGCGTGGAATGCACCGTTCGCACCAGGCGTTGTCTGCTCCGGCGCTGGCGGTCGAGCCGGTTCTCGGCGAAGTTCATCTGCGGCACCATATCAGTCCGTCCGGTTATTACCGGGGCAAACAAGTCGTCAGGAACAAGGGCGAATAATTCTCCCGAAAAGGCGGAGCGCCTGAACAGGCGCCATTCCGCTCTCCTTTATGGCTACCACCATTGCAATTGATTGCATGGGCGGGGATCACGGTCCATCCGTCACCGTGCCGGCGGCGCTTGCCTTCGTGCAGGCACATGAGAATGCTTCCGTGATTCTCGTCGGGCGTGAAGAGGAAATTCGCCCCTTGCTCGGCGCAAATGCCCCGGATCGCGTGGAAGTCCACCACGCTTCCGAAGTGGTGAGCATGGACGAATCGCCTGCGTTGGCGATGCGCAATAAAAAAGACTCCTCGATGCGCGTCGCGATCAACCTCGTCAAGGAAGGGCGCGCGGACGCCTGCCTTTCCGCCGGAAATACCGGGGCGTTGATGGCGACTTCGCGCTTTGTCCTGAAAATGCTGCCTGGAATCGAGCGTCCGGCAATTTGCGCCGTGCTGCCGACGATGAGCGGGCGCGTCTACTTCCTCGACCTGGGCGCGAATGTCGATTGCGACGCGGAACATCTACTTCAGTTCGGCATCATGGGGGCGATGCTGGTTTCCGCGATCGAGCATATCGAGCGGCCAAGCGTGGGCCTGCTCAATATCGGCGAAGAAGACATCAAGGGCAACGAGGTTTCAAAATCCGCGACGGAATTGCTCGAAGCTTCCGGACTCAATTTCATCGGGAATGTGGAAGGCGATGGCGTATATATGGACAATCCCGATGTCGTCGTCTGCGATGGATTCGTCGGCAACGTCGCGCTGAAAATTACCGAGGGACTCGCGCAGATGCTGAAAACCTTTCTGCGCCGCGAATTCGAGAAAAACCTGTTGACCAGGATCTCGGCGTTTTTTGCGTTGCCGGTGCTCAACGCATTCAGGAAGCGCGTCGATCATCGCCGCTATAACGGCGCCTGTCTGCTCGGCCTGAAAGGAATCGTCGTCAAAAGCCACGGCTCGGCGGATTGCTATGCCTTTGAATGCGCACTCGGTGTGGCCTGGGAAGCGGCACGCAACGGCTTGATCGAACGAATCAGCGAACGTATCGCGCGGGAAGCGCGGCAGCACGAATCGCACGAGGTCGTACTTCATCTGAACGATGAAGCTCAACGCGATCCGGATATCCAGATTGAACAAGCCTCGCCCATGCCTTTGCCCTCGGCGCTTGCCCCGGCAGCGAGCGATTTGCGGGAGCGCGCCTGATGTTTTCCCGGATCGTCGGCACCGGCAGCTATTTGCCTCCCGCCTGCGTCAGCAACGCCGATCTGATTGCGCGCGGAGTCGATACCAGCGACGAATGGATTGTCACGCGCACCGGCATCCGTACCCGTTATCTGGCCGAACCCGGCCAGACTTCGAGCGATCTTGCGTTCGAGGCAAGCCGGCGTGCGCTGGAAATGGCCGGGGTTTCTGCGGACAGCGTGGATCTGATCATCGTCGCCACTTCCACGCCGGATTTCATTTTTCCCAGTGCCGCCTGTCTCGTCCAGGCCCGCCTCGGCAATCGCGGAGCGGCGGCTTTCGACGTGCAGGCCGTCTGCTGCGGCTTTGTCTATGCCCTGGCGATTGCCGAGAAATTCATCCTTTCCGGATCGCACCGGCGCGCGCTGGTAATCGGCGCCGAAGTCTTCTCGCGCATTCTCGACTGGAACGACCGCGCCACCTGCGTCCTCTTCGGCGACGGCGCGGGCGCGGTGCTGCTCGAAGCCTCCGATGCGCCGGGGATTCTTTCCGTCGCGCTCCACGCCGATGGCTCGCAACACAGGATTCTTTCCGTTCCGGGCAATATCTGCGGCGGACAGGTCACTGGCGACCCGTTCCTGCGCATGGACGGACAAGCGGTGTTCAAATTCGCGGTGCGCGCGCTGGCCGAAGTCGGGCAGGAATGCTGCAAGGCTGCGAATATCGGCGTCGAGGACATCGACTGGCTGATTCCGCACCAGGCCAATATCCGCATCATCGACGCGACAGCGCGCAAGATGGGAATCCCGCCGGAGAAAGTCGTCGTCACCGTGGCCGAACATGGCAACACTTCGGCGGCTTCGGTGCCGCTGGCGCTCGATCTCGCGGTGCGCGACGGGCGGATCGGGCGGGGCCAGAAAGTCATGCTCGAAGGCGTTGGCGGCGGCTTTACCTGGGGCGCGGCGCTGCTGGAGTTCTGAACGGAACATTCCTCCATTCCAAAAAGGTGATCATGTCTTTTGCATTCGTTTTTCCTGGTCAGGGATCGCAATCGGTTGCGATGATGGCTGCCTACGGCGAAGCTCCGGTGGTGCGCGCCACCTTCGATGAGGCTTCCGGCGCGTTGGGCGAGGATTTGTGGCAACTGGTCGCAAACGGGCCGGCCGAGGCGCTGGCGCAAACCGTGAACACGCAGCCGGTGATGCTTGCCGCAGGGATTGCCGTCTGGCGCTTGTGGCAGGAAAGGGGCGGAAAACTGCCTGCCGTCGTTGCCGGGCACAGCTTGGGTGAATATTCGGCGCTGGTAGCTGCCGGAGTGCTTGCCTTTGCCGACGCCGTGCCGCTGGTGCGCCTGCGTGCGGCGGCGATGCAGGAGGCGGTGCCGCTGGGCACGGGGGCGATGGCCGCAGTGCTTGGCCTGGACGACGAAAATATCGTTGCCGCCTGCGCGGAAGCGGCGATTGACGAACGAGGCGAAAGGGAAGTAGTCGAGCCGGTCAATTTCAATGCTGCCGGTCAAACGGTCATCGCCGGACATAAAGGCGCGGTCGAACGCGCGATGGCGCGCTGCAAGGCAAGGGGCGCGAAACGCGCGATGCCGCTGCCGGTTTCTGCGCCCTTCCATTCCTCGCTGATCCGTCCCGCCGCCGACAAACTGGCGGCGCGACTGGCCGAGGTGCCTTTTGCTGCGCCACGGATTCCGGTAATCAACAATGTCGATGTCGCTCTCGAAAACGATCCGCAGCGCATCCGGGACGCGCTGGTGCGCCAGACCTTTCATCCGGTGCGATGGGTCGAGACGATTCAAAAAATGGCGGCGATGGGTATCTCCACAGTTGCCGAATGCGGCCCCGGCAAGGTGCTTGCCGGATTGACCAAACGCTGCGCGGAAGGCATCGGCGGCGTGGCGCTGGCGGATGCCGCTTCTCTTGAAGCCAATCTGAATCTGGAGTAAGGACGATGACGAATACAGCGTTGAACGGGCAAATCGCCCTCGTTACCGGCGCTTCGCGCGGAATCGGGCAGGCGATTGCGCTCGAATTGGGCCGCCGTGGCGCGGTAGTGGTCGGAACCGCGACTTCCGAAGGCGGCGCGGAAAAGATCTCCGAAAACTTCAGGGAAGCGGGAATCAAGGGACGCGGCGCCGTGCTCGAAGCGCGCGACGCCACCCGGATCGACGCGCTGGTGGCCGAAATCGAAAAGGAATTCGGCGCGGTCGGCATTCTGGTCAACAACGCCGGAATTGCCCGCGACAATCTTTCGATGCGGATGAAGGACGAAGAATGGGAAGCGGTGATCGACACCAACATGAAAGCCGTCTTCCGTCTCGCGCGCGCGGTCATGCGTGGGATGATGAAAGCCCGTACGGGCCGCATCGTCAATATCACATCGGTGGTTGCCCATTCGGGCAACCCCGGACAGGCCAATTACTGCGCCGCGAAAGCCGGCGTTCTGGGCATGACGCGCGCGCTGGCGCGCGAACTCGGAGCGCGCAATATCACGGTCAATTGTGTTGCGCCGGGTTTTATCGATACCGACATGACGCGTGCGCTCGACGAAAAGCAGCGTGACAAATTGCTCGAAGGCATTCCGCTGGCACGTTTGGGAATGCCTGAAGACGTGGCGGCTGCGGTAGCCTTTCTGGCCTCGCCGGAAGCTTCTTATATCACCGGTACCACGATTCACGTCAACGGAGGAATGTTGATGGATTAAAAACGGTCGAAAAGTGGAACCTTGCCGTGTAATCCGGCGAGGTCTTTGGTAAAATTCGCAATTCGTTTCATACCTGTAGGGAAGGAGCATTGAATGGAAAACATAGAGCAGCGTGTCAAGAAAATCGTCGCCGAACAACTCGACGTAGCCGAAGCGGAAGTCAAGAATGAATCTTCCTTTGCTGATGATTTGGGGGCGGACTCGCTCGATACCGTTGAACTCGTCATGGCGCTGGAAGAGGAATTCGAAACCGAAATCCCCGACGAGGACGCCGAAAAGATCACCACCGTCCAGCAGGCGATTGATTACATTCTTGCCCATAAGAATTAACTCCATTGCGGTGTCTTCCGAACAGGCCAGCGGAAAGCTGGCCTCGCTTTAAAGGGATTTCCATCGCGGCGGGGGTCAATCCTCCCGCTCTTACCGTTTCCGGAATTCATGTATGACACGCCGCAGAGTCGTCATTACTGGCCTGGGGGTTGTATCCCCCATTGGCAACAGCGTCGAGGAATCCTGGCAGAACCTGCTCGCCGGCCGCTCCGGCATAGGTCGCGTCACGCGCTTCGACACCTCCACCTTCCCGGTGCATATTGCCGGTGAAGTCAAGAATTTCGACATTGGCCAATATCTCCCGGCCAAGGATGCGCGCCGGATGGCGGCCTTCATCCATTACGGGATGGCGGCGGGCATTCAGGCAGTCAAGGATGCGGGGCTGGATTCCGGGACGCTCGATACCGAGCGCATCGGCATCGCCATTGGTTCGGGCATCGGCGGCCTCCCGTTGATCGAGGAAACCCACGTCGAATACGCAGCGCACGGAATGCGCAAGATTTCCCCCTTCTTTGTGCCGGGCTCGATCATCAACATGATCTCCGGCAACCTTTCCATCCTTTATGGATTCAAGGGGCCGAACATTGCACTGGTGACGGCATGTTCCACCGGCACCCACAGCATTGGCGAAGCCGGGCGGATCATCGAATACGGTGATGCTGACGTAATGATCGCCGGCGGCGCGGAATCGACCATTTCCCCGCTCGGACTCGGCGGTTTCTGCGCCCCGCGCGCGTTGTCGACGCGCAACGATGACCCGGCCACCGCCAGCCGTCCGTGGGACAAGGATCGCGACGGTTTTGTGCTTGGCGAAGGAGCCGGCGTTGTCGTGCTCGAATCCCTGGAACACGCCAGGGCGCGCGGTGCGAAGATCTACGCCGAGCTTGCCGGTTATGGCATGAGCTCGGATGCCCACCACATCACGGCCCCGCTCGAAGACGGCGACGGCGCGCGCCGCTGTATGATGGCCGCGCTCAAAAACGCCCGGCTCAATCCTTCGGATGTGCAATACGTCAACGCGCACGGCACTTCCACCCCGCTGGGCGACCTGGCGGAAACCATCGCGCTCAAGGCTGCCTTTGGCGAACACGCGAAAAAGCTGGTGATCAGTTCGTGCAAATCCATGATCGGCCACCTTCTCGGCGCCGCTGGCGGTGTCGAAGCCGTGTTTACCGCCCTGGCCCTGCATCACCAGATTTCTCCCCCGACGATCAACATTTTCAACCAGGACCCGAAATGTGATCTCGACTATTGCGCCAACGAAGCCCGCCCGATGCGAATCGAGGCCGCGCTCTCCAACTCCTTCGGATTTGGCGGGACCAACGGCACGGTGGCCTTCCGGCGGGTGGAATAAGGGCTGGCTGATCGCCCGCCTTCGTCGATTCACCTGATTCGCCCGCGCCGTGCACTTTCCGGTTCTCTTGCCGGTTCGCGCATCTCCCCGCCTGCGGGCGCTTTCCGCCTTCATTCATCTGTCAGCCTTCGGCGCTGCGCTGCTGCTGCCCTGGCCGCTCTTGTTGCGCCTTCTGCTCGTGGCGGCGCTTGCCGTATCCTTCTTCCAATCCTGGCGCGCGCCAGAGCTGCGGGAAATACATCTGGGAGAGGAGGGCGATCTCAGCTGCCGCTTTGCCGATGGCCGCAGCGCTTCCGCTGTGCTGCTCCCCGGAACCCGCCTTTTCTCCTTCGGCGTCCTGCTGGCTGCGCGTTGCGAAGATCCTGCGGAAAACCCCGCAACCCCACCCCGCGTCTGCCGCGTCCCCCTCCTTGCCGACAGCCTTCCTCCTGAAGGACTCCGCCAACTGCGCCTGTGGCTGCGCTGGAAATACGCAGGGGAGAAGAATTGATTTTCTAAATTACTGTAATAATTCTTGAATAATAATCACTACAGTAGCGAAACATTCTTTAAGTAAATTTAGAAAATAGATGGGGTTGTTTTGAGCCACCCGAACCAGAAGGTTGGGGATTCCTGTACGGGCGGCGTAGGGGCGGGTTTGAAACCCGCCCGTACCACCCGCCCCTACACAATGCGGGGCGCCTTCGGCGCCTGTTATGCCATGTCTCGCTGACCCCGCCATGAATGGCGGGGATTGCGCTCGACAGGTGTTCAAAAGTTCGCAGGGGCGGCAGAACGCCGCCCCTATAAAAACTCATTCCGTTCCGGGAGAAAGGGCCACTGACTATTTCTTCTTCAGCAAGCCCTTGATCGAATCCTGCACTTTTTCCTGGGCCTTTTGTTTTACTTCTTCCTTTTTCTCTTCGACCTTGGCCTTTGCCTGTTCCTGCAGGAGTTTGCCGAATTCGATCCGGTAGCTCAGCTTGTCGAAGGGGCCGACCAGGCGGACGGGAATGGTGAGTCCCTTGAGGCTTTCCAGATCCTTGCCGTCCTGGCCGCCGGAGGTGTTGACGACGGTGACCTTGCTCAAATAGTCCATTGTGCTTGCGCCGATGTTGATTTCACCTGCGCCGGTGATCCGGAAAAAGGGCGATTGGGCCGACAGATCGTCGTTTTTCGCAACACCGTCGCGGACGACAAAGCTCGCGGTGAGCGCGGAAAAATCGGTCTTTTGCGCCTGCGATGCGTTGATCATTGCATCCTCGCCACGGAATTGCGCCTTGAGGGTGCGGAAGCTCTTGGCAAGGTCGATGCCCTTGATGGCGCCGTCCCGCAGTGCCAGTTTGGAAGTGCCGTTCAGGGATTTTTTCATCGCGCCGACCGTTTGGCCCCGCATGCCGAGATCGGCTTCCAGCGTGCCGCGCCCTTCGAGAATGTCCTGTTGCAGCAGGTCGCGGAGCAGCGGGCCGATCTGGATATTCGTGGCGCTTTCCTTCAGGGTGACAAGGTTCTGTGCGGCATCGACATGCAGTGATCCGGTAACGCTGCCGTCATAGAGTTGCGCCGAGTGCGGGGTGATGTCGAGCTTGTCGTTTGCAGCCTGGATCTGGGTCTTCAGGGTGGACATCTTGACGCCGGAAACCTGTAGCGCGCCGACGGAAAGTTTTCCATTGACATTCCATCCCTTCAGCGCCGAGAGGTCGACCGGCGGATCGGTCTGTACCTTGGCGGCGGATTGCGCGGTTTTTTCGGTCTGCGGCAGATACTTGTCGACATTGAGGCGGTCGATGTCGAAATCGAAGCCGAAGGCGAGCGGAGAAAAGCGCGACACATTCCATTGCCCCTGAATCCTGCTTTCGTCGAAGCGGGTATCGATGGCGCCAGCCGCGCCCTGTTTGGACAGATCAAGTTTCAGACTGCCGCTGGCCGGGGCGGAGAGGGTTTTCATCGGTAGCTGCGGGTGGGTGAGTTCCCAGTTCCCGGTGAATTTGGAGAGGTTCAGGATCAGGCCCTTGAGGTCGAAATCGAGCGGGGTTTCGAATTTGGCCTTGACGACGGCGGAAGCCGCTTCAGCGGAAGCCTCCAGCGTCAGTTTGGCGATGTTGATTCCTTCCATCGAAGCGCGCAGCCGGGAAAGGGAAAGGGCAAGGTTGGCCTTGTGCTCCTTGCCATCGAGCGAAGCGCGCAGGTTTCCGCCTTCGCTTTCGATCCTGTCGTTGGCAAAGGAAAGGGCGGGGAAATTGAGCGCCAGGTCGAGGTTATCCACGCCTTCCTTGCCTTTGGCCTGGAGGTCGAGCGCCTCGATCCGGATGTTTTGCGGGGTGCCGCGAACTTTCCCTATCTTGAGTGTGGAGGCGAGTTTGCGCTGCGGGCCGGAAAGGTTGGCCTTGAGCACAGCGTCCTGGCCTTCGGCCTCGCTCTTTTCGCCGCCGAGGGAAAGGGCAGGCAGATTGAAATCAAGCTCGATTTCGTTGCCATCCTGCTTTGTCTTTCCTTTTACCGCAAAACTTTTGGCAAGCAATTTTTGTGTTTCCTGCTGCCAGCGCAGTTCATCGGCGGAGAAGTCGATGTCGATGTCGGAAAGGGCGAGCGCCTTGCCGCTCAACTGGGCCTTGAGTTTTGTGATCGCGTAATTCTTGCGTGCCAGGTCGTATTCGTAGCGTCCGTCGAATTTGATTCCAAGATCGGCGTGCGGGTTGGCGCTGGAGAGATTCGCGCTCAATTGCAGATGATCGCTGGCGCTGTTGCCGATCCTCCCTGTGGCGATTTCGAGCCTGGAAAGCTCGATGGATTCTCCATTCTGCTCGTCAAGCCAAGAAAGCTGCGCCTGATGCAGGGTGATGCCGGAAATGTCGAAGCGCATGGCTTCGCTTTCTTCCTTGTCTTCGCTCAGGAGGTCGGCGATGTTCAGCGATCCGTCCTTGTGGCGGACGAGGCGGGCATGCACGCCGTCGATTTCCAGATGATTGATTACCAGCTCCTTTTTCAGGAGCGGCATGAGCGCCAGCGAAACGCGCGCCGATTCGACCGCAGCGAATTGCGTCGCCGACTTATGTTCGCTCAAGGAGGTTTTTCCCAGCCGGACGCCGATATTGGGCCACAGCGAGAGCGCGATATCGCCGTCGATGGCAAGCGTGCGCCCTTTCTTCTCCTGAACGAAAGCCGTGATTTCGGTCTTGAAATTGTTGGGATCGAAGGTGGCGACAACGAACACGACCAGCCCGATCAATACGATAACGATGGCTGCCAGGGCGTAGGCGACGATTTTCAGGGTTTTCATATGTGCTTTCTCGTGGGGTCAAATTGCTCAGATCAACTTCTGATGTTTCAGTTCCGTTTTCAGATAGGCATAGTAAATCGGCGCGGCGATAACGCCGGGAATCCCGAAGGCTGCTTCCATCAGCAACATCGCCAGCAACAATTCCCATGCTCGCGCCTTGATCCGCTGGCCGATGATCCGGGCATTGAGAAAATACTCGCCCTTGTGGATCAGCACCAGAAAGGTGAGCGACCCGAAGGCCACTGGCAGCGAGTGGCTCAGGCTGACGATCACGATGACTGTATTGGAAATCAGATTGCCGATGACCGGCAGCAATCCGGCGATGAAAGTGAGGAAAATCATCGTCTTGGTCAGCGGCAGATGCACTCCGAAAAGCGGCAGCACCGCGACGAGATAAAGCGTCGTGAAAACGGTGTTGATCGCCGAAATGCGTACCTGTGCAAAAACGATATTGCGAAACGCCGCCCCGAGTCCGGCGGCCCGTTCCGTCAGCACCCGCGCCAGCGGCGCCTGTTGCTCATGCGGCAGTGTCTTGCACAATGAAACCATCGCGCCGATGATCATCCCGACCAGCATATGCGCCAAAGCGCGTCCCGCTTCCTTGCCTACGCCCTGCACTTCGCTGGCGTGAAGGCGCAACCAGCCGACGATAGTGGTCTGGAGATCCTCGGTTCTCTCCGGCAAATATTCGAGAATCCACGCAGGGAGGGTATTGCGTGCGCCTTCGATGATTTCGGCCATTTTCTGCAATAGCGCGGGCAGATGTCCGGCGTCGCCGCGAAAAAAGGCAATGACTCCCAGAATCAGCAAGCTGATCAGGCCAACCAGCAGTGCCGACAAACCGCCGAGAACGACCAGTTTGGCGCGTTCGTTGGAAAACAGGCGACGCAGGCCCGGCGCAAGCAAATGAACCAGTTCATGCACCAAAAGCCCGCCGAGCAGCGCAGCAAGCAAATGCAGGTGCAACACAAGAAAAAGCAGGACTGGCGCCGCGATCCATGAAGCAATCCGGGCCATCCGAACCCGGGAGTTGGAATTTCCTCGCCAGGATCTGGAGGAGTTTCGGCGCTTGTTGCGCCATGCCTGCCCCGCGCCGCTGCGAATCGCGGAATCTGCGTCCGGGGGAGAAACCGCCAGCGGCGTCGCGGCGGAAGAAGCGTTCTCGGGGTTTGCAGCAGCGGGAAGCGAAGATGAAGGCATTGGGCGTCCGGCGCAAATGGGCTAAACCGCTTCAGGGTGGAGTAGTGCAAACCGCTTTGGGGCAGCTTGCGGAATCGTCACAATTTTCTAATTATAAGTGAAATTATGGTGCGGTGCGGCAAATCTCTCTGAACTGCGTTTTTTTACGCCCGGGAGAGCGCTTTCGGGTTTTCCGTTTCATTGGTTCTGGAATATTTTTGATTGGGTCATCCGTCCGCCAGGGATTGATTTTCAAGGGAGGCAGGATGCGCTTGAACGTCATCCCGCGCGGAGCGTAGCGGAGTCACAGGATCTGGATCCATCGCTTTGCGGAGGGCATAATTTTCTAAATTTAGTTAAAGAATGTTTCGCTACCGTACTTTGTTTTAGGTAAAAATTATTACAGTAATTTAGAAAATCCTGGATCAGAAAGGCAGGCCATCCTGCGCGGGAAAAAGCTTTTCATACAAAATCTCGGTAGCATAAGCCATGACCGGGAGGACGAAGAGGAGGAGGGGCAGGAAAATCGCCGCCGTCATGATGATTGCGGCGAGCAGGAAAGCCCAAAGGAAGCAGGGAAGGAAATTGTGGAATATCGCGCGTGCGCTGGCGCTCACGGCGGAGACGAGCGTGGCGCGGCAGTCGATGGTGAGGGGAATTGCGAAAGCCGATACCACGAAGAGGATCGCTGCGAGCGCAGTCCCCATGAGGCTGCCCCAGAAATAGAACGCGAGATGCGGCGGGCGCAGCGGGATGAAGCTTTCCCATGCCAGCGGCAAATATTCACGGCCGATGACGAAGCTGTACACAGTGCCGATGTCGGTGATCCAGACGAGGAACATGAAGACGCAGAAAAAAGCCAGCGCCAGGAATGCCGGCGGGATGCGGAAAAAAGCCGCGAAGGCGTCGGCAAGATGTGGCCTTGCCTGGGGGTTTCTTTCCTGGCGCGCGAGAACGAAAAATCCCGGCAGCGACACCGGCGCAATCAACAGGAATCCTCCGGCCAATCCCCAGATCATTGGAGCCAGACCAAGACGGTGGACGAGCAAGTGGAGGAGGATGCCGGGAAGGACGAAAAATCCGGCAAGGATGAGGCTTGGGAGAAGGGTGCGGCGGAAGGAGGCAATTCCTTCCTCAATCGCAGAAAGCGGGGCGGTGAGCGCAATACGCTGCGACGACAATGAAAGCCCGAGGGAAGGGGATGAAGTTTCCGGGGTCATGGCGTTGTTCATATAGGGCTGCCAAAGAGAGGATTATGTCCAGATGGTCGTGGTGCTTTCCTGTTCGGTCAGACGTTGTTCCAGTTCGGAAAAATCGGTTCCGGCATCGAGTTCATGATCGAGAAAACGCAACAAGGGCAGGATACGCTCGCCGAGGGCAAGAATATGCGGTCCGAGTGCATCGGTATGACCCGCCTTGAGAAGATGTGCGGCGCGATCCAATCCTATCGAGACAAGCGGGCGTCCGCTCGTCGAGCAACCGATGACGCGATTGCCGCCCATCGATTCGGCCTGGCGCATTCGCCTCAGTGCCAGGTCGAAGAGTTCTTCCGGCGCGTTGACCGTGTCCGTGGGGCTGTGCGCCAGTCCGACGCTGACCGAAAGTTTCAGCCGTTGCCCGTGTGTTCCGGGGACGGAGGCCACGCCGATGGCTTCGCGCAGCCGGTTGGCGAATTGCATGCAGGAGGATTCCGAGGTCTGCGGCGAGGCAATAGCGAAAACGCCTTCGATGAAGTGCCCGAAGCTGTCTTCCTTGCGCACCTTTTTGACCAGAAGGCGTGAGAGACGCAGCAAAAGCTGGTTGATCACCTTTTCGCCGACGCCTTCCCGCAGTTTCTGATAGGCGTCGAAACCGATCGTCAGGACGCTCAGTTCGCTGTTGTAGCGAAAGACGCGCGGAAGTGCCTGGCTGACTTGAAGTTCGAGATAACGGCGAGAAAAAAGCCCGGTTTCGGGGTCGACAATCTGTGAATCGCGCGGCGTTGCCATTTCCTGCAAGGCTTTGGGCGCCTCCTGCTCGTGCTGCGTCTGCGGAGCTTCGTGCTGCGTTTCGGTCGCTTTCTTTTCTTGCCGGGGGCTGGATATTTCTGGCTGAGGCTTGGGGGAAGGCGTCTCCTGGCTTGCTTTTGGCGTTTCCGGCTCGTGTATGTGTTCGGATGCTTTTTGCTGTGCCTTTTGCTTTTCCTGCGCTTGCTGCGCTTTGGACAGCAAGGCTTCGATCCGTGCAATGATTTCGGCGCTCGGGGTTCCCTTCGCGATGAAATCGGAAACACCGAGCGCTTTGGCGTGGTTGAGGACTTCTTCGTCCTCGTCGCCCGAAATCATCATGACAGGAAGATTTTTGAGACGCTTGTCGTCTGAGGAACGCAAGCGTTCGAGCAAGCCGAAACCGTCCAACTTGGGCATCGTCAGATCTGAAATCAGCAGCTGGATCGACGGGTCGAGCACCAGGGTTTGCCATGCGGCCTCGCCATCGACCTCTTCGCGGTAGTCGCACCGGTCGCGAATGCTCTTGATGATCGATGCACGAACGATACGGGAATCATCCACAATCAAAATATGCGGTTTCGATGTTGGATCTTTTCCTTGCATACTATCTCCCTCTGTAGAAATCCCTCCGGCTTCCTTGTTTTCTGGATCCGGATTATCCGATTTCGACCACGGTACGACCGCGCACCTTCCCAGCCAGGAAATTCCCGAATTCGCCCGGCAGCGCTTCCAGCTTCACCGTGCGCACCATGTCGGCCAGATGCGGCGGCCTGAGATCGGTTGCCAGCCTCCGCCAGACTCCGCTGCGGTACGGTTCGCCGATATAGCCGGAATCGACGCCAAGCAGCGAGACGCCGCGCAGAATGAAAGGCATTACCGTGGTATTCAGTTTGATGGTAGAGGCATTGCCGATGCTGGCAATCGTGCCGGCCTGTTGCATCGTGCTGGCCATCCATGCCAGCACGTCGCCGCCGAGATTGTCGACGGCTCCGGCCCAACGCGCCTTGTCCAGCGGGCGGATCTTCGTCAGGTCGAGCGAATCGCGCAGCATGATTTCGGCAGCACCGAGCCGGAGCAGATAATCGCTTTCCGCTTCCTTTCCGGTCAGCGCCACGACGTGATAGCCGCGCTGTGCCAGCATATCGATCGCGAGGCTGCCGACGCCGCCCGTTGCGCCCGAAACGATGACCGGTCCCTTGTCCGGTCGTAATCCGTTTTCTTCCATGCGCACCACGCCCAACGCCGCAGTAAACCCGGCAGTGCCCAGCGCCATCGCGTCGAACAGGGACAGCTCCGCAGGCAGGGGCACGACCCAGCTGGCGGGAATGCGAGCAATTTCGGCATAGCCGCCGTGGTGCGCAACGCCAATATCGAAGCTGGTGGCAATTACTTTCTGCCCGGCGCTGAAACGCGTGTCGGCGCTCTCGATGATGGTGCCGCAAAGGTCGATGCCGCCGATACAGGGAAAACTGCGAATGATCTTGCCCGCGCCGGTTGCCGCCAGCGCATCCTTGTAATTGATGCTGGAATAGGCCACCTTGATCGTTACTTCGCCGGTGTCCAGATCCGATTCATTCATCATTGCAAGCCGGCTTTGTACCTTTCCTTCGATTTCTTCGATCAGATATGCCTGAAAGGGGTTCATGGTTTATGCCTCCGGAAAAATCAGTCTACGCAGGATGGGTGTCGAGAAGCGAAACCTGTCGCAGGTTTTGCTCGTGGAAATGATGGGTTCAAACCATTAAATCATACACGAGCCGCAAACCGTCAGAATGTGAAACGCGCGCCAGATTTTCGGCCTGACGTGATTTTAGATCCCGCCACAGGCGAATTCGCAACAGAAAAGGATCAAACAGCATGCCCAGCGGGAAAATACGCAGGAAAACCGCAGCGAAGAAACTCGTGGACAGAGGTGGGGCAAGCGTCGAGGCCAGTGGCAGGCGATGGCAAGGTGGAATGCGGCGCTGCAAAAGACCGATGGGACACCGGAGCCTCTTGCCTGCTGGGCAGCGCGGTCTTGGGCGAACTCATCGACACGGGTGAGCCCGTGCGAGAGATTGCGCAACGCCACATTCCCCCCTTGCAAGGCTCGCGCTATCATTTTGCCTTTCTCACCTTTTGCCCTTCGCGGGCGCTTGGAAAATCATCATGTCGCCGCAAAAAACACACCAAAAAATCCTCATCCTCGATTTCGGTTCCCAGGTCACGCAGCTCATTGCCCGCCGCGTGCGTGAGCAGCAGGTCTATTGCGAAATTCACCCCTTCGATGTCGATGACCCCTTCGTGCGCGCCTTTGCGCCGCGCGGGATCATCCTCTCCGGCGGTCCCAACTCGGTCTATGCCGGTGAAAAATGGCGCGCGCCCGCCGCCGTCTTTGAACTCGGCGTGCCGGTGCTCGGCATCTGCTATGGAATGCAGGCAATGGCGACGCAACTGGGCGGGCAGGTCGACTATTCGGACCAGCGCGAATTCGGATTCGCCGAAGTCCGCGCGCGCGGCCATTCAAAGCTCTTTTCCGGCATCCAGGACCGCAGCAACGACGACGGACACGGCCTGCTCGAAGTCTGGATGAGCCACGGCGACAAAGTCACCGAACTGCCGCCGGGCTTCTCCCTCACCGGCAGCAGCGCGACTTGCCCCATCGCGGCAATGGCCGACGAGGCGCGCGGCTTCTACGGCGTGCAATTCCACCCGGAAGTCACGCATACCCTCAAGGGCAAGGAAATCCTCGCCCGTTTCGTGCATGAAATCTGCGGCTGCATCCACGACTGGAACATGCCCGACTACATCGCCGAATCCATCGCCGCGATCCGCGCGCAGGTCGGCGACGAAGAAGTGATCCTCGGACTTTCCGGCGGTGTCGATTCCTCCGTCGCGGCGGCGCTCATCCATCGCGCCATCGGCGATCAACTGACTTGCGTCTTCGTCGACCACGGCCTCCTGCGCCTCAACGAAGCCGAACAGGTCATGCAGACCTTCGCCCGCAACCTCGGCGTAAAAGTCATCCACATCGACGCCAGCGAGCAATTCATGCGGCATCTCGAAGGCATCAGCGACCCGGAACAGAAGCGCAAGATCATCGGCCGCGAATTCGTCGAAGTCTTCCAGCGGGAAGCCAGGAAACTCCCGAACGCCCGCTGGCTCGCGCAGGGCACGATCTACCCGGACGTAATCGAATCCGGATCGAAACATGCCAAGGCCCACACGATCAAAAGCCACCACAACGTCGGCGGTCTCCCGGAAACGCTCAACCTCAAGCTGCTCGAACCCCTGCGCGATCTCTTCAAGGACGAAGTGCGCGAACTCGGCGTCGCGCTCGGCCTGGCGCACGAAATGGTCTACCGCCACCCCTTCCCCGGCCCCGGCCTCGGCGTGCGCATCCTCGGCGCGCTCAACAAGGAATACGCCGACCTCCTGCGCCGCGCCGACGCCATCTTCATCGACGAACTGCGCGCCTCCGGCTGGTACGAAAAAACCAGCCAGGCATTCGCGGTCTTCCTCCCGGTAAAAAGCGTCGGCGTCATGGGCGATGGCCGCACCTACGAATACGTCGTCGCCCTGCGCGCCGTCGAAACCCAGGACTTCATGACCGCCCACTGGGCCGAACTCCCGCACGCATTACTGGCGCGAGTCTCGAACCGGATCATCAACGAGGTTCGGGGAATCAACCGGGTTGTTTACGATATTTCAGGGAAACCGCCGGCGACGATTGAGTGGGAGTAGATCGAGGGGGGCTGGGGTCATGAGTGAAACCAGGAACAAAATCAGGCTCTTTGAAGAAAGGCAAGTCCGCGCCATATGGGACGAAGAAGCCGAAAAATGGTGGCTTTCGGTCGTTGACGTTGTCGCGGTGTTGACCGGCAGCGACTATCAGGCTGCCCGCAAATATTGGAAAGTCTTGAAAGGCCGCTTGACGGCGGAGGGAAATGAGTCGGTAACAAGTTGTTACCAACTGAAAATGCAAGCCGCCGACGGGAAATTCTATAAAACCGACGCCGCCGACACCGAGCAGGTGTTACGTCTTATCCAATCCATCCCAAGCAAAAAAGCCGAGCCGTTCAAGCGATGGCTTGCCAAGGTCGGGAACGAGCGTATTGACGAAAGCATTGACCCTGAATTATCCATTGAGCGTGCCATCCAGAACTATCGCCATCTGGGGTACAGCGAAAACTGGATCAACCAGCGTATCAAGTCCATTGAAGTCCGGAAGGCGCTGACGGACGAATGGGATAAAAGCGGCGTCAAGCAAGGAGAGGAGTACGCGACGCTGACCGATTTGATGAGTCGCACATGGAGCGGGATGAACACCCGCGAATACAGGCAATACAAGGGATTGAAGAAGGAAAACCTGCGCGACAACATGACGAACATGGAACTGATTTTGAACATGTTCGCCGAAGCCGCCGCGACGGAAATTTCAATGGTTGAACAACCGGAGGGTTTCAACGAAAGCGCGAAAGTGGCCAGCCGTGGAGCAAATGCCGCGAAAGTTGCCCGCAAGCAGTTGGAAAAGGAAACGGGAAAATCTGCCGTCAGCAGACTGAACGCGAAGGATCTGGGGGCAAGACGTTTGCCGGATGGCAATGAAGGGGGGGGCGGATGATGTGGTTTGGGGGGATCAACCTGAGGTTCCCTCGGTTTTTCTGTAGAAATTTCGACTTGATCTGACAATAGGGCTTGCCAAGGATGCGGGAGAGGGCAAATGACCTTGTTCTGGTTCGGAAGGTCGTCAGAGGACATGGAATCCGAGAGCGCTGCCGGGTTGGAAACCCGGCACAAGGGGGATGCGCCCGTCTTGTATCCGCCCAAACCTTCATGGGAATCCTTCATCGCCTTCGGCAAGGCAGATGCGGATTTTCTAAGCGAGCGACCCGATGTTATCGAGGAAGGCCGGTTCCATTCGACTTGTTCGGAATATTCTTGATTGCAAATTGAATAACTCAAATTTTTAAGTCATTCTAACTGTTTTCAGATACACTACTCATGGAAACAGATAGGAGTCTTTTCAGGTGACAACCCTTCCCGCTTCGGCAATCACCCTTCGTGACGCCCGATCTCACGGTGTCCGCAAGGATCAGGTATACCGGATGCTGGAAACCGGAGAACTCGAACGCATCGGGCGCGGAGTGTTTGTCCGGCCCGGGGTAATCGATCCGGCCTTCGCGGCGCTGGTGGCGGCTTCCTTACTTCAGCCCCGGGCGACGCTCTGCCTGACGAGCGCATTGGTGTATCACGGGTTGAGCGACGCGGTTCCCGATATGTGCGATATCGCACTGCCGCGCCGCACCCGGTTTCCGGCGGGTTTCAAACATGTTGCGTGGCATCGGTTCGATATTGCGACTTTTGAGGTCGGACGTATCCGACTGGAGTCCGATCCAGAAATTCCCCTGTTTGGCTACTCTGCAGAACGCACGCTGGTGGATCACTTTCGTTTGGCGCATCGGGAGGGGGCGGATGTGGCAAATACCGCATTGAAACGCTGGCTGCGCGCACCGGGGCATCATGCCGCGAGCCTGCTCGCCATTGCCGCCCATTTCCCGCCTGTCTTACCCCGGCTCCGATGGACGCTGGAGGTGTTGACCTGAAAATGGCAGTTGAATGTATGCACCAATCAACAGCCAAAAATTCTAAATTACTGTAATAATTATTCAATAAAACTCACTACTGTAGCGAAACATTCTTTAAGTAAATTTAGAAAATTTGCCAAAGATTCTTGAAACGCATCGAAATTTTTCAAGCGGGGAGCTTGTGATGAAGACTTATCGAAACCTGCTTTCCCCCTTGCGCGTGGCGGGGGAAGCTAATTCATCAATCCGCTGGAATGACGAGAGGAAACAGGATTGATTTTTATCAATGCCCATTCCGGCGCTCGCCACGAAAATTCCCGGCAGACTTTTATGGCCCAAAGGAAAGCGCCGTTATGCCGGGTATCCGTGAATTCATGACTTGCGATCATCGCGCCTGTGACGATCTCTTTGCTGGCATCGAGGCCGCTGTGGTCGGCGCTGATTGGCCGGGTGCCAAGGCTGCGCTCAAGAATTTCACCACTGCGATGCTGCGGCATTTTGGGGCCGAGGAAGAAATCCTGTTTCCCGCCTTCGAGGAAAAAACCGGGATGCGCATGGGGCCGACGCAGGTGATGCGCTCCGAGCATCTGCAAATACGGGATCTTCTCGCTGAAATGGAAGCGGCGCTGGCAAGGCAGGACGGCGAGGAATATTCGGGCGCCGCCGAAACCTTGCTGATCATGATGCAGCAGCACAACATGAAGGAGGAGAACATTCTCTATCCGATGTGTGACCAGCATCTGGAGGCAGGAGCCATAGGCGTTCTGGCACAAGTCAGCGAACGGGTAGGGAGAGCGCCTGCATGAACGAAAGGGCTGAACAGCCCGAGATGCGCGTGCTCGACGCGCGCGGCCTTGAACCGCCTGAGCCTTTTGTGCGGACGATGGAAGCGCTCGACGACCTGCCCGATGGCGAGCAGCTTTTACTGCTTTTGTACCGCGAGCCTTATCCCTTGTACAAGGCGCTTGCCAACAACGGCTATCGGCATAAAACCAGCTACGGTGAGGATGGCACGGTAGAGATTCTGATCTGGAAAGCCGCTCCCTTGTAGATTTCCATATCCGCCGTGCAGTGGATTTCCTCGGCGTGGTGCAAACCTGAGAAGAAATTCGTAGAGGCGGCATTCTGTCGCCCGATTTCTGCAAACGGGGGATCTTGGGCGAAATCCCCGCCTTGACGGACATCCTCTTCTTCGATATAGGCTTACCAGGCTTCTCTCTTCGAGGGAAGCGGCGCAAGGCGCCGGAAGGAAATTTCTTTCCCCTGTATTTCGATTTTGGGTGAAAAACCGCTGATCGATTCCCAAAAACTTTCGACCAAAAAACATTCAACCATAGTGCCTCAAGACTCAAAATCCATGCAGGCGTTGTTGTCTTTCGAGCAGACGCCACCCTTTGCCGTTCCGGCGCGTTTTTTTTTGACCGCGCCTTGCTTTGTGATCCTGGCCGCCATTCTGATGTGCTGGGCCGGGCCGGAAGAATTCGAGTCACGCTGGAACGCCGCCGTCCTGGCCTTCGTTCATCTTTTTACCGCCGGATTCATGCTCCAAACAATGCTCGGCGCGCTGATCCAGATTCTCCCCGTGGTCGCAGGAGCCAGCATTGGATCGCCGCTTGCCCTGGCGCGTTTCGTTCATGCGTTGATTGCTCCGGGAGCCTTGTTTCTCGCTGCCGCTCTCCTATGGTCGCAACCCTGGCTCCATGCGCTGGCCCTGCTTTTTCTGGGAGCCGGGGCAGGGGGCTTCGTTTTTGTGATGGGGCGTGCCTTATGGCCCCTCCCGGCAACCAATCCGACGGCAAGCGGTCTGAAAATCGCGCTCGGCGCCTTGCCGGTTGCGGTGTTGCTCGGATTTGCGCTGGTTGCTGCCCGCAATGCCTGGCTCGCATTGCCGGGAGCAGGATTTCTGATGCATTTGACTGATATTCACTTTGTCTGGGGCGCAATCGCCTGGGGACTGATTCTGGTTTCGGCGGTCGCTTATGTGGTGGTGCCGATGTTTCTGCTGACGCCGCCTTATCCGCGCCGCTTTGGAAAAGGATTTGCGCCCGTGCTTCTGGCCTTGGCCATTGTCTGGACCGTGCTCGCCATCGTGCAATGGGAATTTCTGGCCGGAATTCTCCGCTTTTTTCTGGCAGGAGGAGTGATTGCCTTTGCCGCGACGACCCTGATCCTGCAGCAGCGAAGCAAACGCGCGCGTTTGGATACAACGCAACGTTACTGGGCTGCCGCGATGTGCTGCGCGCTGGCGGCAAGCGCGTTGTGGGTTTTGGCTGCGTGTTCGGAAACGGTTGATTCCTGGCGCGGCTGGCCGCTTTTGTTCGGTATTTTGCTTTTTCCCGGTGCTTTCATGTCGGTCATCAGCGGGATGCTGTACAAGATCGTGCCTTTCCTTTCCTGGCTGCATCTGCAAAACCGCAGTACTGAATGGGTTGCCGCAGGCGGCATATTGAAAGCGGATCGGCGGCCCTCGATTCCCAATATGAAAAATTTTCTGCCGGAGGGCGCAATGAAGCAGCAGCAGATCATCCATTTCAGCGGCTTGCTATTGCTCGCGTCGGCAATTGCGGCACCGGAGTTTTTCTTTTATCCTGCCGCCGCATTACTGGGATTTTCCGGAGTTCTTCTGCAAAGAAACCTGATCATGACGATGCGCGCTTATCGCCGTGCGCTGGCCTCGATCGACGCAAGTTACGAACCCGCCCCCGTTGCGCCATTCTCTCCATTACCACACTGAGGTCTCCATGTCCGAAACTTCGTCCGAATCCTTGCCTGCGTCCGGCTTTTTCCAGCATGTCTTTTTCTCGGCGCCGCATCGCGTAATGTTTCTTGCCGGGGGAGTGCAGGCGCTTTTGACCGTTATTTTCTGGTGTTTCGACCTTGGCGCACGCTATGCCGATCTTTATCCGGCAATCTCCTGGGGAGTTCCCGCTTCCTGGCTGCATACGGCGCTGATGATCTATGGCTTTTTCTCCTTCTATATCTTCGGCTTTTTGATGACAGCCTTGCCCAAGTGGGTAGGGGCAAAGGAAGTGGTGCGGGGATTTTATCTGAGCGCCTTTCTCCTGTTGATCGGGGGATGGCTGCTGTTTTATATGGGTCTTTTCCTGCCGCCGGAAATTCCCGTTTTTTCCGTCGCGATGCTTGTTGTTGCGCTGGGCTGGCTCGTGGCGCTCTATGCGTTGCTTGCGGCAATCCGCGATGGGGAGAATCCGGACAAAAGGCATGCCAAGGCAGTATGTATCGCGCTATTGCTGGGCTGGATAGGCATTTTGTCTTTCGCCTGCGCCTTCGCCTTTTCAATTCCTTTTGCAGGAACTATCTTCCTTTTTCAACATGATCTTGCGTACACCGCCGCCCGCCAGGGGATAGAAATCGGCATTTGGGGCTTTTTGCTGCCGGTTTTTGCTACCGTCACGCACCGGATGCTGCCTTTCTTTACTGGCAATGTGCTCTCTCCCTACACCGTTTATCGCCCCATGGGGCTGCTCTGGGTGCTGCTGGTTTGCCTGGTTGCGCACGGGCTGGGAGCGCTTGTCGGAAAGCAATCCTGGCTGTGGCTGCCCGATAGTATCGCGGCGCTGCTTTCTTTCTGGTTCAGTTGGAAATGGCAGTTGCGGAGGGGTTTTTTCGCTTCGCATCTTCTGGCAATGCACCACGTCGCGCATTTATGGCTGGGGATTGCACTTTCACTGTACGCCGCGCAGAGCATTGCCCACGCACGAGGAGTGGACGTAGGGGGGCTGGCGCCGCAGCATGTGCTGACGCTCGGCTATTTTGCTTCAGTGCTGATCGGGATGGCGACGCGTGTAACACTCGGACACTCGGGGCGCTCGATCGATTCCGATGTATGGGGCTGGCGTTTGTTCTGGTGCCTTCAAGGCGTCGTGCTGTTGCGCTTCGCTGGCGAATTTCTGGGTTCCTTGAATTTCATGAATCTGTTCTGGTGGAGCACCATCCTGTGGGTCCTGATCTTTGCATTGTGGTGCCGCGTCTACGTGCCGATGTATCTGAAGCCGCGCCCGGACGGTCGGCCAGGATAGATTTTTTCTTCATGTAAATTATTAAATAAATTACATGAAGTTTATTTCATATGTATTTGATTATAAAAATAATTCATCAAACATGCGTTGTGCTATCCGGCCTTGGCTTCACGTTGAGAGGAATCTGGATGTTGCGCGAATCACCTCTGCTTTCACGGCGCTGGGTACGTATCGCACCGCATTTCGTCGATACCTTGCTTCTGACGAGCGCCGTCTCGCTGGCGGTACTGAGCGCGCAATACCCGTTTGCGCGGCCTTGGTTGACAGCCAAGCTGATCGGACTGCTCGTTTATATTCTGTGCGGAATGGCGGCGCTGCGGCGTGGGCGAACGAGGCGGCAGCGGATTTTCTTTTTCGTACTCGCGCTGCTGAGTTTTTTCTATATCGTCGGCGCTGCCTGGTGGCGCACGCCGTGGAGTTTTCTGGCTCTGGCGGCCTCCTGATCCGGGATCAGGCGCCCGAACGAGCGGGATTCATCAGTTTTTTCAGGCCGACGATGTTGAGAATGCGAATGTGCTTCTGCTGCACGCTCAACAGACCTTCGTCCTGAAAACGGGAGAAAAGGCGCGAAACGGTTTCGAGCTTCAGGCCGAGATAACTGCCGATTTCCTCGCGCGTCATGCGCAGATAAAAATCGGCGGGGGAGTAGCCCCGCGCAGTGAAACGCTGCGATAAATTAAGCAGGAAAGCCGCCAGGCGCTCCTCGGCTCGCATCGTTCCCAGAAGCAGCATCACACCATGATCGCGGACGATTTCCCGGCTCATGACCTTGTGGAAATGCTGTTGCAGGGTCACGATCTCGCGCGAGAATTCTTCCAGATTGGAAAATGGAATTGCGCACACTTCGCTGTCTTCGAGCGCAATCGCGTTACAGGAGTGGATTTCCGCGCCGATGCCGTCGAGTCCGAGCAGTTCGCCGGCCATTTGAAAGCCCGTTACCTGTTCGCGCCCGTCTCCCATCAAAACGTCGGTTTTGAAAAAACCAGTGCGGACTGCGTATATCGCATGGAATTCCTGCCCGGCATGGTAGAGGTGCTCGCCCCGGCGAACCTTGCGCCGCAGTGCCACCATTTCGTCAACCCGGATCATTTCTTCTTCCGAAAGGCCGATCGGGAGGCAAAGCTCGTTCAGATTGCAGTTGGAACAGGCGGTTTTCAGAACCGAGAGATTGGTTTCAGTACGAACGCTATGGAGTAAAGACATGCTTATTTCCTAAATCATCCTGGAATGAAACCACAAAGAAGCCGTATTTACTTGTTGATCCACGTCAACGCGATTACCTTGGCAAAAAAAGATAATCCCTTTCCCAGGGTGTTTTCCAGTGCCCTGACGCGGTTGAAGTGACTTTCTGCAATCTACCGCGCAACGGGGAGAAACAGAAAACGAGGAATAACGATACAATCGGCGCCCCATGAATTTCGCTACAGAGTCCCTGGTTTTCGACCCGCAGACAATCCGCCGCTTCGATGTCAACGGGCCGCGCTACACCTCCTACCCCACAGCCGACCGTTTTGTTGAAGCGTTTGACGCTGCGACATACGGACACTGGCTTTCCAAGCGGACGATCGGCGGGATTGGACGACCGCTTTCATTATACTTTCACATCCCCTTTTGCAACACCATTTGTTATTACTGCGCCTGCAATAAAATTATCACCAAGGACCATGGGCGCTCTTCCAAGTATTTGAAATATCTTGGGAAAGAATTGGCTTTGCAGCACCGCTACCTGGACGGCGATAATGCGGTGATCCAACTGCACTGGGGTGGCGGAACGCCTACCTTTCTTTCACGCGACGAAATGCAGCAGTTGATGGCGATGACGAAGCAACATTTTCGCCTGGTCGAAGGAGGGGAGTATTCAATCGAGGTCGATCCACGCAAGGTCGACGTGGAAACGGTAGCTTTGCTCGGCACCCTCGGATTCAATCGCATGAGCGTCGGCGTGCAGGATTTCGATGAAGGCGTTCAACGGGCGGTCAACCGGATTCAAAGCGAGGAAGAGACACGGCACGTCATCGACGCGGCGCGCGCCAACGGCTTCAAATCGATTTCGATCGACCTGATCTACGGCTTGCCGCGGCAGACGGTCATGGGATTCAACCGCACTCTCGAACAAGTGCTGGAAATGGATCCGGACCGGCTTTCGATTTACAACTACGCCCACCTTCCTGGACTCTTCAAGCCGCAGCGGCGCATCCACGAAACCGAATTGCCTTCGGCGGACACCAAGCTGAAAATTTTTTCCCTGGGCATCAAAAAACTGCTCGAGGCAGGTTATGTCTATATAGGCATGGATCATTTCGCCAAGCCGGAAGACGAACTCGCCGTCGCGCAACGGCAGGGGAGGCTGCATCGTAATTTCCAGGGGTATTCGACGCACGCCGATTGCGACATGCTTGGGTTCGGAATCTCTTCGATCAGCAAGATCGGCCCCGTATACGGGCAGAACGTAAAAACCCTGGACGAATACTATGATCGTCTCGACAACGGGATTTTCCCGGTATTCCGAGGAATCGAACTTTCTGCCGATGATATTCTGCGCCGTGCGATCATTCAGGCCCTGATGTGCCATTTCGAGCTTTCTATCGAGTCGATAGAAATTGCACATCTGATTGATTTCAAAAAATATTTTTCCGACGAATTGGCCGATTTGAAAGAAATGCAAAGTGCTGGACTGCTGCGCGTCGACGACCAGTGGATCACCGTCCTGCCTCCGGGGCGCTTGCTGGTGCGCGTCATTTCGATGGTCTTTGACCGCTATCTGCGCGCCAGCCGGCAACATACGCGGTATTCAAAAGTGATTTAAACCACAGGTGTAATGGGTGCCGAAGGCGCCCCGATTACGCAGACTTTCCATGCCCGAAAACGGCAATCTCCTTCCCCTTTTCCTCATCGGTCTCCTTGGCGGCACGCATTGCGTCGGTATGTGTGGCGGCATTCTCGGGGCGCTTTCCCTGGGTGGACCGGCGCGTTTTCCGTTGCATCTGGCCTACAACGTCGGGCGTATCGCCTCCTACTGTCTGGCCGGAGCCATCGCCGGAGCGCTTGGTGGAGCTTCGCTGGCTGTGGCGGAAGAATTTCAGGTCCGGATCGCGCTTTATCTGCTTGCGAATTTGATGTTGCTCGCGCTGGGAATTTATCTGATGGGCCTAACGCCTGTGCTGGCCTGGATCGAACGCGCTGGCGGCACGATCTGGCGCCGCATTCAGCCAGCGACGAAGCGTTTTCTGCCTGTACGCACGATTTTTCAGGCTTTTCCGCTCGGCCTTTTGTGGGGCTGGTTGCCGTGCGGACTGGTCTATGGCGCCTTGACTACCTCACTTGGCGCCGGATCGGCAATTTCTGGTGCTTTTTCGATGCTCGCCTTCGGATTGGGAACTCTGCCCAACCTGCTGCTCGCGGGTTTTTTTTTGGGGCGCTTGCGTTCCCTTACACAGCACCGCGCAGTGCGCCTCGGAGCTGGCGCCTTGGTTGCCGCATACGGACTATACGGTTTGTATGCTACCTGGAACCTGATCCGCTGAATTTTCCAATATAGCGAATCAATTTGACTTGAAAAATAATTACAGTTATATATATAAATTCAACCGTAATTGAAATAGTTATTTTGGATATTCATTTCGGGTACTTACGGCGAAAGAGTTGAACGCTGGGGGTATACTTGAAAACTCCCAGATAAATTAGCGAAAAACCGGAATTTTCCAAGAATGCGTTCGTTCTATGTCTCCCTTCCGGAGAAGGGAAAAAGCCAATTCCAGAATTTTCGTTCTCACCGATCGGCAAGTAGCGAAGGATAGTTGATTCATGCACGATACAGCCAATTTCATCCAGGATATGGCAATCATCATGATATTTGCAGCGATGATGACATTGCTCTTCCACCGGTTCAAGCAACCGGTGGTGCTGGGCTACATCATCGCGGGCGTAATCATCGGTCCGTATACGCCGCCGTTTTCGCTGATCAGCGGCGAGACTACGATCAAGACGCTTTCCGAACTGGGTGTCATTTTTCTTCTGTTCTATCTCGGGCTGGAATTCAGTCTGAAAAAACTGGCCCGTGTCGGCCGCGTTGCCTTGTTCGCAGCGATACCGGAAATTTGCGTGATGATCTGGGTCGGCTATGAAATCGGGCGCTTTTTCGGCTGGAACTGGATGGATTCGATATTTCTTGGCGGAATGCTCGCCAGTTCGTCGACGACGATTATCGTCAAGGCTCTCGATGAATTGAAAATGAAGCGCGAAGCCTTTGCGCAAATCATTTTCGGGGTTCTGATCATCGAGGACATCCTTGCCATCGGCATTATCGCGCTTCTTTCGGCACTGGCAACTACTGGCGAGGTTAGCGCCGGATCTGCATTTGTGACGATAGGCAAGCTTTCCCTGTTCATGGTCGTCGCCTTGGTGGCAGGAATTCTGATTGTTCCACGAGTGCTCAATTACGCGGCGCGCTTTGAGAGCGACGAAATGATCGTCATCACGGTGCTTGGCTTCTGTTTCGGTTTTTGCATGTTGGTCATCAAACTCGATTACAGCATCGCGCTGGGGGCATTCGTGATCGGTGCGGTGATTGCCGAATCGCGCCAATTGCCAGTGGTCGAACGTTTGATGGAACCGATCCGGGATCTGTTCAGTGCGATCTTTTTTGTCACGATCGGCCTTCTGCTCGACCCCAAGGTGTTGGTCGAATATGCAGCTCCGGTGGCTGTCATCACGATAGCGACAGTATTGGTCAAGTTCTTTTCGAGTTGCCTGGGCGCGCTCGCAGCGGGGGAGAAGGCGCGGACTTCGATGCGGGTCGGCATGGGGCTGGCGCAAATCGGCGAATTTGCCTTCATCATTGCCTCGCTCGGCATGACGCTGAGGGTGACCAGCGATTTCCTTTTTCCGGTTGCCGTCGCAGTATCGGTGGTGACGACCTTGCTGACGCCGTATCTGATCAAACTGGCGGACCCTCTCTCGGCCAAGGTTAGCGCATCGATGCCGGAAATAGTGGTGCGTGCTGGCCAGCGCTATCACAATTGGCTAGGTTCATTGCGATTCACCGGCGATAGCGCGCAGATAGCCTCCCTGATTCGCAAGATCATTTTCCAGATTTTTATCAATGGTGCGCTGGTAACCGCCGTTTTTCTTGCTGCAGCATATTCGGGCAAGGCGATCAGTCACTATCTGATGGGACTCGGCATCATGAACGAGAACGTGCAGAATACGCTGGTCTGGGCAAGCGCGCTGCTGATTTCGCTTCCATTCCTGATCGCCATGTATCGTAAGCTGGAAGCATTGAGCATGCTTCTGGTAGAACTTTGCCTTCCGCAATCTCTCCGCCGTATTGTAGCCGAGGCGTTGCCGTTGGCATCGATCCTGCTGATGCTTCTCTTGCTCGGTGTGATCAGCATCAACATCCTGCCGCCGACGCCGTGGCTCCTCTGGGTGCTTGCCGGAGGTGCGATGGTGACAGCGCTTGGTTGGTCATGGTTCATCAAAATGCATTCCCGCTTGCAAATTGCGCTGATCGAAACGGTTTCGGAAGATCATGGCGAACATGATAAAAAACATTAAATATATTCAATAACTGTTTGATTTTTTATATAAAAAACATTTCTGAGTCTGCCCAAAAATCATGTTTTCCAAAAAAAAGTACACAAAGCCGAAGTCAATGTTAGAATTGCCGCCGCCTTGGAAACAAAGACTCCAGCAGACTCTGGCGGTGGCGTGAGGCAAGGGTAGGACAAACAGGCGCCCGTAGCTCAACCGGATAGAGCATCGGCCTTCTAAGCCGAGGGTTGTGAGTTCGAGTCTCGCCGGGCGTGCCAGGTTGCTGCGATTCGTTGCAGTGCCCGATTCAATTCCCAGTGGCGGCATTAGCTCAGTTGGTAGAGCACTGGATTGTGATTCCAGGAGTCACCGGTTCGATCCCGGTATGTCGCCCCACCTTTCTTCCCGCTTTTCCTTCTTCTGCGCCTTTCGCCAAGGGCGCTTTCTAATGTTATAATCGAAAAGTTTTTCCGTCGTCATCTGCGTCGGAAAAGCGATGCAATGGCGCGTGTGCGATAAAAAAATCGCGGCACGCCAAATTCACACATCCGCTGCTTAAGGGTGGCGTCTTTCGTTGAACGGGGACGCTGCGGTTCGGCGGATGGTGGTTCAACCCTTAAGGAGTCAATCCAATGTCTGCAACAATGCGTCAAATGCTGGAGGCTGGTGTTCATTTTGGCCACCAGACCCGTTTCTGGAATCCGAAGATGGCCCCCTTCATTTTCGGACACCGTAACAAAATTCACATCATCAATCTGGAAAAAACGCTTGCCAAATATAACGAGGCAATGCAATTCGCGCGCAATCTTTCTGCCAACAAGGGCACCATTCTCTTTGTAGGTACCAAACGCCAGGCGCGGGAAATCGTCGCCGAGGAAGCGCGTCGCGCCGCCAGCCCCTTCGTCGATCAGCGCTGGCTCGGCGGAATGCTGACGAATTTCAAGACGATGAAGCAGTCGATCAAACGTTTCAAGGATATGGAAACGATGGCCCAGGAAGGCTCGCTTGAGAAGCTGGGCAAAAAAGAGGCACTGATGATGCAGCGCGAACTCGATAAACTGGAAAAATCGATCGGCGGCATCAAGGAAATGGGAGGCTTGCCCGATGCACTGTTCGTGATCGACGTCGGCTATCACAAAATTGCCGTCACCGAAGCGAAAAAACTGGGAATCCCGGTCATTGGCGTAGTCGATACGAACCATTCGCCGGAAACCATTGATTACGTGATTCCGGGCAACGACGATTCCGCCAGCGCCATTCGCCTCTACGCTCGTGGGGTTGCCGACGCAGTACTCGAAGGCCGAAACCTGATGGTACAGAGGGTCAGCGCTGCTGTTGGCGAGGACGATTTCGTTGAAATCGAGGAAAACGAAGCAGAATAGCAATGTACCGTCGCGGCATGAATGTGGCGTAATAGCCTGAGCATTTATGCCGCGCCTTGTATTGGAAACAAACGCAAACGAATTGAATTTTCAGGAGAAATAAAAATGGCGGAAATTACCGCAAGCATGGTCAAGGAACTACGCGAAAAAACCGATGCACCGATGATGGAATGCAAAAAGGCGCTGTCCGAGGCGGGGGGCGACCTTGCCAAGGCAGAAGAAATTCTGCGCGTCAAGCTCGGCACCAAAGCGTCAAAGGCGGCTTCCCGCATCACTGCCGAAGGCGTGGTCGCGGTTCATATCGCTGCAGGCGGTAAGGAAGGCGCCATTCTCGAAGTCAATTGCGAAACCGATTTCGTTGCCAAAAACGATGATTTCCTGAAATTTGCCTCTGACTGCGCTGAACGGGTTGTGGCCTGCAAACCTGGAGACGTTGCTGCGCTTTCCGCGCTTTCGCTCGATGCCGGTACGATCGAATCGACTCGTACCGCGCTGATCGGTAAAATCGGGGAAAACCTCTCCCTGCGCCGCTTTCAACGTTTTGAAACGAAGGGAAAACTGGCTTCGTACATTCACGGCGGCGCCAGAATCGGTGTATTGATCGACCTTGTCGGCGGAGACGACATTCTGGCGAAAGATTTGGCGATGCATATCGCGGCAGCAAAACCGAAGGCGATCGATGCCTCTGGCGTGTCTGCCGATCTGATCGAAACCGAGCGCCGCATCGCCGCGGAAAAAGCAGCGGAATCGGGCAAGCCGGCTGAAATCGTGGAAAAAATGGTTTCCGGCGCAGTGCAGAAATTTCTCAAGGAAGTCACTTTGCTTGGGCAACCCTTCGTCAAGGACGACAAGCAGACGGTCGAGCAGCTTCTGAAATCGAAAAACGCTTCGGTCAGCAATTTCGTGCTTTACGTCGTCGGCGAAGGCATCGAGAAAAAAACCAGCGATTTCGCTGCCGAAGTCGCCGCCCAGGCTGCTGCGGCGCAAAAATAAGCTCTTTGCAAAACCGGAGCAAGCGAGCCTCCCCATCATGTCTCCCCGCTACCGCCGTATCCTTTTGAAACTGTCGGGAGAAGCCTTGATGGGGGGTGATGCTTATGGCATTAACCGGCAAGTCATCGGCGATATCGTTGCCGAGATCAAGGCTGTAGTGGAGATGGGGGTGGAAATCGGCGTCGTGATCGGCGGCGGAAACATCTTCCGCGGCATGGCCGGGACTGCCACCGGAATGGACCGGGCCACGGCGGATTACATGGGGATGTTGGCTACGGTAATGAATGCGATGGCGCTTTCCGACGCGCTCCGCCAGGCGGGGATCACTGCGCGCGTGCAGTCGGCATTGCGCGTCGATCAGGTCGTCGAGCCCTATATTCGCGGCAAGGCGATCCGCTATCTGGAAGAGGGCAAGGTGGTGATTTTTGCTGCCGGGACCGGCAACCCCTTTTTCACCACTGATACCGCCGCTGCGCTGCGCGGTTCCGAGATTGGTGCGCAAATCGTGCTCAAGGCGACGAAAGTCGACGGTATTTACAGCGACGATCCGAAAAAAAATCCTGCCGCCACACGTTACGATCGTATTTCTTTCGATGAAGTCATCGCCAGAAACCTCGCGGTCATGGATGCCACCGCATTTGCGCTGTGCCGCGACCAGCGCCTGCCGATCAATGTTTTTTCGATCTTCAAGGCCGGGGCCTTGAAACGTGTCGTGCAGGGCGAAAACGAGGGTACCCTGGTGGTTTTCCAGAAAATGGAGGAATAAGGAAATGGTTATTGCCGAGCTGAAAAAAAACATCGAACACAAGATGCAGAGAACGCTGGAAGTATTGAAAGCCGATCTGCTCAAAATCCGCACGGGCCGCGCCCATACCGGCCTGCTCGACCATATTCTGGTCGATTATTATGGAAATCCGACCCCGGTTCCGCAGGTCGCCAATGTGACGCTGATCGACGCGCGCACGATCGGCGTGCAGCCGTGGGAAAAAAATCTCGTCGGCAAGGTGGAGAAAGCGATCCGCGATTCCGACCTGGGACTGAATCCGGCCAGCCAGGGTGATATCGTCCGGGTGCCGATGCCGATCCTGACTGAGGAGCGCCGCCGTGACCTGACCAAAGTTGTCCGGCACGAAGGCGAAAACGCCAGGGTTGCCGTCCGCAACCTGCGCCGTGACGCCAATCATGCGTTGAAGGAAGGACTGAAGGCAAAAACGATTTCCGAGGACGATGAACGGCGTACGGAGGAAGAAATTCAAAAACTGACCGATAGGTACATTGCTGAAGTCGACAAGATCCTGGCCCAGAAAGAAAGCGAATTGATGGCGGTTTGATCCGGAAAATTCCGCTTTCCCTGGCATGTGCCGGATTTTTCCGCAAGCGGGGAAGGGGAAGAAATCTACAAGGAAAAAGCCATGGCGCTTTTCAGCAGTTCGACGCAAATTATTCCCGAAACGCACCCGATGCCGCGCCATGTCGCCGCGATTATGGACGGCAATGGCCGCTGGGCCAAAAAACGCTTCCTGCCGCGTGTCGCTGGTCACAGCCGGGGTGTTGAAACCGTGCGCGAAATCGTGCGCGCCTGCCTTGAACGCGGGATTGAATACCTGACCCTCTTCGCCTTCAGTTCCGAAAACTGGCGTCGACCGCAGGAAGAGGTGTCCCTGCTGATGCAGCTTTTCGTCAAGGCCCTGGAGCAGGAAGTGACGAAACTCGACAAGAACGGCGTTCGTCTCTGCGTGGTCGGCGATCTCTCCCTCTTCGAGCCTCGGTTGCGCGCGCTGGTCGCGGAAGCCCAGGCGAAGACAGCAACCAATTCCCGTCTCACCCTGACCATCGCCGCCAATTACGGCGGCCGCTGGGACATCTTGCAGGCGATGAATCGCCTCTCCGTTGCGCACCCGGAAAAATCTGGGCACTGGAATGAGGAAGATCTCGCGCCCTTTCTTTCGATGCACTACGCGCCGGAACCCGATCTTTTCATCCGTACCGGCGGCGAGGCGCGGATCAGCAATTTCCTGCTCTGGCAGCTCGCCTATACCGAGTTTCATTTCACCGATACCCTGTGGCCGGAGTTCGACGCTGCCGCGCTCGATCAGGCCATCGCTTCCTATCGTCGGCGCGAGCGCCGTTTTGGACGAACCAGCGAACAATTGCTGGAAGACCCGCACCCGTCCATTTCCAGCGGCGTTGCCGAAGTCGTGGCCGGCGTACATCCCGATGCTTAAGACACGGGTCATCACCGCCGTTGTTCTGCTTGCCGTTTTCCTTTCCGCGCTGTTTTTCCTTCCGCCACTCGGCTGGGCGTGGTTTGTCGCGCTGGTTGCCGCCATTGCCGGGTGGGAGTGGGGAGGGCTGTTGAGGTTGTCGCCGCGTGGGAAGGTGGCATGCGGGGTGGTTGTTTTTGGGGCGTGCGCCGCAGCGATTGTGTTGCTTCCCGAGGCAATCTCGCTTCCTTCGGCAATCGGTGGAACAAGCCTGAAAGAGGAAATGGAACGGACGTTCCATGGATGGAGCGAGGCATGGCAATTCGGGCGATGGTTTTATCTTCCCTCGGCTATTTTCTGGTGCGTTCTCGCGCCGCTTTGGCTCTGGCGGCGCTGGAAATTGCCGATGGGACGCTCGATGATGGGAGGCTTTTTTTTCGGTCTCATCCTGATTCTTCCCACTTGGCTGGCCCTGGTGCAATTGCGTAACCTCTTCAGCCCTTCCGTATTGCTTGCAACAATGGCGATTGTTTGGGTTGCCGATACTACAGCGTATTTTTCCGGACGTGCCTTTGGAAAACGCAAACTGGCGCCAAGCATCAGCCCGGGCAAAACCTGGGCAGGCGCCTGGGGCGCAGTTGTCGGCGTTCTGGTTTATGGCGCTGTTATCGCTGCCGCAAATGGGTCATCGGGGCTTGACTTGGCCTTGACGCTGATCAACCTGATCTGCCTGACGGCGCTCAGCATCATCGGCGACCTCTTTGAATCCCTGCTGAAACGTCAAGCAGAAATAAAGGACAGCAGCGCGATATTGCCAGGGCATGGAGGGGTATTGGACCGGATCGACAGTCTGACTTCAACCCTGCCTGTCGTCGCTTTGCTCTTGTTGAGCCCATTTGTGACGTTTCCGGGCTGAAAACATGCCGTCCTCCCAACAACTCACCATTCTCGGCAGCACCGGTTCCATCGGCCAGAGCACGCTCGACGTGGTGCGGCGGCATCCCGGGCGTTATCGTATCGCCGCGCTTTGCGCGCATCGGCAGATTGATCTTCTGTTCGAGCAGTGCCTGGAGTTTCGTCCGCGTTATGCCGTGCTTGGCGAGCGTGTCTTGGCGGAGGCGCTGGCGCTCAGATTAGGTGCAGCGAATCTCGATACCGAAGTGCGCCACGGCGCTGCGGCCTTGGAAGAAATGGCGGCCTTGCCCGAAGCCGATGCGGTCATGGCGGCCATTGTCGGCGCTGCCGGGCTGCCCTCCGCGCTGGCAGCGGCACGGGCGGGGAAGAAGATCCTGCTTGCGAACAAGGAGGCGCTGGTGATGGCCGGCCCGGTGTTCATGCGCGCCGTGCGCGAACATGGCGCGCGGCTCTTGCCCATCGACAGCGAGCACAATGCGATTTTTCAGGCGCTTCCTCCCGATTTCGATGGTGATCTGCTCAAAAAAGGGGTTCGCCGCCTCTTGCTGACCGCTTCCGGCGGGCCGTTCCGCACCTGGTCCCGGGCCGATCTGGAGAAGGTAACGCCGCAGCAGGCAGTGGCGCATCCGCGCTGGTCGATGGGCAAGAAAATCTCTGTCGATTCGGCGACGCTGATGAACAAGGGGCTGGAAGTGATCGAAGCGCATTGGCTGTTCAATGCGCCGGCTTCAATGATCGAAGTGGTGGTGCATCCGCAGAGCATAATCCATTCGCTTGTCGAATACGCCGACGGTTCATTGCTCGCGCAACTGGGCAACCCGGATATGCGCACGCCGATCGCGCATGCGCTGGCGCATCCCGAGCGGATCGATTCCGGCGTCGCGGCGCTCGATCTTTTTCAACTCGCCCGGCTCGACTTTGAAGCTCCGGACAAGGAGCGTTTTCCCTGTCTTGCATTGGCTTTCCGCGCCCTGGAGCTGGGCGGAAACGCCCCGGCATTACTCAATGCCGCCAATGAAATCGCGGTTGAGGCATTCCTGGAAGGGAAAATCGGCTTTACCGAAATCGCCAGGGTCGTTGCCGCAACGCTGGCGGCCGATTCGCTGATTGCCGGCGCTCCTCTGGAAAGTCTCGATGAGGTGCTTGCCGCCGACACCGCAGCGCGGCGTTTCGCGGCGGAATGGATTGCGAGGCTGGAGAAGCGAGAGAGGATGTTTTAGATTCTAATTTTAAAAATTTAATTCTTATTTGGATAACACTACAGTAGCGGATCATTATTTAACTCTAATTTAGAATTTTGCTGTGGCTTCATGAACATCATCCTCCATTACCTTCTGCCATTCCTCGTCGCCATCGTGCTTCTCGTGCTTGTGCATGAACTCGGCCATTTCCTCGTAGCTCGTTGGTGCGGCGTCAAGGTGCTGCGTTTTTCGATCGGATTCGGCAAACCGTTCTGGACAACCCGCCGGGGCGAAGATCAGACCGAATGGGCGCTGGCGCCGATTCCACTCGGCGGTTACGTAAAAATGCTCGACGAACGTGAAGGGGAGGTTGCGCCGGAAGAATTACACCGTGCATTCAATCGGCAGCCGGTGGGGAAGCGGATCCTCATCGTCGCCGCTGGACCGCTGATCAATTTCCTTTTTGCCGTCGTGCTTTTCTGGGGGATGTTCGTTCACGGGGTTTACGAACCGCCGGCCACGCTTGCGGCGCCGGCGGAGGGGAGCGCTGCTGCCATCGCCGGAGTGAAGGAGGGAGAGCATGTCCAGAAGATCGACGGTATTGCCGTGGAAAGCTGGAGTGATTTGCGCTGGCGTTTCCTGAGCCATGCGATCGACGCAGATCAAGTCACACTGGAAGTCAGGACGCCGGAAGACGAGATCCTGGAGCGGCATATCGAAACGCAGACAGCACGGGCGACGGGTTGGCAGGGTGATCCGATGCAATCGCTTGGCCTCATGCTCCAACTCCCCAAAATTCGCCCAATCGTCGGTGCGGTGCTGCCGAAAAGCGCAGCAGAGGAGGGCGGATTGCGGATTGGCGATGAAATCCTGGCGATCGAAGGCGTGAAGATCGACTCATGGGAAACGCTGGCGCGTACCGTCGGGCATTCCCCTGGCGTTCCGCTGCTCTTCGATGTCCAGCGCGACAGCGCAACACTGGCAATTCGCGTGACGCCACAGGTGGAAAATCATGAGGGTGTTGAAATTGGCCGTATCGGCGTCGAGGTGCTCAACAAGCGCCCGCGTATCGCTTATGGCCCAGTGGATGCGGCGAGGCGTGCGTTGCTGGAAACCTGGGAGCTGTCAGCACTGAGCCTGAAAATGCTGGGCAAGATGGTAATTGGAGAAGTCTCGACAAAAAACCTTTCCGGACCGATCACCATTGCCAATTACGCCGGCAAGTCGGCGCAGATGGGATGGGAACCCTATTTGCGCCTTCTGGCGTTGATCAGTGTCAGTCTTGGAATTTTCAACCTGCTGCCGATTCCGATTCTGGATGGCGGACTTTTACTGTATTATTTCGCCGAAATCATCAAGCGCGGGCCGATCTCCAAACGAGGGGAAGAAATTGGGCAACAAATTGGCATGGCATTTCTTCTGACGCTGATGATTTTCGTTTTTTATAATGACATCAACCGTTTTTTCTTCGACTGATTTCCCGTTCCCGGTTTTGGGATTCCAACTCCGAATCGCTTATGCCTTGTAAAAAAAACCTGCTTGCGGGACTGATGGTGGCGCTTTTTGCCTCTACCGCCTCGGCTTTCGATCCTTTTACGGTCAAGGATATCCGCGTTGAAGGCATCCAGCGCACCGAAGCTGGCACCGTATTCAGTTATCTGCCCATCAAGGTCGGCGATACGATGACCGATGAGAAGGCCGCGCAGGCGATCAAGGCTTTGTTTGCCACCGGATTTTTCAAGGATGTCCGGATTGAAGCGGAAGGGAACACTCTCGTTGTGCTCATCGAGGAGCGCCCGGCAATCGCAGCCATCGATTTTTCCGGTTTGAAGGAACTCGACAATGACCAAGTGAAGCAGGCGCTCAAGGGCAGCGGAATCGCCGAAGGACGCATCTTCGACCGCGCCACGCTCGACCGCGCCGAACAGGAATTGAAACGGCAATATCTTTCGCGCGGTCTGTACGCAGTCCAGATTACGACCACCGTGACGCCGCTGGAACGCAACCGCGTCGGCATCAGTTTCGTGGTCAACGAAGGCGATATTGCGAAAATCCGGCAGATCAATATCGTCGGGGCGAATTCGTTTCGGGAAAAGGATCTGCTCAATGAGCTTCAACTGGATACGCCCAGTTGGGTCAGTTGGTATACAAAAAGCGACCAATATTCCAAGCAGAAACTTTCTGCCGATCTTGAAACCTTGCGTTCGTACTATCTGAACCGCGGCTTCCTTGAATTCAACGTCGATTCGACGCAGGTTTCGATCTCGCCCGACAAAAAGGATATTTTCATCACGATCAGCGTCACCGAGGGGGAACGCTTCATTGTTTCTTCCGTGAAACTGGCCGGAGAACTGCTGCTTTCGGACGATGAACTCAAAAAGCTGGTCAAGGTACGCCCCGGTGATGTTTTTTCGCGCGGAGCGCTGAACGATTCGATCAAGGCCGTCACCGACCGCCTCGGCGCGCTCGGCTACGCCTTTGCCAACGTCAATGCCGCGCCCGAAGTCGATAAGGAAAAACATCAGGTCGCCTTCACGATCTTCGTCGACCCGGGGCGGCGCGTTTATGTGCGACGGATCAATGTCACCGGCAACACAAAGACCCGCGACGAAGTCGTGCGCCAGGAAATGCGCCAGATCGAAGGCGGCTGGTATGACGCAGACAAGGTCGCGCTTTCCAAGCAGCGGATCGACAAAACCGGCTATTTCAAGGAAGTCAACGTCGAAACGCCGCCAGTTCCGGGAACCACGGACCAGGTCGACGTCAACGTCAATGTGGAAGAGCGAAATACCGGTTCTATCTCCTTTGGAGCGGGCTATTCCTCGTCGGAAAAATTGATCCTTTCCGCATCGCTCACCCAATCCAACCTTTTCGGCAGCGGTAAATACCTGAGTCTCGACGTGAATACCGGAGAGATCAACCGGGTAATCTCGGTTTCCTACACGAATCCCTATTTCACCGTAGACGGCATCAGCCAGGGATTCGACGTTTACCACCGCCGCGTCGATCCGACCTCACTTTCCGTAGGCCAATACACGACAAAATCGACTGGCGGCGGGATCCGCTTCGGTTATCCGATTAGCGAAACCAATGCGATCAACTTCGGCCTCGGGATCGATTACACCTCAATCGACACCGGCACCTACAGTCCGCTGCATTACCGCGATTTTGTCGAAAAATATGGACACGGGAACCTTTCTGTGCCCCTGAGCGCGGGCTGGAGTTTCGACGGGCGCGACAGTGTCATTTATCCAACCAGTGGCTCGGTGCATCGTGCCAATGTCGAAGCATCCTTGCCCATTGGCAGTTTGCAGTTTTACCGCCTTACCTACCTCTACCAGCGTTATTTTCCGCTGACCAGGGATTTGACGCTGTTTGTCAGCGGCAATGCGGGGTACGGTAATGGATATGGCGGCAAATCCCTTCCCTTCTACCGGAATTTCTATGCAGGAGGAATGGGTTCGGTGCGCGGCTACGATACTGCAAGCCTGGGGCCGCGCGGCTGGGCCTGGATTTGTGACGATTATGACGAGAGCAAGGATCCTTCCGAGCGCAACTGCCGCTGGTCGAATGACGATCGTATCGGAGGGAATCGAACCCTGAGCGGTACGGTTGAGCTTTATTTCCCGATGCCGGGCTTCTCTCGTGACCACTCCGTCCGTTTGGGTTCCTTTATCGATGGCGGACAGGTATGGGGCAAGGATGAAAAAATGTCGATGGCCGATATCCGTTACTCAGCCGGTCTTTCCGTGCTCTGGAGTTCGCCTTTTGGACCGCTCAAATTCAGCGTTGGCTTCCCGCTCAATTCCAAAGAAGGTGATAAAATACAACGCTTCCAGTTCCAGATGGGAACCTCGTTTTAATCAGGAGATGCTGCTTTGAAAAGACAGATTGCTTCATTGCTTGTTGCCGCTTTTGTGCTCTTGCCGGTGGCCCAGGTTTCGGCCGCAGACCTGAAGGTCGGTTATGTCAACACCCAGCGTCTTTTCCGCGACGCGCCCGCAGCCGCCAAGGCGGCGAAAAAACTTGAGCAGGAATTTTCCAAGCGCGACCAGGAATTGCAAAGCATGTCCAAGCGCCTGCAAACGATGCAGGAAAATCTGGAAAAGAATGCCCTGACAATGTCGGAAAATGAACGGCGCGACAGGGAACGCGAATTCGGCGATCTTTCGCGCGATTTTCAGCGTAAACAACGCGAATTCCGTGAGGATCTGAATCTGCGCCAGAATGAAGAACATTCCTCGGTTATCGAGAAGGCAAACCGTGCGATTCAGGTCATTGCCGAAAGCGAGAATTTCGATCTGATTCTTCAGGATGTGGTCTGGGTAAGCCCAAAGCTCGACATTACGGACAAAGTGATCAAAATGCTTGGCGAGGGCCAGCAGCAACCGGCCGCCACAACAAAGCCGGCAACGGGCGGCAGCAACAAATAAACGAAGCGGAAACCGGGGCTTCTGGTGGGGGGAGAGGGCTTTTGCCTGAGTGAAATCGTTACCCGGTTGGGAGGAGAACTCCGGGGTGACGGTTCCACGCGCATTACGCAGGTTGGATCGCTGGAAACGGCAAAAGCAGGGCAGATCAGCTTCCTCGCCAGCATCAAATACCGCAGGCAGTTGGCGAAAACCGCCGCATCGGCGGTTATTCTCGCTCCGGCAGAAGCGGACGAGGCCAGAGCCGCAGGTTTAAGCCTTCCGTTGCTTGTCGTTCCAAATCCTTATGCCTATTACGCCCGCGTCGTTGCGCTGCTGAACCCCGTTTCCATACATCCTCGCGGCGTTCATCCGAGCGCGGTCCTCCAGTCGGGCATTCCGGATTCCGTTGCCGTCGGCGCGAATGCCGTCGTCGGTTCCGGCGTCGAACTTGGCGAAAATGTCATCATCTATCCGGGCGTGGTACTGGGGGATGGGGTGAAGATCGGCGAGGATTCCATCCTTTATCCCAACGTAGTGATTGGCGCTGCTTGCAGTATTGGGAAACGCGCAGTCATCCAGGCGGGGGCGGTCATTGGCAGCGACGGCTTCGGATTCGCGCCCGAAAACGGGCGCTGGCTGAAAATCCCGCAGATTGGGCGCGTGCGGATCGGCGACGATGTCGAAATCGGCGCCAATACGAGTATCGACCGCGGCGCCCTGAACGATACGGTGATCGGCAATGGCGTGAAGATCGACAACCAGATCCAGATCGCGCACAACTGCGAAATCGGCGACGACACCGCGTTGGCGGGCTGCGTCGGAATCGCGGGCAGCACGAAAATCGGGAGCCGATGCACCATCGGCGGCGCGGTGATGATTGTCGGGCATATCGAAATCGCCGACGGAACGCACATCGCCGGCGGCAGCCTGGTCAGCAAGAGCATTACCCGTCCGGGGCAATATGCCGGCTCCTATCCCATATCCACCTATAGCGAATGGCGCAAAAACGCCGTTTACCTGAAACAGCTTTCCAGACTTGCCGCGCGTATTGCCGGACTGGAAAGAGAATTGGCCTCCAGGGAGAAGTAAATTGGACACGATGGAAATCCGGCAGATCATCGAGCATCTGCCGCAGCGCTACCCCTTCCTGCTGATCGACCGGGTCGTGGAAATGGAACTCGACAAGTCGATCCATGCCTACAAGAACGTGACGATCAACGAACCGTTTTTCAACGGCCATTTTCCCGGTTATCCGGTCATGCCCGGAGTGCTGATTCTGGAAGCCCTGGCGCAGGCGGCAGGCGTGCTTTCCTTCAAGACGATGAACGAAAGGCCCGAGCCGGATTCGATCTTCTATTTCGCTGGCGTCGATGCCGCGCGCTTCAAAAGGCCGGTCGTTCCCGGTGACCAGTTGCACCTGCACATCGTGATTACCAGAAAGATGCGCGGCGTCTGGAAATTCCATGGGGAAGGGCGCGTCGACGGCCAGTTGGCCGCCGAGGCCGAAATCATGTGCGCCAAGCGGGACATCAAATGATTCATTCGACGGCCATTGTTCACCCCAACGCGCGGATCGGAGCGGGGGTCAGCATCGGCGCCTATTCCGTGATCGAAGAATTCGTCGAGATCGGAGACAACACAACGATCGCCTCGCATGTCGTCATCAAGGGGCGCACGAAAATAGGGCGCGACAACAAGATTTATCAATTCGCATCCCTGGGAGAAATCCCGCAGGACAAAAAATATTCGGGAGAGCCGACCCGCCTCGAAATCGGCGACCGTAACACGATCCGCGAATTTTCCACCTTCAGCCTCGGCACCGTGCAGGATTCCGGCGTCACCCGGCTGGGCGACGACAACTGGCTGATGGCCTATGTGCATATCGCGCACGATTGCCAGGTCGGAAGCAACACCATCTTCGCCAACAACGCGCAACTTGCCGGACATGTGCATATCGACGACTGGGCAGTGCTCGGCGGCTATACCGGCGTGCACCAGTTTTGCCGTGTCGGCGCGCACTGCATGACGGCCGCCGCCTCGATCATCGTCCAGGACGTTCCGCCTTACGTGCTGGCGGCGGGCAATACCGCCTCGCCTTATGGACTCAACGTCGAAGGCTTGAAGCGGCGCGGTTTCTCTTCGGAATCGCTGCAAGCCCTGAAGCGCGCCTACCGTATTTTGTACAAATCCGGCCTGACGCTCGAAGAAGCCCGGGCAAAACTGATCGCGGAAGCGGCGATTCATCCTGAAGTGCAGCGTTTCGTCGATTTCCTCGCGGTATCCAAACGCGGCATCATCCGCTAACTTTTAACTGATATATGGCCGCGCGCATCGCCATGGTCGCCGGAGAAGCCTCCGGTGATTTGCTTGGCGGGCATCTGATCGCCGCACTGAAAACGCGCCTGCCCGAGGCTCATTTTTACGGCATCGGCGGCCCCGAAATGGCGGCGCAAGGCTTTGAGTCCTGGTGGCCGTCTGAAACCCTCGCCGTCAATGGCATCAGCGACGCGCTGAAGCGCGCCCCCCAACTCTTCGGAATCCGCAACGACCTGGCCCGCCGCTTGCTCGCGCAGCCGCCCGATCTTTTCGTCGGAATCGACGCCCCGGATTTCAATCTCGGCCTGGAAAAAAAGCTCAAGACGCGCGGCATCACCACGGTGCACTATGTCAGCCCCACCATCTGGGCCTGGCGTCCCGGACGGGCACGCACCATTTCCCATGCTGCCGCCCATGTGCTGGCGCTCTTTCCTTTCGAGCCGGAACTATTGCAAAAGCAGGGGATTCCGGCCACTTTCGTCGGTCATCCGCTCGCGGACACCTTGCCGCTCGAACCCGACCGCGCCGCCGCGCGTTCGGCGCTCGGCATTGCCGACCAGACGCCTGTCGTCGCCTTGTTGCCCGGCAGCAGGGAAGGGGAAGTGCGTCTGCTGGCCGAAACCTTCATCCAAACCGCGCGCCTCATCCGGGAGCATTTGCCGCAGGCATCCTTTCTCGTCCCGCTTCCTACCGGGGCCACCCGTTCCTTGTTCGCCGCCGCGCGGGGACGCCTTGCCGCCGCCGATCTGCCGATCGCCGTTCTTTCCGGGCGCTCGATCGAAGCGATGACGGCAGCCGACATCGTCCTTGTCGCCAGCGGCACGGCAACCCTCGAAGCCGCGCTTCTCAAGCGCCCGATGGTCGTCGCCTACCGCCTGACCCCGCTCTCCTGGCTCCTGGGCCGGCTCATGGTGCGCCTGCCCCATGTCTCCCTGCCCAACATCCTTGCCGATCGACTCCAGGAACCGGCGCTGGTTTCCGAACGGCTCCAGCACGAAGCGACGCCGGAACGCCTCGCGGCGGACTTGATCGCCTTGTACGAAGATGAAGACGCCCGCAACCGCCAGCGCGCCCTGTTTAGCCGCCTTCACCAGATGCTTCGCCAGAACACTGCGGAACGCGCCGCGGATGCGCTCATCGCCTGCTTGCCGAACGTGAAAAGCGGAAAAGCCGGGGAGGGCGGACAGGAGCGCCTGCCGTGAGCCTGCAAGTCTTTCCCGGACGGATTGCCGGAATCGACGAAGCCGGTCGCGGCCCATTGGCCGGCCCCGTCTTCGCGGCGGCGGTCATTCTCGATCCGGAACGCCCCATCGCGGGACTGAACGATTCGAAAAAACTCAATGCCGCCACAAGGGAAGAACTGGCGCAACAAATCCGCGAAAAGGCGCTGGCCTGGGCGGTCGCCGAAGCCAGCAGCGCGGAAATCGACCGCCTGAATATCCTGCAGGCCACCTTTCTCGCCATGCGTCGCGCCTGTCTGGCGCTTGGAATCGTTCCCGAAAGGGCGCTGATCGACGGCAATAAAATTCCTCCCGATCTGCCCTGCGCGGCAGAAGCCATCGTCAAGGGCGACGCCAAAATCGCCGCCATCGCCGCCGCCTCGATCCTCGCAAAAACCGGACGCGACGCCGTAATGCTCGAATTGGCGCGGCAATACCCCCAATATGGATTTGAGCGGCATATGGGCTATCCCACCGCCGCGCATCTGGCGGCATTGCGCGCGCACGGCCCTTGCCCCGAACACCGGAAAAGCTACGCCCCCGTGGCGCAGCAACTTCTCTTTTAAAACAAGCCGGGTTTTAAAGCCAATTTTCTAAATTACTTAAATAATGATCCGCTACAGTAGTGATATTAAACAATGAATTCTTTAGTCTAATTTAGAAAATAAACATGATTTCCATCACTTCTCGCGAGAATCCGCGCTTCAAGATATTGAAGCGATGGGCCAACCAGGGCCGGGCGCGGCGCTCTGCGGGAATGCTTCTGCTCGACGGGTTGCACCTGCTCGAAGCCGCCACGGCAGCAGGAGTGGTGCTGGAGACGATTGTCGTCGAAGCCGCCGCGCACAACAAACACACCGCCTGGCTCGCCGCGCACGGCGACACCGAAACCATCCTTCTGCCGGACCGCCTTTTCGCCGAACTCGCCGACACCGAAACCCCCTCGGGCCTGCTCGGATTCGCCCGCATTCCAGCCCCGAAAAACGAAGCGCCGCCAGATGCCGATTGCGTCTTGCTCGATGGCGTCCAGGACCCGGGAAACCTCGGCACCCTGTTGCGCACTGCGGCAGCGGCGGGAATCGAAGAAATCCTGCTTTCGCCCGCCTGCGCCGACCCGTGGAGTCCCAAAGCCCTGCGCGCAGGGCAGGGAGCGCAGTTCCTCCTCAACATCCACCTTCATTGCGACTTGGCAGCCTTTCTCCGCAGCTACCACGGCCAGAGCATCGCCACCTTGCCGGATGCCCCGCAATCCCTGTTCAATGCCCCATTATCGACCCCGGCCGCCTGGATCTTCGGCGCCGAAGGGCAAGGCGTGGGACCGGAATTGATCGCCCTGGCGACCCAAAAACTAAGCATCCCGATGCCCGGAAAAATCGAATCCCTGAACGTCGCCGCCGCCGCCGCGCTATGCCTGTTTGAAAAAGTGCGCCGAAAAGAGCTTGGGAATCTCTGAACAACCCATTGTGTTTCAATGCTTGAAGTAAAAAATCCTGCCTCTGGCAAAGGGAAATGCTCGGAAGCTGTTTTTTGCTTCAAAAGGCCGTTTTTGAAGCCGTTTGCCCCGC
>Ga0123357_10000047_pt1 | contig 99859 bp, 88 predicted proteins | sample TergutEmb28metaG_FD_89873 | JGI IMG/M metagenome (GOLD analysis project Ga0123357, IMG submission 89873) | Embiratermes neotenicus P4 segment gut microbial communities from Petit-Saut dam, French Guiana - Emb289 P4 | ecosystem: Host-associated > Arthropoda: Insects > Digestive system > Gut ...
AAACTCGAAGCGATCCGCTGTCTCAAGCGTTATATCGCGCGGGAGGTCTACGCTGTAATCCGGCAGCGCAACCTCCAGATCAGGCAGGTTCAAATTACCTCTTGACCTTTAGAAGGGCGTCCGGGGTAGTCAGTACGCCAGCGCCGAGTATCAGGCCGTGCTGGCGCACCATGGCATCGTTTGCAGCATGAGCCGAAAGGGCAATTGCTGGGACGCGCCAATGGAGCGCTTCTTCCTGAACTTGAAGATGGAGCGGGTATGGCAGCAACGCTATGCCAATCACGACGAGGCCCAGCGCGACATCATCCAGTACATCGTTGGCTTCTATAACCCGGTGCGTTTGCATTCAAGCTTGGGCTATCTGTCGCCCTGTGCCTATGAGGCCAAGCCGGCTGCGCAACAACCTATCGGCGTGTCCGAAATTATTTGACCACCACATCATGAACGACGAAAACGCACCTCAGGCAGCCCGTATAAGTGCGGCAAATGCCTTGCTCGATAGAGGCTACGGCAAGCCGCAGCAAGCCGTTGAACTGACGGGCGAAAACAGCGGGCCGATCGCGACAAATACCTATCGCGACCTAACCGACGAGGAGTTGGCGCCGGAACTCGCGAAATATGGGATCAAACTGTGATGGGAAAAGAAAAGAGTTAGCCCGCGACGAGCACCTGCTGACCTTGCGGCTCCGGCCTCTCTACGTCCAAAACGTTTTCGCGGGCATGTCTAAAGTCTATGCGCAGAGCGGTAAAAAAAAGAAGCCCCCGTCCGGTAAGTGTCTGGCTATAGATCGTTGCCGATCATTTCCACCAGCCTGCGACGAGGGCAGTCAAATTATAGCCAACGGGGGGTCTTGAAACGCAGTAAGGTATCTATTCCCGCGAAGTCGTTTCGGACGTTGAGAGAAGGGGCGCAAGCCAGCATGCACTCGTCGCGGGTTCTTTGTTCGGTTGGGGTAGCCGCCGCTTGGGAGTGCGGGTAACTACCTAGAAAGCATCATCTGATGGTATTTTTGTTGGTATCTCAGAGATAGAAGAAACATAAACCGAGCAGCCATGAGGGTTTGCATCGACTGTTCGATTCCTGCTGCCACAGTAAGTCCAAAGAAAGCCAGAATTCCGAGCGTTATCAAGGATTCTGGCTTTTTTCTTGTCCGGTTTCGTTCGACGAACTGCCTTTGTCGTTTGGGCGCTTCCGCGTGGAATTTGTCCCAAAGTTGTCTCTCCGCAGTTGGTTATGAATTACACCGGCATACTGTGGGACTAAACACTTAGCATCATCGCACCAACCGCTAGGATCAGGGCCGGGGGCATCACCAGAAAACCCAGGCGCAGGAAACGCCAGGCGCTGATCGCTTCGCCTTCCCGCCGTAGCGCGATGAGCCACAGGATGGTGGCGAGGGAGCCGGTGACCGAGAGGTTCGGGCCAAGATCGACGGCGATCAGCGCCGCGCCGGTAACCTGCGGCGGTAATGGCTCACTTGCCATCACAGAGCCAGCAATCAACCCTACCGGCAGGTTGTTCATCAGGTTGCAGGCCATCGCCAGCACGGTGGCGCTTCCCCAGGCTGCGGCAGCCATCGAATGTGCGACGGCGGCGTGGAGAAGCGCGCTCAGAAACGCGATGGCGCCCACCCGATCAAATCCTTCCACCAGCACGAACAGGCCGGCAACGAGCGGCAGGACGCCCCATGACACCTGCCGGATCACCGGCAGAGGCGACGAGCGATTGAACACCATCACAAGCACGCTGGTCACTGCCCCGCACACAAAGGTCGGGAGTCCGAGCTGTACGTCAAGAGCCGAGCAGGCGAGCAGGACGACCGCGATCGCGCCAATCCCGTAGGCGGTCAGGACTCCGCCACGGCTGAGTTTCGGCTGTGGGACATGGGCGGTAAGCGTTTCAGCCGCCAAGGCGCACCGCTGGGTCAGGCGCAGCATCACATAGGTGGCGGCGATCGAGGCGAGCGAGGCCAGTCCGAATTGGCCGAGCCAGGTACCAAGCTGCGGCATGTAGCTGCCGTAGAGGACGAGATTGGCCGGGTTCGAGATCGGCAACACGAAGCTCGCCGCGTTGGCGATGAAGGCGCAGATGAGCAGGTACGGCAGCGGTTCGGCCTTCGCCGCCCGCGCCGCTGCGTAAACCGCGGGTGTCAGCACCACTGCGGTGGCGTCGTTCGACATCAACGCCGTGACCACAACGCCGACGCCATAGATGAGTGCGAACAACCGCTGCGGCGAACCTTTTGCGTGTTTGACGGCGAGCGCGGCGATCCAGTCGAACAGGCCCTCCTGGCGCGCCATCTCTGCGATCAGCATCATGCCGGTAAGGAACAAATAAACGTCCGTTCCCTTGCGTATCCCACTGAGCGCGTCTCGCCAGGGCAGCAGCCCTAGCAGTACGAGCAAACACGCCCCGGCGACCGCCCATCCCGCTTCGGGCCACCGGAACGGCCGGATAACAACCCCCGCAGTGGCGAGCACCGCGATGCCGCAGGTTGCAGTTATTGCGCTGATAATCATTCTCGCTTCCGGTTCCCTATAGGGCTTTCAATGTTACCGCCACGGTTATCTTGCCAGCCTTTGGTCTCGGGCATGGCGACAAAGAACAACGCCAGCCCCGCCAGCGCCACGGCGCCGAGGGTCAGGAAGGCCGCATGGTAGCCGCCGCGCACGACCACGAAACCGGCGAGGCTCGTGGATAGCGCCGCCCCTATGCCCAGGGCCGTGTTGATTGCCCCCTGGGCCAGATTGAAACGCCCCGTCCCGTGCGTCACGTCGGCCACGATGATTGGAAAGATGGTGCCGAAAATCCCGGCGCCCACGCCGTCGAGCAACTGCACGCCCATCAGCCAGAAGGGATTGTCCGAGAGCGTGTAGAGCATGCCGCGCGCGGCCAGGACAAGCAGCCCAAGGAGAAAGAGCGGCTTGTGTCCCCACGAGTCGGCCTTGGCCCCGACCAGCAGCGCCATGGGCAGCATCACCACCTGCGCGGCGACGATGCAGACCGACATCAGCGTGGTGCCGAGCTTTTCATTCTGGCTCGCCAGCTGCTGTCCGACCAGCGGCAGCATGGCGGCGTTGGAAAGGTGGAAGAGCACGACGCAGATGGCAAAAATCAAGAGCGGCCGGCAACTCAGCAGCGCCGTCCAGCCCGATGGCCGCTCATGCGTCTGCGTGGCGGTACTGTTACCGGCCTCGTCCAGGCCGCACGCGACATCGTGATCAATCGCCGCGCCGGGAATGATCGGCACGCTGAGCAGGCTCGCCGCCGCTGTGGCGGCAAGCAGATAGAACACCGCGACCGGCCCGACCCAATAGGCCGCCAGCCCCGCCGCACCGGCCGCAAAGGCATTGCCGGCGTGGTTGAAAAATTCATTGCGCCCGATGCGCCGGGTGAACAGATCGCGCCCCACGATGCCCAGCGTGACCGCCGTCAGCGCCGGGCCGAAGACCGTCGCCGCCGCTTGTGCCGCCGCCTGCGACACCGCCACCGGCCAGAAGAAAGGAAACCACGGCAGAAACAGGCAGGCCACGGTGACCGTCACGGCGGCCACGGCCATGAGCGCCCGCTTGGCGCGCGTTGCATCGACCAGCGCGCCGGCGGGTGTCTGCGCCACGACGCCCGCAATCGTGGCGATCGACATCACCACGCCGATACTTTGCTGATCCCATTTCTCAACCGTGAGCAGGTAGATCGCCAGATACGGGCCGAGGCCGGTGCGCACGTCGGAGAGAAAGAAGTTCGCCGCGTCGAGGCCGAACTTGGCGCGGCGCAAGGCGGTGGGGCTGCGGTCGGGGATCATGTACGCCTTGTGGCTGGATGATTTGAAGTCAGGCGCGTGGCGCTGCGTCCCCTCTCCCGCTTGTGGGAGAGGGGATGGCTCAACTAGAAGCGTACTCCCGCATCAGGAGCAGGCGGCGGGCGCTTTCCCTTTCCGCCCTTGCCGCCTTTTCCTGGGCGCGGCGGCTGTCTGACCAGACTCAATTGGTCGCTTGACGCGCCGATCTGCTGCGCCTGCATGACCTTGCCGGCCGGCGTGACCAGCGCGGTGCCCGTCGCGACGAGCGTTTGTCCAGGTTGCAGCAGCTTGGCGAAGCGATAAGCCTCCGGCGGCGGCAAACGCAAAATCGTGCCGTCTTCCAGCAAGGCGCCGTTGACGTCGCCCTGTGGGCCGTGCAGCGCCATGCGCACGCGGCCTTGCAATTGGGTCAGTCCGGGCAGCGGCCCGCTGACCTGCTCAACGGATGCGAAGGGCGGCGGCGGGGCGGCGGCGGGGCGAGCCGGCCCGTTGTCGACGATCGTCTGCCCGGTCGCGTCGTTCGTGATGGATACGGCTTGCACCAGCGGCAAGGCCGCCGCGCGCAGTCCGTGAACCGTGACCGCATCCCCCGGCTTGATGGCAAAGGCGATCTGCGTCGAAAGGTGCGGCGGCGTCTTGACCTCGGTACCGTCGGTCAGAATCAGTCCGTCGATGTCGCCGCGTGGCGTCAAGGTGAACTGCTGGACTTTTCCGCGTTGCGCGGGAAGCTGTTGCGGGTCGTAGAGCGGCGCCGCGCTGGCAGCCAGGGGCGGCGGCGGGGTTTGCGCCAAGGCGCTGGCGCTCAGCGCCAATAGAATCGATCCACCTGCCAGGGTGGTTTTCCACGGGGATTTCATGCTATTCACTCCTTTAAAAAACTGGGCAAGGAATGAATAGCAAGCCGCATGCCAAGAGTCAAGTCATTGATATGCCTGGTTTTTTACTCCGCGCGATCCGCCGGAACGTCCGCTTCCCCGACACCTTGCGTCCGCTCTTCAGACGCATCGAGACCGTAGCGCCGCATTTTCGTATAAAGAAGCTGGCGGTGGATGCCGAGCAGGCGGGCGGCTTCGGCGCGGTTGTTGGCGCTTTTGGCCAGAGCGCGGCGGATCAGCATTTCTTCGAGGCGGGCGGTGGCCGACGGCAGGTCTTCATCCGGCCAGTCAATGGTCTGACCGCTGGCCGGGGTCGTTTGGCCGATGAAGTCGAAATCGGCGGCATTCACCACGCCGCCGCGCGCCAGCACGGCGGCGCGTTCCATCGCGTTTTTCAATTCGCGCACATTGCCCGGCCAGTCATGCCCGAGGAGCCGCGCCGCCGCTTGTGGCGCAAGTTGCTTGGCGCCGCCGGCGCGGGCCAGAAAATATTCGGCCAGCGGCACGATGTCGGCAAGGCGCTCGCGCAGCGCGGGCAAATGGATGGGCACCACATGCAGCCGGTAGAACAGATCCTCACGGAATGCGCCTTCGCGCACGCGCTGTTGCAGGTCGCGGTGGGTGGCCGCGATGACGCGCACATCGACGGCCACCGGCTTGCCGCCGACGGGCGTGACCACGCGCTCTTGCAGGGCGCGCAGAATCTTGGCCTGCATGGCGAGATCCATGTCGCCGATTTCGTCGAGAAACAGCGTGCCTTGCCCGGCGTCGCGGAAGGCGCCCATGCGCTCGGCCACGGCGCCGGTAAACGCGCCGCGGACATGGCCGAACAGCTCGCTTTCCAGAAGTTCGGCCGGGATCGCGGCGCAGTTGACCGGCACGAAGGGCTGGCCGCCGCGCTGCCCGTGCGCGTGTATGGCGCGCGCCACCAGTTCCTTGCCGGTGCCCGTTTCGCCGGAAATGAGCACGGTGGCCTGACTGTCGGTCAACATGCCAATGGCCCTCTGGACGGCGCGCATCGCCTCGCTGGAGCCGATCAGCGCGTCCGCCTCCGGCGCTTGTCGGGGGGCGAGCGGCGCCGTTCTGGCCGCCAGCATGCCGGTCAACACGCGCGCGAGCGCCTCGCGGCCAATGGGTTTGGTCAGGTGATCGAAAGCGCCGAGGCGCATTGCTTCGATCGTGTTGTCGGCGGTGGCGTGCGCGGTCAACACCGCCACCGGCGGCGGCTCGGGCAGAGCGCGGATGCGCCGCAAAACCTCGATGCCGTCCATGCCGGGCATACGCAGGTCGAGCAGCGCCGCGTCAACCGCCCGCGCCGCGAGCAGGTCGAGCGCCTGCGCCCCCGACGCGGCCAAGGCAACCTCGTGGCCCAGATCGCGCGCGGCCTCGCCCAGCGCGTCGCGCATCGCGGCATCATCGTCAACGATCAGGATCAACGCCATGGCAGCACCATTTCAAATACGGTTCCCGCCGGGCAAGAACCCAGACGCGCGGAGCCGTCATGCGTCGCCGCGACTTCGCGCACGATCGACAGGCCCAGACCGGCGCCGTCGGCGCGGCCGGTGACGAACGGCTCGAACAAATGCTCGCGGATTGCCGCGTCCGGCCCCGGCCCTTCGTCATGAACCGAAATGACGAGATGCTCGCCATCGCGCCGCGCCGCGACGGCAATGGCGCTGCCCGCCGGCGCGGCGGCAATGGCGTTGAGCACGAGATTGTCGAGGGCGCGGCGCATTTGTTCAGCGTCGAAATTTGGCGCCGCGTCGTCGGCCACGCATTCCAGCGTCACGCCCTTGGCGCGGGCGAGTTCCCGGTGCGGCGTCAGGCAGGATTCGAGAAAAGGCGGCAACGCCACCGGCGCGCAATGCAGCTTTTCGCGCTCGGCCATGCTCAACAGACGGCGCACCAGCGCGTCCAGCCGCTCGATTTGCGCCAGCATCATGGTCAGCGCCGCGTTCTTGCGCGCCTCATCGCCGGCCAGAGCGTTTTCCGCCTTCAGGCGCATGGCGCCAATCGGGTTGCGAATCTCGTGCGCCACGCCGGCGGCCACGCGCCCGATTGCCGCCAGCCGCTCGCCCGTGGCCACCTGCCGCGCCAGTTCATCGGCGCGGCGGCGCGCTTCGGCCAGCCGCTGCCCGGCATCGTTCAGCGCCATGACGATGCGGTCGAGTTCGCGCTCGCCCGTCGCGGGCAGGGCCGGCAATCCGGCAATATCGTGCGTCTGGAGCGCGCTCTCGATGCGCGCCACATGGCGCGACCACGTCATCGTCAGCCGGCCGAGCAACGCGGCCGCCGCCAGCACCGCGGCAAACAGGACGCCGAGGCCCGTCATCAGCAGGCGGTAACTGTCCCCGGCGAAGGTCGCCACGCGCGTCATGGCCCACGCCGTCAGATTCGGAATCGGCCCCGGCAGCGGGCAGGCCGTCAGCAGCAAAACCTGCGCCGGCGCGTCGTAACGGCTGCTGGCCTGCCGCTCGTTCGCCAGCGCGGCCTGATTGACCGCCTGAATGCGCGGCAGTTCCGCCTGCGGCACATCGGTCTTGGGGCCGGAACCTTGGTACGTTGGAAAAGCGTAGGCCAAAGAACCGGCATCGGCCTGCCAGATCCCGCCCTCGATGCGCGGCCGGTCGCGCAGGGCGGTCTGCACCACGGCGGTCAGGTCGTGGCGCAAGGCATCGCTGTCGAGTTGCACGGGGGTATCCTGCCAACCGCTGCTGTAGAAGCGATAAGCGTCGGTGATCGCATCGCAGGCGCGCCCGACTTCCGCTTCAGCCCGCCCCACCTGGGCCGTGGCTGACTGCCGGAACAGGCCCACCATGAGCGTACCCGCCGCGCCTGCGGCCACGACCAGCAGGACGAGCAGAACAATGAGGCGACCGCGTAATGATCGAAACATAAGATCCCAGAACAGTACTTACCCCGGCTACAATTTGGCAGCGCAATGATGTCCGGAATCAAGACAGCATCATAAATGCATTAGCGGGTTCAGTGAAGTTCGTTCGACGCACACGGGCCTCTCCCTTTTTAGTGTTTGAGGCAGGCGGCGAAGTTTTCGAAGGCGCCAAGGATCGGCTGTGCCGAACGTGGCCGCCCGCAAAAATCGATCTCGCCGGGCTGGGGTTTTCCACCGGCGGGAGGGGCGCCCGCCCAAGTCAGATCGAGAGATGCCGCGTCGCGAAACAAGGCGCGCACCGGATGGTAGCCAAAATAAGCGGCAAGCCGGCCCGCGATCTGATTGTCCGAGGTTTCCAGCTCCGCATCATCGATTATGCGAATTCCTCCGTCCAGCAGATTCCCGGAAAAGCGGCCGTTCGTTTCCGCTCCGCGCAGTTCGACCCCGGCCGTGTCGAGCAGGATGTTGTGTGTGAGCTGACTGGTCGCCGACCGGTTCAGGTAAATGCCGGCATCGGAGCAGAAGCTGACGACGTTATTGTGCAGTACGCCGCCGTCCTGTTCCGTGATGCAACGGTGATCGCGGCAGTATTGATCTGTGCTGCCACCCCCGCCGAGCGAGAGGCCGACGCGCTGTCCCGGCTCGCCGCGCAGCCGATATTCGCACAGCACAAGGTTGGATTCGAAGCGATTGCCGCTACCAGCCCCTTTTGCAAAAGCGCCGTAGCTGATGCCGTCGCCATCGCGTTTGATGAAATCGGCAATCAAATTGTGCCGGATTTGCCAATTGTTCACAGCGACAAGATCGATCACCGTGACGGGGTTATCCGTGCGGCGGACATGGCTGGCCGTCAGAGAATTGCCTTCGATGATCCCGTTGTCGGGGAAATGTCCGCCTTCCCCATTGATTTTGATCTGCGCGTTGAAGTCTTCAATCCGGTTGTTGCGGATTTCCACGCCACGCGCCGCGCCGACAATGTGGAATGCGTGTTCGCAATTGCCATCGTTTTCACAAACGCCACGGATCGTCAGATTTTCAAAATGCCAGAAGGGCGCATTGATGTGAAACCCTTCAAGCATGTCGAACTCCATAGTAACATCGCCAAACTGGTGTGCGGCAAGCGTGATTGGCGCGGTTTCGGTTCCGCCGCGGCGAATGTTGATTGCTTCGCCGTGGAAACGATAGACACCGGGTAGAAATTCGATTCGGTCGCCCGGTTGCGCCGCATCGAGCGCTGTTTGTAATGCTTCCGGGCGATCGATGAGGAATTTTGCAGGCTGTGTTTCTGTTCGGGCGGTTTTTTGCGCGCCGGCCCAGGCTGGATATTCAAGCGCTGCGGATAGTTCCGGGCCGCGGTCCAGGCGTTGCAGCAGGGCGGCGAATTTATTGACAGGATAGGTGATCAGGCGCGAATGCCCTTCGCCTCTGTGCGCGAGGTAGCTCGCAAGAGTTCGCGGCGCCACATTGAGCTTAAGTAAAGCCACTAGTACCGTGCCTGAGACCAAGCCAATAGCGATGAGCGTAAGGAAAAAAATCCAATACCAGCTTATTTTCCTTTTCCGTGTTCTTGCTGTACGCATCTGTTTGGCAGCCATTCAAAACATCCAAATCGCAAAATTTAACTAAGAAATATCTGAAAATCGTCAATTATATTAAATGCCATCAAATTTTTAATTTGATGGCATTGGATTGTGATGGCAAATGAACAATTATTTGTCCTGAGCGTGAAAAGATAAGCTTGAATCGAAAATTAGCATGGTGCCATCATGCTTCCTAGTGTGTTTTTACCCGGACAATTCTGACTTAGAGGATCGGCGGCCACCGCCGAATCACACCATGACACATATGCATAAACACTCTAGTTTGCAAGGTCTACGCGCCACCTTGGGTTGGTGTCATAAACCCGCCGGCGCTTTGTTGGCTTTATGCTGCGCGGCGTCGGCGTGGGCCGCTGCGCCCAATGATCCGCTCTTTAGTGACCAATGGTATTTACAGGCGCCGGATGTGACTCACGCAGCGGCGATCGATGCGGTGGGTGCATGGACGACTACGGTGGGTAGTTCCTCGACGGTGGTCGCCGTGGTGGATTCGGGGGTTCGATTGGATCACCCGGATCTCATAAGCAAGCTCTTGCCTGGGTACAATTTTGTCACCAATCTTGCTGCGGCAGGAGGTAACGTTGGACCCAATGCCGATGCGACAGATCCGGGTGACTACTGTGATGGCAGTCTGCCTAATAGTGTGCCATCGCTCAGCACTTGGCATGGCACCCAGATGGCCGGCATCATCGCGGCGGCGACGAACAATAGCGCCGGCGTTGCGGGCATCAACTGGAACGCGAAAATTCTGCCCGTGCGCATTACGGGCCGCTGCTTTGCCTACGATCCGGACATCATCGCCGGTATGCGCTGGGCGGCGGGCCTTTCCGTCGGTGGCGTTCCTGACAACCCCAATCCCGCGCAGATCATGAACCTCAGTTTTTCCGGTGATCCGGCGTCCGCATGCGGGGCGTCCTATCAAGGCGTGACCAAGGAGATTCTCGCAAAGAACGCATTGATTGTCGCGGCGGTGGGGAATCAAGGGGTGCAGGGCGTCGGAGAACCGGCCAATTGCGAAGGCGTGCTGGCGGTAACCGGCCTGAACAATGATGGCAGCAAGGGGGATATCGCAAACTTTGGGTCCAGAGTGGATATTGCCGCCCCAATGGGTAATCGCGGTGGCGGCTCTTATTTTTCCATTGTGACGACAACCAATGACGGTAATGACGCACCTTCGGTTAACGGATACCTCTCTTTAAACAGTGGTGAGAACAACACGAGTTCTGCATCCGCTCAAGTTGCAGGTGTCGCGTCCTTGATGCAGGGAGTGCATCCGGATCTTTCCGTAGCGCAATTGATTCAGCGGATCAAGAATAGCGCGAAGCCTTTCCCAAGCATTCCAGGTTTGCCGACATGTGGTAGTGCACCGGCCGGCCAAGCATGCAATTGCACGACCGATACTTGCGGCGCGGGGATGCTGAACGCATCTGGCGCGGTCGATGAGGCTCTGCGTCCGGAAGCCGTCATCACGCCTGTCAACGGTGCGACGGCCGGGGTAGGTTTAAATCTTTCCAGTACTGGCAGCAGCGCCGCGAGTGGAAGCTCGATCGGCAGCTATCAATGGAGCATCGTTGATGACGGTGGCACTGCGAGCAACCTGAGCAATGCGGATCAAGCGAGCGCAACTCTGACACCTGCCAACGCGGGTAGCACCATCGTCAGTTTGAAGGTGACCGATGGCGCGGGCCGCACTGACACGACGACCCTGACGATTTCCGTGGCTGCCGCCGGCGGTGGTGATAACGGCAATGGTGGCGGAGGTGGCAACGGCGGCGATGGTAATGGAGGCGGCGGTAGCGGTGCTGGTGGCGGAGGTGGTGGTGGCGGCGGTGCCGTCGATCCACTCTCATTGCTGGCGATCGGCGCGTTGGGCGGTTTGGCATATGCGGCGCGGCGCGAGCGCAAAGCCAAGTAATCCGATTCGTCTCAAAAGCAGTTCCAGCAACCGCCCAGGCATAAAAACCTGGGCGGTTTGTTTATAGGGTTTTCGGATAAACGATCAATCGGGCTGTGCTCGTATACAGCCGTGAGTCACCCCAACCTGAAGGTTGGGGCTTCCTCGCCACAAATTGGAAGCGCCTTCGGCGCCAGTAACACTTGTTTCGCCAACCCCGCCATAAATGACGGGGCTTGCGCTCAACCCGTGGTCAAGGCTGAGATAATCCGGCCACGCCATCTTTTGTAGTTTGAGGATTCATGTCGCACGAGCAAGAACCTGATCTGTTTCCCGAGGAGACGCCGGCAGTCATCGAGGCCGCGCCGGTCGAACCGCCCGCGGCTCCGCCGACGCTCGCGGAGCTGCCGGACGATCACCTGCCAATCGCGGCTTTCGCCGAGCGCGCTTATCTCGCCTACGCGATGAGCGTGGTGCGCGGCCGCGCCTTGCCGCAGGTCGAGGACGGCATGAAGCCGGTGCAGCGCCGCATCCTTTATGCGATGCACGAAATGCGGCTCGCGCCGGGCGCGAAGCCCGTGAAGAGCGCGCGCGTCGTCGGCGATGTGATCGGTAAGCTGCATCCGCACGGCGACTCCGCGGTCTACGACGCGGCCGTGCGCATGGCGCAGGATTTCACGCTGCGCTACCCGCTGATCGACGGTCAGGGCAACTTCGGCTCGCGCGACGGCGATGGCGCGGCGGCGATGCGCTACACCGAAATGCGCCTTACGCCGCTGGCCGATCTGCTGCTCGGTGAAATCGACCGCGGCACGGTCGACTTTGTGCCGAACTACGATGGCGCGTGGCAGGAGCCGAAACTTTTCCCGGCGCGTTTGCCGATGCTGCTGCTCAACGGTGCGTCCGGCATCGCCGTCGGCATGGCGACCGAATGTCCGCCGCACAATTTGCGTGAGGTTTCGGCGGCCGTGCAATTGCTGATTAAAAAGCCCGATGCGACGCTCGACGAGGTGATGGCGCTGTTGCCGGGGCCCGATTTCCCGGGTGGCGGTCAGCTTATTTCTCCGCCGCAGAGCGTGCGCGATGCCTATGCGGGCGGCCGCGGCAGCCTGCGCATGCGTGCGCGCTGGCGTGTCGAGCCGCTTGCGCGCGGCGCATGGCGCGTGATCGTCCACGAATTGCCGCATGGTGTTTCGATCGCCAAGGTTCTGGCGGAAATCGAAGCGCTCACCAATCCGCAGCCGAAGAGCGGTAAAAAGGAGGTTTCCGCGGATGAAAAGGCGAATAAGGCGCTCGTGCTCGGCGTGCTCGACGCGGCGCGCGACGAATCCTCCGACAAGGAGGCGGTGCGCCTGGTGCTCGAACCGAAGTCGCGCACGCAGGAGCCCGATGAGCTGATGCGCGTTCTGCTCGCGCATACCTCGCTCGAAGCCAGCGTATCGCTCAACTTCACCGTGATCGGCCGCGATGGCCGGCCGGCGCAGAAGGGCCTGATCGAAATCCTGAAAGAATGGGTCGATTTCCGTTACGTCACGGTCGAGCGCCGCACGCGGCACCGGCTTGGCGAAGTTGATCGCCGCATCCACATCCTCGAAGGCCGCGCCACGGTTTTCCTGCATATCGATGAGGTGATCCGCGTGATCCGCGAGGCCGATGAACCGAAGGCCGAGCTGATGGCGAGGTTCGGCCTGACGGAAATCCAGGCCGAGGATATTCTCGAAATCCGCCTGCGCCAATTGGCGCGCATGGAATACATCAAGATCGAGCAGGAACTTGCCGAACTGCGGCTCGAACGCGGCAAGCTCGCCGAGCTGCTTGAAGACCGCGGCGCGATGACGCGGCTGATCCTCAAGGAAATCGCCGAGGATACGAAGAAGTTCGGCGACGAGCGCCGCACCCTGATCGAAACCGCGCAGCCGATCGTGCTGACCGATGCCCCGGTCCTTGATGAGCCGGTCACCGTCATCCTCTCGCGCAACGGCTGGGTGCGCAGCCGCCAGGGCCACGGCGTCGACCGTGCGGCGCTCACTTACAAGAGCGGAGACGGCGAGTTCGCAGTGATCGAAACCCGCACGCCGTGGCCGCTTTTGATCATCGACACACAGGGCCGCGCCTATTCGGTACGGATCGCCGACCTGCCCGGCGGACGCGGCGACGGCGCGCCGCTCACGACGCTGATCGAGTTACAGCATGGCGCGCGCGTGGTGCAAGCGCTCTCGGGCGATCCGGCGCAGGAATATCTGTTCGCTAATTCGGGCGGCTACGGTTTCATTTGCGCGCTTGGCGAACTCGCCGGGCGCAACCGCGCGGGCAAGGCGTTTATGACCCTGGAGGGCAAGGAGCGCGTGCTGAAGCCGATGCCCACCGTGGGCGAATGGATCGCGAGCGTGTCGGCGAACGGCCGCTTGCTGTGCGCGCCGCGCGCCGAAATGAAAGTCATGCCGCGCGGACGCGGTGTGATCGTGATGGGGCTCGATGAGAAAGAAGAGCTTGTCGCCGTCGCCTGCCCGGCGGAAGCCGTCGTGACCGTGGCGGGAGTGGGCCGGGGCGGTAAGGAAACGGATGTTCAGATCAAGAACACGGCGCTCGATGCCTACCGCGGCAAGCGCGCCCGTAAAGGGGGGGTAATCAGTCCGAAACTGAAGCCGAGCGGTTTGAGCTGAAACCCAGGATGGAAGGGAGTTCGAGATCGCGCGCAACGATGCGGCGCGCTGGGTTTTGTAAAACTCGGCCCTAAATGTCTTCCACGGGACAAATGGATGCCATCCTTGGATGGGTTCATGGATACACTTCGTACACGTCACTTTGATTGATGACGGCATAAATAAAAATCGCCAATCACTGGATACTGCGCCAGTCTGTGATTCGGGCCAAAGGTTGTGGGAGGAGTAACAAGAATTAGCCGCAAGGGGACAGCGGTCAGAACGGAGTAAGCATGTTTCATGCGGCCGGTTTGAAGGCCGGATTCTGAGAAGAATCCGGCCTTTTGTCTTTTTACTGGGCCGCAGCAGCAAGCCGGGCGAGACCGGCTTCCAGGGTGGAGGCCGGGCAGCCGAAATTCAGGCGCACGAAACCCGGTGCGCCGAAGTCTTTTCCATTGGATAGCGCCAACCCGGCTTGCTCAAAATGGGCGCAGGGATCGGCGATGCTACGCTCGCGCATCCAGTCGCGGCAATCGATCCAGGCCAGATAGGTTGCTTCGACCGGCGTGGTGCGCAAACCGGGTAGTTTGGCGATCTGGGATTCGACGCGGGCCGCATTGCGGCGCAGCACATCGAGCAGGGCGAGTCGCCAGGGTTCCCCATGACGGAACGCCGCTTCGAGCGCGACGAGGCCGAGCAGGTTCGCATGCGGCACGATGCCCGCCATCGTCGCCGTGAAGCGATGGCGCAGCTGCGCGTCGGGAATGATCGCGAACGAAGCACCGAGGCCGGGGATATTGTAGGTCTTGGAGGGCGCCATCAGCGTGATGCTGCGCTGCGCGAGCGCGGGGCATGCCGCGGCGAGCGGGGTATGTTTCCGCGCGGGGTCGAGGATCAGATCGCAGTGAATCTCATCCGAGCACACGATGAGATCATGCCGTTCGGCAAGCGCGCCGATTTGCGCAAGCTCGTCTTCGCGCCAGGCGCGGCCGACCGGATTGTGCGGATGGCAAAACAGCCATAGGCGGTGGCCGGGCAAGGCGCGGTCCAGCGCATCGAAATCCCAGCCCCAGCCGTGTTCGCCTCGTTCGAGCGCGAGCGTGCCGACTTTGCGCTGGGCCAGGCGCGGCGCGTTCAAAAAGGGCGGATAAACGGGCGTCGCGCTGAAGACGGCTTCGTCGTCGCGCGTGAAGGCGCGCACGGCGACATTCAGCGCCGAAACCAAACCCGGCAGCCAGACGATCCAGTCGGGTTGAATCGACCAGGCGTATTGGCGTTGCAAGTGCGCGCAGACGGCCTCGTGCTGCGAGGGCGTCGCGCTGGTGTAGCCGAAATGTCCGGCGGCGACGGCCGTGTGGAGCGCGTCGATCACCGGCGGCGGTGCGGCGAAATCCATATCCGCGACCCACATTGGAATCACATCGCGGCCCGCATAGCGGCTCCACTTCTGCGCGTGGGGGTTGCCGGCGAGCGGCAGGGGCGTATCGAAATCGAACATATGGGGAATCCTGAAAAACGCAGCGCGCTACCGGGGTGTACGGTAGCGCGCTTTTTTGTCGTTTGCGTGTGCTGGGCTTAAGTTTGTAGATGTTCGTACAGCGGGGTCGAAAGATAGCGTTCGCCGAAGGACGGAATGACGACAACGATGAGCTTGCCGGCGTTTTCCGGGCGCTTGGCGACTTCGAGCGCGGCCCAGATCGCGGCGCCGGAGGAAATGCCGACGAGCAAGCCTTCCTCGGTTGCCGCGCGGCGCGCGAATTCGAAAGCGTCGGGACTCTTCACGCGAATCACTTCATCGTAAATTTTGGTGTTCAACACTTCGGGAACAAAGCCCGCGCCGAGGCCCTGAATCGGATGCGGGCCGCGTTGCCCGCCCGAAAGTACCGCACTGGCGTCGGGTTCGACCGCAATGATCTGCACGCCCGGTTTGCGCGCTTTGAGTACTTCGCCGACGCCGGTGACGGTGCCGCCCGTGCCTACGCCGGCAACGAAGATATCGACCTTGCCATCGGTATCGTTCCAGATTTCCTCCGCGGTGGTATTGCGGTGAACTTCCGGGTTCGCGGGGTTATTGAATTGTTGCGGGATGAAGTAACGGGAATCCGCCGCGGCCATTTCTTCGGCGCGCTTGATCGCGCCGGGCATGCCTTCCGGCCCCGGCGTCAGGATCAGTTCGGCGCCATAGGCTTTGAGCAAGAGGCGGCGTTCGCGGCTCATGGTTTCCGGCATCACGATCGCGAGCTTGTAGCCGCGCGCGGCGCAGACCATCGCCAGCGCGATGCCGGTATTGCCCGAAGTGGGTTCGAGAATAATCGTGTCCGGCTTGATTTTTCCGTCGCGTTCGGCGGCGTCGATCATCGAAACGCCGATACGGTCTTTCACGCTATGGGCCGGGTTGAAGTATTCGAGTTTCGCCGCGACCGTCGCCTTCAGGCCGGCGGTCAAGCGGTTGAGCTTCACTAACGGCGTGTTGCCGATGAGTTGGGTGATGTCCTGGGCGATACGCATGGTTTGTCTCCACATGGACCGGGTAAAAACCGGATGATGCTTGAATTCTAGGGTGCCGCCGCCAAGTCTGCGAAGTGTCTTGCAGGCATAAGCTCAGATCGAAGAAATGAAAATGCAATATATTTTTGCAATCCTCAAGTCCGGATGTGCATTGACGTTATTAGAATCGTGGGCTAGAAAAATAATAAATCTATCAATCCCGGCAATAGTGGGCTTCCCTCAACCCGAATCGTTCGCTGGAGTGGCCAAACCGTGGACAACAAGCCGGTTGTAAATATAGATACATCCCCCTTTTTTGTCCTGCCGGCGCAGGGCGTTAATCCCGAACTCTTCAGCTCTGCCGGAGAGGGGGAGTCTCTTTTCGACGAATCCGTGCCGGAGGGCTTGTTTCTCTCCGATCGCGATATCGGCGAACTCGGCGTGGTTTCGGACGACTGGGATTGGGTCTGAGCGGATAGCGTTAGTAAAACTCCCCCTGCAAACGCCGCGCGAACCCTCATTCGCCGAAGGAAGCGTTTTGCGCGGTATAGTCCGCCGCATGCTTCCCAATTCGTTCGTGTTGCCCGATCGGCCGCGCGTGGTGCTCGATACCAATACCGTGCTTGCGCTGTGGTTGTTTGAAGATCCTGGACTGGTCCGTTTGCGTGCGGCGCTGGCCGCTGGCCGTTTTTGCTTGCTTGCGCGTGAAGACTGTCTCGAAGAATTGCGCCGCGTGCTGGCCTATCCGCAATTCAAGGTGGAGCCGGAACGCCAGGCGGTCTTGCTGGCGGAGTATCGTGCGCGGGTCGAATGTGTTGCCGCGACGGAAGCCATACAAGCTTTGCCGGCGTGCCGCGATAGCGACGATCAAAAATTCCTCGAAGCGGCCGTCCAAGGCCGGGCCGATTTGCTCGTTAGCCGCGACAAAGCCGTGCTGCGGGCCGGGCGGCACCGCTTGCTGCGCGAGCGTCTCAGGGTCATGACGCCGGAACAGCTTGAGCAATTGATGAGACAAAACATCTAAAAACAAAGGGCAGATCTTTCAATCTGCCCTAGTTTGTTCGCATTGCGCAAATACCGCTTACTTGACGCGGCTGCGGTATTCGTCGGTGCGGGTATCGATTTCGATCTTGTCGCCGATTTCGACGAAGGCCGGCACGGGCAGTTCGAAGCCGGTGCTGATCTTGGCGGGCTTCATGACCTTGCCCGAAGTGTCGCCTTTGACGGCGGGCTCGGTGTAGACGACTTCACGCACGACGCTGTTGGGCAATTCGACCGAAATCGCCTTGCCGTCGTAGAACACGACTTCGAGCGGCATGCCGTCGACGAGGTACTTGAGCGCTTCCTGCATGTTGTCCGCTTCGACTTCGTACTGGTGGTACTCGGTGTCCATGAACACATACATCGGATCGGCGAAGTAGGAGTAGGTCACTTCCTTGCGGTCGAGCGTGACGAGTTCGAATTTGTCGTCGGCGCGGTAGACGGTTTCGGAGCCGGCGCCGGTCAAGAGATTCTTGAATTTCATCTTGACCACGGAGGCATTGCGGCCGGACTTGCTGTATTCGGCTTTCTGGACGACCAGCGCGTCGCTGCCGACCATTACGACATTGCCGGCGCGGAGTTCTTGGGCGAGTTTCATCGGAGCACCTGAAGATTAAAAACGGCGCCGCCTGGCGCCTGAGACAAATAGGGATAACTTATTATTTTAGCTTGCTTTTTACGAAATCCGCCAGTGCTGACGCCAAGTCGGTCTGCCGGCTCAAGCGCTCGCTCCAGTCTCGCGCATGCCGCGTCAGCTCGGGCAAGGCGGAGACGAGACGCGGCCATGATTGCGCAAAAACCGGCGCGGATTCTCCGGCCGGGTTCCAGTCGGCATGGAAACCGCATAGAGCCGCCGTTGTCATAGCGCTTAAGTTTTCGGCGTAGCGTTCAAGAAACGCGGCGAGTTTTTCGAGATGCGCCGCCTCGTCTTGACGATAAATCTGCCAGATGAATGGGCTGCCTGCCCATTGCGCGCGCACGAAGGAATCCTCGCCGCGTACAAAATTCAGATCACAAGCCCAGAGCAATAGGTCGTAAGTGGTTTGCGCGAGAAAAGGCAGTGTTTGCAGCGTCAGCTGCCCGCGTTGTAAGGCTTTGCCGCCGGCCACGAGCGGCGCGTCCGCCCAAGCGCGCACTTGTTGCGAAACGAGCCCTTCGGGCGCGGCGCACCAGATCGGCGTCGCGCCGGCCGCCCAAATGTCGAGCAGCGCTGGCAGAGCGTCGGTCCGGTAGGCGAAGAGCGATAACTTCAGCGCGTTTGTTGGCGGCGCGGCAATCTTCAGGTCTTGCCAAAGCTTGCTGGGGCCGTCCGTGCCGAGAAAACCCCGGCGTCGTTCGAGCAAGCCCACCTCGCGCAAAAGCCCGCCGGTACGCGCGTTGAAACCGGGGTAGAAAAACCACTGCGTCAGAGGCAGACGCGGATGCGGCGAGGGCAGGGCATGACAGCCTTCGACCCAGGTTTCGGCCGACAGATATTCGAGGTTGATCCACACCGGCGGCCGCGTGCTGCGCGCCATTGCGGCGAGGTAAGACGCGGGCACTGGCGCGCCGAAGGCTTCGATGACGACTTCCGCGCAGTCCTCGGGCGCGTCTTCCGCATGCCAGGGCTGAATCGCGATGCTGCCCGGCGCATACGTGGTCTCGCCGGAGCGCAGCGCGGACAAGACGTCCGGCTTGTCTATCCAAAGCCGGACGTGGAATCCGTGCTCGTTTGCCAACTGCCGCGCTAAACGCCAGCAAACGCCTGCGTCGCCGAAGTTGTCGACGACCTTGCAGAAAATATCCCAGGTCAGCGGTGCGGCCATGTGGAACAAATCCAGAAACGAGCCTTCGATTGTCGCAGACCCGCGTTGCCGTAGCGGCATGTTATACGTGATGAATACCGTGACGGCTTACCCGTGCGGATTTCGTTGTTGGATTAAGTTGGGTTTAAGCGCTGACGTGATAATAAGCAACAGTGCTACGTGCCCCGTTTTGGGTATTCCATCGGTATATCAAATGAATCTGCCCGCCTCGCCCGCAATTTTCGCTAGTCCGCACGATATTTTGCTTGGCCCCGACCGGCCCGACCTAATCCGCAACGAAGTCCTCGCAGATTTGCTCGAAGCGACGGCCGCGCGCGTGCCGGAAAAAACGGCCTTGATTTTCGGCGAGTATTCGCTGACTTACGCTGAACTCGACGCGGCGGCTGGGCGCGTAGCGTCGCGCCTGATCGAAGCGGGCGTGCGGCCGGGGCAACTCGTCGGACTGTGGTTGCCGCGCGGCTTGCCGCTGCTCGTCATGCAGGCCGGCATCGCCAAAAGCGGCGCGGGCTGGCTGCCCTTTGATGCGGATACGCCGGTCGAGCGCATCGGCATTTGCCTGGAGGACGCGGGCGCTGTCGGTATCGTCAGTTGCGCCGCCTTGGCCGATGCGCTGGCGCCGCTGGGGCGGACGGTGTGGTGTGCCGAGGCGCTGGACGCGCCGCTCGACGGGCCGCCGTGCCGGCGCGAAGGCGTATCGCCCGCGCATCCGGCCTATGTCATCTACACCTCCGGCTCGACGGGCAAGCCCAAGGGCATCGAAATCAATCAGGGCAGCATCTGCCACTTTCTGCGCAGCGAGAACGCGGTGCTCGGCGTGTGTGGGGACGACCGCGTGTATCAAGGTTTTTCGGTCGCCTTCGACATGTCTTTCGAAGAGATCTGGATCAGCTACCTCGTCGGCGCCACGCTCTGGATCGCGCCGAAGGAACTCGCGACCGACCCCGAAGCCCTGCCGCGCGCGCTTGCCGCCAACCATGTCAGCGTGCTGCATGCGGTGCCGACGCTGCTTGCGCTGTTCGCCGAAGATCCGCCGAACCTGCGTCTGATCAACCTCGGCGGCGAGATGTGTCCTGAAGCGCTCGTCGAACGCTGGGCCAAACCCGGCCGGCAAATCTTCAATACCTACGGCCCGACTGAGGCGACCGTTTCGGCCAGCCTGGCCGAGTTGAAGGCCGGCGAGCCGGTGACGATCGGCACGCCGCTGCCGAATTACGGCCTGCTCGTTATCGACGACCAGCTACGTTTGCTGCCGCGCGGAGAAACGGGCGAGTTGTGCATTACCGGGCCGGGCGTCGCGGCGGGTTATCTCGGCCGTGCGGATCTGACGGCGGAAAAGTTTCTGCCGAATCCCTGGGCGCACGTCGGCTGGGACACGCGCATGTATCGCACCGGCGATCTCGCGCGCATCGATACCGATGGCCGGGTGCAATGCCTGGGCCGCGCCGACGATCAGGTGAAAGTGCGCGGCTTCCGTGTCGAACTCGGCGAAATCGAAGCCGTTTTGGCGCGCCAGCCCGGTGTGGGTACATGTGCGGTTGTGCTGCGTGAGGACGAGGGCATTGACCACGAGTTGAGCGCAAGCCCCGCCATTGATGGCGGGGTCAGCGAAACAAGCGTTACTGGCGCCGAAGGCGCCCCCGATTCGTGGCGAGGAAGCCCCAAGCTTCAGCTTGGGGCGACTCACGAACTCGTCGCCTTCATCGTCCCCGAAGCGGATGCCCTGCTTTCGGGCAGCGAACTGCGTCGGCACCTGGCAGAAGTTCTGCCGCCTTATATGGTGCCGGGGCGTTTCGAAACGCTTGCGCTGCTTCCGCGTTTGACTTCGGGCAAGATCGATCGGAAGGCGCTGCGCGCCATGCCGCTTGCAGCGCCGCAAGCGCCCGCGGGTGAATCCGACGTGGCGCAGAATCCGGTCGAGGAAACACTCTTCGCCGCATTGGCCCGGCTTTTCCCCGGCCAGCCGATCCGGCGCGAGGCGGATTTCTTCTCCGACCTCGGCGGCCATTCGCTGCTTGCCGCGCGGCTCGCGTCCGCCTTGCGCGAAGATCCGCGCTTTGCCTCGCTGACGGTGCGCGACATCTATCAAACGCGCCGTATTGGGGCGATCGCGCAAGTATTGGTGCACGCGGCAGCGGCAAAACATGTCGTTCCCGATGCGGATTTCGCGCCGCCGCCGGCGCTGCGCCGCTGGCTGTGCGGTCTGGCGCAATTGCTCGCGGTGCCGCCGCTCGTCGCGCTCTACATGATTCAATGGCTCGCGCCGTTCTTCACTTATCACTTCTATACCGGCGAGCCGGGCGATTCGATTCCGCTCGCGATCGGCATGTCGGCGCTGGTGTTCTGGATCGCCACGCAGCTTGGCTTCGTCGTCGCGATTATCGGCAAGCGTCTGATTGCACCGAAGCTCAAACCGGGACGTTATCCGCTTTGGGGTGTGACTTACTATCGCTGGTGGCTTGCGGACCGCCTCATTGAAGCCGCGCCGAACTATCTGATCGCGGGTTCTTCGCTGTTCGTCTGGTATCTGCGCGCGCTGGGCGCCAAGATCGGCCGCGATGTGCAGATCGGCTCGATCACGCTGCGCGCGCCCGAATTGCTGAGCCTGGGCGACGGCGTGAGCATTGGCACGGCGGTCAACTTCGAGAACGCGCGCGTCGAACGCGGCCAGCTTGTGCTCGGGCGCATCGAACTTGCACATAACGCGTGTGTGGGCTCTTACGCGGTTGTCGAAGGCAATACCTCGATCGGCGAATTCGGCCACCTCGAAGGGCTATCGGCGTTGACCGACGGCGAACATCTGCCGGCGCATCGCGTCTGGAGCGGCTCTCCCGCGCGCGATGTTGGCGCCTTCGATCCGACCAGCCTGCCGCCGCGCCCGCAGCCGGGCAAATTGCGGCGTGGCGCGGAAAACCTGTGTTTCACCCTCGGCGCGATGCTGGTTTCGATTCTGTTCTTCCTGCCGGTTTTCCCGGCTTTCATGCTGATCGACAGCCTTGACGATCTGGATGGTTTCCAATGGGCGCATAGCACCGCAGATATGGTTACGGATCTGATGCGGGTCGGGAAATATTTCGTACTCGCCCTGCCCGCCAGTGCCTTGCTGGTTATCTGCACCGCCTTGCTCGCGGCGCTGATCCGCTGGAGTTTTATGCCGCGCCTGCGCGCGGGGCGCTTCCCCGTGCATGGTTGGACGTATGTATCCAAATGGCTCGTCAACCAGATTCAGGAAACCAGCCTCCAGTTTTTGCATGGCGTTTATGCCACGATTTATGCGCCGGTCTGGTATCGCCTGCTCGGCGCCAAGGTGGGCCGCGGCGCGGAGATTTCCACGGCCTTGGGCGTAGTGCCCGACATGCTGACGCTCGGTGAGGAGAGTTTTATTGCCGACGCAGTGCTGCTTGGCGACGAGGAAATCGATGGCGGCTGGATGACGGTGCGGCCGACAGTTGTTTCGCGCCGCAGTTTCATTGGTAACGGCGCCTATGTGCCCGATGGCACCGTGGTGCCTGAAAACGTGCTGATCGGCGTGCAGTCGCGCGCGCCGGCGAATGCCGCCATGCAAAGCGGCGATACCTGGCTCGGTTCGCCGCCGCTCAACCTGCCCGCGCGCGAGGCGCTGGCCGGATTCCCCGAGCATCTGACCTTCCGTCCGTCGCTGCCGCGGCGTATCGGGCGTGGCTTGGTCGAAGCCTTGCGTATCGTTGCGCCGCACGCGCTGGTGATTGCCGTGGGCTACACCGTCATCATGGCGCTGATGCCGGCGGCCGCCCGCGGGGATTGGCTGACCGTTTGTGTCGGTCTGGCCGTGGCCGGTTTGCTCTATGGGGTCGGGGCGTTCCTCTTCGTCGTGGCACTGAAATGGCCGCTCGTCGGGCGTTATCGTCAGCGCTCCAGTCCCATGTGGACGCCTTTCGTATGGCTCTCCGAGGCCGTGACCAACCTCTACGAAGGTATTGCCGTGCCCAACTTCCTGCGCTATCTGCGCGGAACGCCGTGGCTGCCGGTCGCATTGCGGATGCTGGGGGCGAAAATCGGTCACGGAGTCTATCTCGATACGACCGACATGACCGAATACGACTGTGTCAGCATTGGTGACCATTGCGAAGTCAATGCACTGGCGGGACCGCAAACGCATCTGTTCGAAGATCGTGTGATGAAGATCGACCGGGTCAACATCGGCAGCAAGGTCACGCTCGGCGCGCGCAACACCGTGCTCTACGGTGCTTCGATCGGCGATGGTGTGCGGACCGGTCCGCTCACGCTTGTCATGAAAGGTGAAAAACTGCCGCCTGCAAGCGCCTGGGCAGGCTGCCCCGCAGCGCCGATGCATGCAGACTAAAGCGTTGCATATCTCCGCGTTACCGATCGAATTATCGGCTGACAAACCTGTCGTCCTCGCCGTGGAAACGTCGGACACGACGCTGCGCCCGGTTGCGCGTGAGCGCGTGCGGCAGGTTCTGCGCGCCTTGCTCGCGCCGAACCTGGGCTGTAGCGCGGAAGATGTTCCATTGCATTGTGCACCGGGCTCCCCGCCGCAGCTTGTCGTGAATCGCAGAAAAATTCATACTTTGTCGACTTCGCCTTGCCGTACTACTTGTACTGTTTGCGGCTCGTCTTCGCGTCTGAATTCCTCTGCGATTCACTCTACTAATAGTGCGTCCGAACCGCGCATCGGACTTGGCATTGCACATGAAGCCGGTCTGTCCCTTGTCGCGGCGTTTCCCAATGGCCGCGTCGGCGTGGATTTGATGCGCATCGACGCGCTGCCGGACTGGTTTAGCGTAGCGCGCGATTATCTCGGGCCGGACGCGACGCGCAGGCTTGGGCGGGTCGATCAAGCGCAGCGGCCCACCGCTTTCGCCGCCGTGTGGACGCAACTGGAGGCCGTGCTCAAATGTCACGGTTTACCGCTCACGGAATGGTCACCGCACATGGCTGCGCTGCTAAAGTCGACGCCAAGCCAGCCCTTGGCCTTACCGGCGCCTTATATTGGGCATATCGCCTGGTTGCGGTAGGCGCATAGCATCTCAAAACACCAAAGAACGAAGAAGCATGGAGTTCGATTACGTCATCGTCGGCGGCGGTTCGGCGGGCTGTGTGCTCGCCAATCGTTTATCCGAAGACGCTGCGGTGACGGTATGCCTGCTCGAAGCAGGACCGCAAGACAGCAACCCACTGATTCGGATTCCGTTTGCCACCCTATGGATGATGCGCAGCGCGGCGCTCAATTGGAATTACCGTACCGCCCCCGAACCAGCCCTGCATGGCCGCCGTTTGTTCTGGCCGCGCCCGCTTTCGACGCCTATCGCGGCCGCGAACTTATTCCGGGCTCGCAACTTCAAAATGAAGATGAAATTCGCGCTTTCATTCGAAAGCATGCGGAAACGATTTATCACCCGGCGGGGACCTGCCGCATGGGAACTGATGCGCTTGCCGTCGTGGACCCCGAATTGTGCGTACGTGGCATCGAAGGCTTACGCGTTGTCGATGCCTCGGTTATGCCGACATTGATTGGTGGGAATACGCATGCGCCGGTCATCATGATTGCCGAAAAAGCGTCAGATCTTGTGAGGGCCGCGCAAAGGAAAATGGGAAGCAAACGTTCCGCTGCGATTTTAAGTGCCCCGTCTCGGTGCGCTTTTTAAATCTCATTCATTACTTCTAAAGATTCCTGGGGCAGCCTTTTTATGCTGTTGTGGTGCCTTTGAAGCTTTATAGAAATGAGACCGAGAGTGTGAATTTCATACAAAAAATCGTGAAATCGAGCGCAATGGCCTACATTGCTATTAAGAAATTCATTCCTAAAACCGAAATAAACTTAATACCTTAGCCAATGCATGTGCTAGAACATCCTTAAAAGGGTCGTTTATTTTGTATTCATTTACCCATAAATCATGGGCATCGGCATTGGTTCGGACGGATAAAAATACAGGAAAACGGGATGCAAGCTCGCATTAGGTAAGGAGTTTTGTATCAAACCGTACTGGCGTAGGGGTAGGATGCCGAACTACGGAAACAGCAAGGAGAACGCAATGACGCAGATCCGGTGGGACAAGATGAGCGAACGCGATATACAGAAGCTCATCGTACAGGGCGAGCAGGAACTTGCACGCCGATCTGCCACCAAGAAGAGGGACGCGAGAAATAAACTTGCCGCAGTCGCGCGCGAATTTGGATTCAATCTCAACGAACTCCTTGCTCCCGGCAAACGCGGACGTCCCGCGACAAGACCTCCGCGGGAGAAATTGCCGCCGAAGTACCGTAACCCTGCCAACCCCGCGCAAACCTGGAGCGGCCACGGAAAGCGGCCGATGTGGGCGAATGCGCACCTTCAGGCCGGCGGAGATCTGTCGGATCTGCTGATTCAAAAGCGTCGCGGACGCGCGTCCACCGCGCAAGGCCAGGCCAAGCTGGCTGGGGATGCGCCCAAAGCCAAAACCGCTTGAGCGGGACAAATAAAAATTTTCGCAGCGAATTTTTCAAATCCAGCATTTAGATTTGATCGAGTAGGGGTGCGGCATAAGCGTATGTCGTGGCATGCTAGTTTTCGAAATCCGGCCGGCTCTTTGTATGCTGGTCTGACAAACCGGAGCGCATGGGCGCTCGTAGAAGAAACGGAGTGAGATGAAGATGAACCGCCTCGAACTGATTGCAGCAATCAACAAGGACACCGGCGTCGAAAACAAGGCTATCGATGCCGTCGTGCGCGCCTTTGTGGACAATGTCCAGAAAGCCGTCAAGAAGGGTGACGGCGTGACTCTGGTCGGCTTCGGTACCTTTGCCAGCGCTAAATCCAAGGCACGCACGGGCAAGAACCCGCGCACCGGCGAGTCGATCAAGATCGCCGCCAAGGTGCGTCCGACTTTCAAGGCCGGCAAGGGATTCAAGGATCTGCTCAATGGCGTCAAAGCGGCCAAACCGGCCGCCAAAAAGGCCGCGGCAAAACCCGCGGCGAAGAAGCCCGCAGCAAAGAAGAAGTAATGACATTCGTGGCGAAGAAGCCCCAAGCTTCAGCTTGAGGCGATTCACCCGCAGCGGAATGCAATAAAACGGCGCTTTTAAAGCGCCGTTTTATTTTTCGGTGTTATTCCTTCTATATCAATCGATTACTTTGTCGGTTTCGCTTGCCGTGTTATAGCGCTGTCTGCGCTTCGTCTTCGCGTACTCGATTGAATATAGAAACGAATGACACCGGAGTGGCGGGTGCGCAAATCGAAATGTTATTGCGATAAGCCTCGCGCTACCAGCGCCCTTGAATCGCAATCGAGGCGGAAACGAAATCCGTGCGCGGCTGAGTGGCGCTACCGGCTAAAAAGCCGTAGCGGTAGATCGGCGCTGGATTGCTGCGCTGCGTGCGCGCAAACTCGGTCATCGCGACGAGCGCCAGACGTTCCGAAACGGCGGACAGTGGGAGTTCCAGGCGTAGATTTGCACCGTTCGTCGTGCCGGGGTGAAGTGTCGCGTCGTCGTAAAGCCCTTGAAAATTGATCGTTTGGCGTGAGGACAGGCTTTGGTAGTACTCGAAGCGCAGACGCGGACGCCATGCGAAATCAGGCGTCCAACTGATTCCCGCGAGCCAGGCGAGGGTTTGGTAGTGCTCGTCGAGGCCGCTAACGCCGCTGTGGCCATTGATCGAGCGGTTGCGCCATTCCTGGCGCAAACCCGTGTGCAAGGCGAGGACGGGTTCGGCTTGCCAATGACCGCGCAGGATAAGACGGCCAACTTCGAGATCGGTGTCGGTCGTAAAACCTCTGCCTGTCTGCGTTTGTCCGTCGTAGTCGATCCGCGCCGAGGCCCAGCGTCCTTCCAGGCTGGCGCCAAAATCCGCATGGCGCCACATAAGGCTGCCTGCCAGCTCGGGCACGACGCCGGATTCGGTCACCAGCCGCGAACCGTCAGTGTCGAATTCTTTGTAGCGCAACCAAGTCGGCCCCCCTTCGAGAGAAGCCGACCAGTCGTTTGCCGCGCCGATGCTTGTGTAAAGAATCAAGGCCGCGGCAATACCGCGACGTAATGGTTTAAGGAGCGACGACGCCAAGATCAGCCCAAGTCAGTGGAATGGTCAATTCATAAGAACCGTCGACTTTCAGATTGAGCGTCAGATTCGATGCGCCGCCGGTTGTGAAGTCGACGCGGATACTGCCCTTGTCGGCGCCGACGGTATAAGAGCCGGCTCTGGGAATCACGGTCAAAGGATCGTCATATTGGATCGTTACCGGCGTATCGATGAAAAGCGTTCCGCTGATGCCGGGCCACGTACCGGTAGCTGTTTCGGTGACGGCATATGTGCCGCTGCCGGTACTGCCATTCCAACTGTTTACAATATGGCCGTTTTGGAGTGTGATGGTGCTGACTACGGCGCCGCTGACTGTAAGCGTATTAGTGATGAGTTGGTTAAAGCGTGCATCGCTATTAACTGTATACGGATACGCGGTGGCTTCGGTCAGGTCTACATGCAGATCGCCATTAAGTGTATTGCCACCGGTATTATCCATTTCCTTTAGGCTTGAGAAAGTGGCGGCAACGCTGGCAGTTAGCGTAGTGGCGGTGTAAGCGTATTGTTCGATACTTAGCGTGAGCGCTCCGTTATACGTCCTGCCGCTTTCGACACAGTTTTGGAATGTGAAGGTGAGCTTATCTCCAGCATTATATGTGTCGGGATCTGAATAATTTCCTGTAATCCTTATAGTGCCGCCGCTGTCGCAGGGGCTTGTAGCATCAATAGAGGTTCCGACGACTTGCCCGACAGGTGCGGGCGCTCGATTTTCAAGCATATGCAAGGCAAACCTGACAAGGTCGACAGCATCGATATTTGAATGAGCTACGCTTGTAGTTTGTACTCCGACGACAGTGCTGCTCACTAGTTCGCCTGCATGACCGCTATTAAAAATCACCTGTGCCCCTGCGGCTGCAACCGCTTTCATATTGCTCGAATCAATCGTGAGCGGGACCGTTGCCGGAGCGGGGGTTCCGCCTCCGCCTCCACCTCCGCCGCCTCCGCAAGCGGTGAGCAGGCTGATTGCGCTTAATGTCGTTAAAGCCTTTATTGTGGTGGTGCGGGACATCGGAGATTTCCTCTTTGTTTTGAATGATTGGTTTCAAATCCTAACAAAGGGAAAACACCTCGCTGGGCGTTCCAGGATCTGTTTGATGCAAATCAAGCATAGGTAGGGAGCTATTGCTCCGTAATAAAGCGGAAGCGGCGCGCTCGGTTGTGGTGTGCCGGTCTTGTCGAACCGTTTTCGACACAGGATAGAAAGCTGAACGCAAGCGTTTCTCCCGGCCAAGTTAAAGTCGTTACTCGTGTTGTAACTGTGCGGCATAGGAACCGTCTTGAGTGCAGGGCTGTGGCGGGGAGTCGATGATGACGTCGACAAGCTGTTCGGAGCCGGGAGCGCTGCCCGAAGCGATTTTGTGCAAAGTGATCCACGCCAAGTCGGCGGTGTCGATGTCACTCTGGGTTGTGTTGGAAACACGCTTGCCCGCATCGGCGCTGATCTTGTTTGGAGCGACTGCCGACGACGTTACAGAAGGGGATGGCGGAGTGCTCATCGATCTGCCGCCATTTCCCGCGCACGCCGTGAGCAGGCTGGCAGCGGACAGAGCGGCGATTTTTTTCACGCTAATGAGGGGCATGATCGGCACTCCGTTTTTTATAGGGTGGGGGTGGCTGCCGGATCCTAAAAGGCGAATTCTCCCCGAGTATTGGGTTCCCATAAACGAAACGAATGTAAAACCTCACATTTGTCTCGTAGCGGAAACACCCCAGGGATAAGTCTTGAGTTGCTTATTCGCCCGCTATTTTTTGCGATAAATCCGCGGCGATTTTTTAACGGCCGACCAGCCGGCCGCCACGGCGCCGCTTTTCCGGCGTTGCCAATGCGGCAGTCAATCCGGCTGCATGCGCATGGCAGATCGCGCATGCGAGCGCATCCGCCGCATCGGACTGGGGCGCGGCAGGGAGTTGCAGCAGGCGCACGACCATGTGGGAGACTTGGTCCTTTGTGGCGCGGCCTTGTCCGACAAGCGCTTTTTTGATCTGCATCGTTCCGTATTCGGTAACCGGCAGGCCGCCGGTCGTAAGCGCCGCGATCGCCGCGCCGCGCGCTTGTCCGAGCAAGAGTGTGGACCACGGGTTTTTATTCAGGAAAACCTCTTCGATCGCGGCCTCGTTGGGCGAGTATTTCGCGATGATCTCGCGCAGACTGTCGAAGACGACGCCGAGGCGCTGCGGCAAAGGCTCGTTCGCGGCGGTGCGGATGCAGCCGCTGGCGATGTAGCTCAGGCGCGCACCGTGGCGTTCGATGAGGCCGAAGCCGGTGGATTGGAGGCCGGGGTCTATGCCCAGGATGCGATGAGCTTGCATTATTCCGTTTCTATATCAATCGATTACTTTGTCGGCCTCGCTTGCCGTGCTACAGCACTGTCTGCGCTTTGCCTTCGCGTACTCGATTGATATAGAAACGGAATTAGCTGCGGCACTGACCGCAGCCGTTTGTTTGAAGTATCCCGCATTACATCCGCTCAGGTTTCGAGCGCGGCGGAGGTATACACCTCTTGCACATCGTCGAGCGAATCGAGAGCGTCGAGCAGTTTCTGCATCCGCTCGGCGTCGTCGCCGTCCAGCACGGTTTCGTTGAGCGCCTTCATTGTCACTTCGCCGAACTCGGCCTTGAAGCCCGCTTTTTCCAGGGCTTCCTGGACGTTGGAGAATTCATACGGCGCGGTGATGACTTCGATCGAACCGTCCTCGTTCGGCGCCACATCCTCGGCGCCCGCTTCGAGCGCGGCTTCTATCAGCGCATCTTCGCTCGTGCCGGGTGCGAACAGCAGTTGGCCACAGTGTTTGAACTGGAACGCCACGCAGCCATCGGTGCCCATATTGCCGCCGTACTTCGAAAAGGCGTGGCGCACATCGGCCACGGTGCGCTGTTTGTTGTCGGTGAGGCAATCGACCATCACCGCCGCGCCGCCGATGCCGTAGCCCTCGTAGCGGCATTCTTCATACACCACGCCTTCAAGCTGGCCGGTGCCGCGTTTGATCGCGTTCTCGATATTGTCTTTCGGCATCGATTCGGCCTTGGCCTTTTCGATCGCCAGCCGCAAACGCGGGTTCGAACCGACATCGCCGCCGCCGAGCTTGGCCGCGACGGTGACTTCCTTAATCAGCTTGGTGAAAACCTTGCCTCGCTTAGCGTCCTGACGCCCTTTGCGGTGCTGGATGTTGGCCCATTTGGAATGACCCGCCATGATGAATCGTCCGTGTTAATGCATCGAAGCCCGCAATTTTACGTCCGCGCGCCCTTCTTTGCTCGGATGCGCATGATCTATTACCCCGATGGGGTTTTGCTGGCTATCATCCGTATTGCCTGTTTTATTTGCTTGAGAGCTTCCCATGACCGCACCGCTCATCATCGCCCGCCACGGCGACCAAGACATCGCCTTATTACCCGCGCTCGCCAACCGTCATGGCCTGATTACCGGCGCGACTGGAACCGGCAAAACCGTGACGCTGCAAAAGCTCGCCGAATCTTTTTCGCGCATCGGCGTGCCGGTTTTCATGGCGGATGTGAAAAGCGACCTTTCCGGCATTGCAGCGGCGGGTGCGGAAAACGCGAAGCTCAAGGAGCGCGTGACTCAGCTCGGCGTCGAAATGCCGGCCTTTGCCGCTTGTCCGGCGGTGTTCTGGGATGTCTTCGGCGCCGCCGGCCATCCTGTGCGGGCGACGATTTCCCATATGGGGCCCGTGCTGCTCGCGCGTCTTTTGAATCTCAACGATACGCAAAGCGGCGTGCTGCAACTCGTATTCAAAATTGCCGACGACCAGGGTTTGCTCTTGCTCGACTTCAAAGACCTGCGCGCGATGGTTCAATACGTTGGTGAAAACGCGAAACAGTTTACGACCGAGTACGGCAACGTATCCGTGGCCTCGATCGGCGCGATTCAGCGCGGTTTGCTTTCGCTTGAAAGCGAAGGCGCCGAACAATTCTTCGGCGAGCCGATGCTCGACATCGCCGATCTGATGCAGACCGACGCTAACGGGCGCGGCGTCGTGAATATTCTTGCCGCCGAAAAACTCTTCAATTCGCCGCGGCTTTATTCCACCTTCCTGCTCTGGCTGCTCTCCGAACTGTTCGAGTGCTTGCCCGAGGTCGGCGATTTGGACAAACCGAAGCTCGTGTTCTTCTTCGACGAAGCGCATTTGCTGTTCAACGAAGCGCCGCCCGCGCTGCTGCAAAAAATCGAACAAGTCGTGCGTCTAATTCGCTCGAAGGGCGTCGGCATCTACTTCGCCACGCAGAATCCGCTCGATATACCCGATACGGTGCTAGGGCAGCTTGGCAACCGTGTGCAGCATGCGTTGCGCGCCTTCACGCCGCGCGATCAAAAAGCGGTCCAGACGGCGGCGCAGACGCTGCGACCGAATCCCGCGTTCGATGCGGCGGTGGCGATTACCGAACTCGGCGTCGGCGAGGCGCTGATTTCCTTCCTCGACGAAAAAGGGCGTCCGAATATCGTCGAACGCGCCTTCGTCGCGCCGCCGGGAAGCCGGATTGGCCCTCTGAGCGACGCGGAGCGTAAGGCATTGATCGAAGGCTCGCTGCTGTTCGGGCATTACGAAGCGATGATCGACCGGGAGTCCGCCTACGAACGGCTGCGCGGCAATAGCGCCGCGCCAAGCGCCAGCGCGCCGTCGCCCGCACCGCAGGAACAGAGCGCGGGCGGCGGATTCCTGGGCGGGTCGATTGGCGACATCCTGTTCGGTTCGACCGGGCCGCGTGGCGGCCATCGCGACGGCATCGTGCAAACCGCGGCGAAAAGCGTCGCGCGCACAATGGGAAGCACGGTCGGCCGCGAAATCATCCGCGGTGTGCTGGGGTCGATTCTGGGCGGCGGTTCGCGCCGCCGCTGAGCAGATTACGTTTTTGGCCGCGCCGTTTGCACTCAGCCAAAGCGGAAAGCGGAAAGCGTCATGCCAAGAATTTTGTCGGCGTAAATCTTTGTCCCGACAGCATCGCCCGCCGCGCCCGCAACGACCATCAAGGGCAAAAGATGCTCTTCCCGCGGATGCGCTTGCCGTGCGGCCGGCGCTTCCGTCCAATGCGTGAGCAGGGTGTTGCGGCGTGCCACATCCGGCATTTCGAGCGTCGCCGTCAGCCAGGCATCGAAAGCCTGCGAGGCGGCTGCGCCGATGGGGCCGAACGCGCGCAGGTTGTGGTAACTCATGCCGCTGCCGACAAGCAATATGCCCTCCTTGCGCAGCGGCGCGAGCGCTTCTCCGGCGCGCAGATGTTCGGCCGGATCAAGTCCGTGACGCAGCGAAAGCTGCACGATTGGCACATCCGCCTCGGGGTAAATCAGCTTGAGCGGAATGAATACACCGTGGTCCAGACCGCGCTCGCTGTCATATGCGCATGCGAAGCCCTCCGCGGTCAATAGGTTGGCGATTCTCTGCGCGAGTTCGGGCGAGCCCGCGGCGGGGTATTCCAAACGATAAGTGTGTTCGGGGAAGCCGTAGTAGTCGTAAAGCAGCGGCGGCTTCGCCGCGCTATTGACGGTGAATTGCGGCGCTTCCCAATGGCCGGAGATGACGACCACGGCTTTGGGCTGGACCGCCAGTTGTGCCGCGAGCCCTTCCAGGAAGGATTGCATGTTCCGCCAGGTATCGGGCGGATTCCAATCCATGAAAAAACATGGGCCACCACCGTGAGGGATGAACACGGTCGGTAGTTCAAACATGGCGGCGCTCATGGCATCACTCCATTGGTGCGGACCATGAAGTCTAGGGATGGGGTTGGAGATCGGCAAGGCAAAGCCTTTTGTACTGTCTGCGTTTCGCGCGCCTTGCCTGCACCGTTGCGCTGGGTTTTGTTAGCGGCTCGAAGCTGTGGAGGCCGACGGAGGGTTGTGCCAAACCACTTCCATGAACGCCAACATGTCCTCTTCGGTGACTTGCTCTCGGCGCGGAAGAAAGCGTTCGTACAGGATGCGGCTGATGTGCGCTTCGTCATCCGTGCTCATTTTCAGCTTGGCCGCGCCAAAGTATGTGTCGATGACCCGGCAGACTTTCTCGAACAAAACCAGATCCAGACCTGCCGCCATCATCTCAGCCCTGGTCATGCGCGCTGTGTGAGGCGTGGCTTCAGAGTGAGAAAGCGTATAACCCGCTTTGGCTTGGCGTGCCTCCAGCCGTGTTGGATGCGGATTGGTCGGATTAGGTAATGGGCCACGTTCAGGTAGCCACTGGAGTCCTTCGCCAAAGAAAAGCCACTCTGCGCGAATCCCGGTCTTTGCTTCGATCAAATCACGCGTTTTCCTTTGCGGCATATAAGCGCCTTCACGAATGCTCGTGATGGTGTGTTTCGGTACGCCATGTCTCGCCGCCCACGCATAAGGCTTTCCTCCTGTGATGGCCTCAAACCGGCTCAGGAATGCGTCGCGATCAAATTGGGCATTTATCGATTTCCGTACTGACATGACAAGCACAAGGAGAGAATTTTTTATAAATACGCATAAATTCCAAACTTTTGCGGAGGTCTGTTTTTCTGGGTCGTTCGGAATTTGTGGCTGTTTTAGGGGTTGTTAATTTAAAAATGCTTGACTGGTTGCAAACTTCCGGCATAGACTGCATCTGTGTATAAATAGCGCACATTATTTTATGAAAACACGAGGCAACGGCTTGTAAGGCGTATTGCTTTAGGTCTCTGCTGCCCGAAGACGCCATGTTAAACGCAGACGGTGTGCTTGCGCCTGTATTTCTCGTGCGCTAAGGCAGAAGTCATGCGTGGCGTTGATGTTTCCGCCCCAGTTTTTCAAGGCGTTTGCCTGAGTTGGGGCGTCCGATGAGTAAATCGTAGTTCAAATCTGTATCACAGTACGCAAGTTTCCAGTAACAAAAACAACTCGGGCCTGCAATGTAAATGAGGCCCGTAGGCCGTTTTCATGTGGGAACGGCAGCTTGCAGGATATTTCCCAAAGGGATTTGGATGAAACAATCAAAGAAGGCGCGCTCCGAGCGTTCGCTTAAAGAGGCGGATTCGTTGCGACAATATGCGGCAATTGTTAAGCGGGTTGAACAACGAGAAGGAGCGGCACAGGTAAGAGGTGGCGCATGAGTGACGTGCTTGTCAGCTTGCTCGGCGATGCCGTACGCCATATAGACTTAAGCCGGCCGCATGATTCGGTCGAGCAACTCTCGCGCCTCACGCGTTTATTGGGGCAAACGCGAGATTTTATTGCCGACATGTATTTGGAGGAGTCTTCCGAACGGACCTCCGCCTCTTTCGATCCTCAGACAGCTATCCGGCTTTGGCAAACGCTTGAGCAGGTCCAGAAACTGGCTTTGGCGCAGTGCTTTTTTCACGGAACGACTCCATCAAAGATCGAACGGTTGGCCGAGCCGCTTATGCTGCAAAAATAAAAGTTGCCGGCAAAGCTTGGCGGGCAGGGTGCGCGAAACGCAAGCGGTACCCGGTTGCCAGAAACCAAAAAGGCCAGTCGTTTTTTGACTGGCCTAAGTATTTATTTTGTGCAATTGGTAGGGGCAGTAGGATTCGAACCTACGACCTACGGATTAAGAGTCCGCTGCTCTACCAACTGAGCTATACCCCCGGAACTTCTTATTTTGCTGCGCGCCACTCATCTGCTTCGGAATGGTGGGTCGGGCGAGACTCGAACTCGCGACCAACGGATTAAAAGTCCGCTGCTCTACCGACTGAGCTACCGACCCGCGCAATCGAGCAGAACAATATAGTCGTTTGGGCCTTAGCTGTCAAGGCTATTTTGTTCAGCAATAGCGTGTCGGGTCGGCCAGCCCCGCGGCGATAAAACCTTCGCGCCGTAGGCGGCAGGCTTCGCAGTTGCCGCACGCGCGGCCTGCGTGATCGGCCTGGTAGCAGGAAACCGTGAGTCCGTAATCGATGCCAAGCGCGGCGCCGCGTTGGATAATTTCGGCTTTGGAAAGACGCATCAGCGGGACGTGGATCCGCAAGCGTTTGCCTTCGACGCCGGAACGCGTGGCGAGATTGGCCATGCGTTCGAATGCTTCGATGTATTCGGGGCGGCAGTCCGGGTAGCCCGAATAATCGACTGAATTGACGCCGATGTAGATGTCCTGCGCTTCCAACACTTCGGCCCAGCCGAGCGCGAGTGCGAGCATGACGGTATTACGCGCGGGGACATAGGTGATCGGGATGCCCGCCTGGGGGCCCGCGGTGGGCACGGCGATCGCGGCGTCCGTCAGCGCCGAGCCGCCGAATTGACCGAGATCGACATGCGCGACACGGTGTTCGCGGGCGCCGAGCGTGCGCGCGATGCGCGCGGCGGCGGCCAATTCGGCGTCGTGACGCTGCCCGTAGGCGACCGATAGCGCGTAGGGGATAAAGCCTTCGCTTTGGGCGATGGCGAGACAAGTGGTTGAATCGAGGCCGCCGGAGAGCAGCACTACGGCACGTCGTTGTGTATTCATGAGCGTGAAGCCAGGGGAAAAATTGCGCTGAACAGGCGCGCTCTTACTTTAGCGTCCGGGAACGTTGCCCCAGATGACTTTATGCAGTTGAACCTGCATGCGTACCGGCAAGCGGTCGCGCAGCACCCATTCCGCAAGCTGAGCAGGCGTGAGTTGGCCTTGTACGGGTGAGAACAATACGTTGCAGCGCTCGGCGAGCTTGTGTTCGGCGAGTATTTGGCGCGCCCAGGCGTAGTCGTTGGCGTCGGCAAGCACGAATTTTATTTCGTCCTGCGCATCGACGCGCGCGAGATTGTCCCAGTGGTTTTTCTCCTGCTCGCCCGAGCCCGGCGCCTTGAGGTCCATGATCGTGGAAACCCGGGCGTCGACGCTTGAAATATCCAGGGCGCCCGAAGTTTCGAGCGAGACCGAATAACCGGCGTCGCACAGCGCGGTGAGCAGCGCAAAGCAGCTTTTCTGCGCCAGGGGTTCGCCGCCGGTCACGCAGACGTAACGGGTCCCGTAGCGGGAGGTTTCCCGCATGATGGCGTCGAGTTCCCACCATTCGCCGCCGCTAAACGCGTAGGAGGTATCGCACCAGACACAGCGCAGCGGGCAGCCCGTCAGCCGGATGAAAACCGTGGGCAAACCGACGCGTGTCGATTCGCCTTGCAGTGAGAAAAAGATTTCGGTGAGCTTAAGTCTCTCCGGCTTGGCGGCTGCGGCGGTGTTCACGTTTTATTTGCCCAAGCGCTGTTTGGCGGTTTGCGCGGCCGGGCTGGAGGGATACTTCGCGAGGATTTTTTCAAGCGAAGAGCGCGAGCCTTTCTTGTCGCCCAACTCAAGCTGACAGTTTGATAAACCGAGCAGCGCATCGGGCGCGCGTGCGTCCTCGGGCCAACTGTCCGCAACTTTGCCGAAGAGCTTGGCGGCTTCATGGACGTCGCGTGTTTGATAGAGCGCGGAGGCGGCCCAGAAATGCGCGCTCGGCAGGAAGCTGCTTCTCGGATAAGCCTTGATGAAAGCCTGAAATGCGCTGGCTGCGTCTTTGTATTTACCGGCCTTGAGCTGATTCAGCGCGGTTTCATAGTCGCGCGTTTCGTTGGCGGAGGGTTCGGGGGGAGCAGACGCTTGCGTAGGCTCCGCGGTTGGAGCCGGTGCCGCGGCGAGCGAGCTGGCCTCGAACTTGCGCATGCGGGCATCGAGGTCGACGTAGAAATCTTTCTGCCGTTTTTGCGCTTGGTCGAGATCGTTCGTGAGCACCTCGATCTGGCCGCGCAGCTGAGAGATTTCCTGCTTCAAGGCGTCGATCTGATTGGCCAGCTCGATTTGATTGCGCGCCGAGGTTTCAAGCTTTTGCAGGCGCGCGTCATTTTCCGTCCGCACTTGCTCGATCTGCTGGCGTGCCTCGGTATCGTCGAACAAGCCGGCGCGGACCGGCATCGCCGCGACCGCGCCGAGCAGAACTAGCAAAGTTGCTGTACGCATCAATATTCACCCGAGTAAAGAATGTCCGAGCGACGGTTCTCGGCCCATGCCGCCTCGTCGTGGCCCAGCGCATGAGGTTTTTCCTTGCCGAGGCTGACGGCTTCGAGCTGGGCATCCCGCGCGCCGAGCAAGGCCAACGCTTTCTTGACGGCCTCCGCGCGTTTCTGGCCCAGCGCGAGATTGTATTCGCTCGATCCGCGCTCGTCGGCGTTACCCTGGATCAGCACTTTCATTTGTGGCTGCGCGCCGAGAAACTTGGCATGCGCTTCGATCAAGGGCTGGTAGGCGGATTGAATCTCGTACCTGTCGTATTCGAAATAGACGCTGCGTTTCGACAGGATGTTGTTCGGATCTTTGAGTGCGCCGAGTCCGCTGAGCGAGCCGCTGCTGCCGGTACCGGATGGGGTGACGGGCCCGGTTTGGGTATCGCTTGGCGCGGGTCGGGTTTCGACCGGCGTGGGCGGTGCTTCACTCGTCGGGGTGCTGCTGCAAGCGGCAAGGCCGAGTGCGAGAAGAATGGCGATGGGGGATAGCTTATGCATTTTGGTGTTCCTTATTGGTTCGTCGTTCAAGGGTGCTGCTATTTTTGAAAAGGCGCCCATGCGGGCTCACGCACATCGCCAGCGAAGCCCGAGAGGCGTTGTTTGATCCGTCCGTCGATTGAAATCGCCGAGAGAACACCGCGCCCGCCGACTTCGGTGGCATACAGGATAAAACGTCCATTGGGCGAGAAGCTCGGCGATTCGTCTTTGTCCGAATCGGTAATGATCTGAACCTGTTGCGAGGCGAGATCCATCAGTGCGATGCGGAAGCGGCCCTCGTTGCGCGTGAGGAAGGCCAGCGTCTTACCGTTGGGCGACACGCGCGGCGTCACGTTGTAGCTGCCGGAGAAGGTGATGCGCTGGGCCTCCCCGCCGCGCGCCGGAATCCGGTAGATCTGCGGCGAGCCGCCGCGGTCGGACGTGAAATAGAGCCATTGGCCGTCCGGTGAATACTGCGGTTCGGTGTCGATGCCGGACGATTGCGTCAAGCGGCGCAGCCCTGTGCCGTCCGGGCGTAATTCGTAAATTTGCGAAAGACCATCCTTGGTCAGCACGACCGCCAGACGGTTGCCGTCGGGCGCCCAGGCGGGGGCTGAGTTCGAGCCTTTGAAATTCGAGAGCACGAAACGCTGCTTGCTCGCGAGCGTGTGGACGTAAACGACGGGCTTTTTGGTCTGGAACGACACATAGGCCAGCTTGGTGCCGTCGGGCGACCAGGCGGGCGAGATGATCGGCTCGTCCGAAATCAGCGCGGCCTGGGCGTTCTGGCCATCGGCGTCGGCAATCTGGAGCTGGTACTGGCGGCCGTTCTTGAGCACATACGCGATGCGGGTCGAAAAGATACCCGGTTCGCCGATGAGCTTTTGATAAACCCAGTCGGCGACATTGTGCGCGGCCGCGCGGTACTGCTCGGAACGGAAGGTCAGCTCAAGGCCACCGAGATCGGCTTGGCGCGCGGTGTCGAAGAGCCGGAAGCGCACCTGCCAGCGGTTGTCCGCGGTGTGGCTGAGCGAGCCCGTAACAAGTGCGTCGGCGCCACGGTATTTCCAGTTGCCGAAGTCGACCGACGCCGTTTCGGAAATCGGCTGCGGTCCGGTTTCGATGAGCTTGAACAGGCCGCTGCGTTCGAGGTCGGCGCGCGCCACATCGGAGAGCGGAGTCGGCAGGCCGTTCTCACCCTCGAAGGCGGCGAAAGCGATTGGGATCTGATTCGCGCCCGCGCCGGTGATTTCGATGCGCAATTGCGCCGCGGCGGGATAAGCGAACAGGCCAAAGCCGGCGCAGCAGCCGGCGGTGAGTAGTGTGCGTCGGGAAAGCATCTTGCGATTATAGATTCCGTGTCTGAGTTGCGCCTCGGGCGTTATGGATTGTCCTCGAACGGCCGGTACCTGATTTCGATTTGCCGCTCGAACAGCGAAGGGTCGCTTGGCAAGGGCAGCGGGCTTGATTTGCGGATCGCGCGTTCAATGGCCGTGTCCAGGCCGGCATTGCCGCTCGAATGCAGGAGTTTGACATCCATGACCTCGCCGCTCGGTAATTGCTCGACCATGAAGCGCGCTTCCGGGTTGCCGGAGATCGAACTAGGCAGCACGATGTTGCCGCGAATTTTGACGCGGATTTTGTTTTCGTATTCGCGCTGCGCTTTGTCGGTGCTGGCCTTGGCCTTGGCGCTCGCGACCTTGCCGCTTTCTTCGTTGAGCAGCGCGCTCTGGCGCGCGCGTTCGGCCTCGCGGTTCAGCGTCGTTTGCATGCGTTTTTGATCGGCGGCGATCTGCGTCTTCAGAGCGTCCTGCGCTTCAGTGCGGTGGTCGGGCTTGGTTTCGGGTTTTTTCGGTTCCGGTTTGGGCTTCGGCTCGGGTTTGACTTCAGGCTTTTGCGGCTCGGGCTTTGGTTCGGGTTTCTTTTTTTCCGGTTTGGATGTTGGTAGCGCGATTTCCGGCTTGGGTACGGGTTTCGGCGGTTCGGGCGCCACTTCCGGGCGCGGCAGCGGCGGCGTTTCGATTTTCACCTGCGGCGGAGGTGGAGGAGGGGGGGGGGGCAGGGCTCGGGCGCTTGGTGGCGCTTCGTTGCGCACCAGCGCGACCTCGAAGGCTTCCGGCTCCTTGCGCTGCCAGCTTACGCCGTAGAAGAGCACCGCGATCAGCAGGAGATGCACCAGCACGGCGAAGAAGCCGGCCAGCCATTTGCCGGGCTCTTCGTAGGGGCGCAGCGCGGGATTGATCTCCATGCCGCGGGCGTCCTACGGCTTGCCCGGTTGAACGAGCAGGCCGACCTTCTGCACGTGGTTCTTCTGGAGCAGGTCCATGAGGTTCATGACCACTTCGTAGCGCACGCGCTTGTCGGCGGCGATCAGCACTGGCTGCTCGGCGTTGCGTGCCTGCGCGGCTTCAAGGATCGCGAGCAGTTCGGCTTCGCTGACCTTGCGCGCTTTGCCGTCTTTCGCGCGTTCGCGCACCGAGAGGGATAAATCCTCGTCGAGGCGCACTTCGATGGCCTGCGCGGGCGGCGTCGGCGCTTTGCCGACCGAAGGCAGGTTGACCGAACCGCTTTGCATCATCGGGGCCGTGACCATGAAGATGATGAGCAGGACCAGCATCACGTCGATATAGGGCACGACGTTGATTTGATTCATCAGGCGGCGCTGGCGCATATCCGCAACTCCTCTGCCGGTTTAGCGTAACTGCCGTTGGAGGATGTTGGAAAACTCCTCCATGAAACTTTCGTAGCGCGTCGTCAGCCGGTCGATGTTGTGGGCGAAACGGTTGTAGGCCACGACGGCCGGAATCGCCGCGAACAGACCGATCGCGGTTGCGACCAAGGCTTCGGCGATGCCGGGGGCGACTTGTCCGAGCGTGGCCGAACCGACATCGCCGAGTCCGCGGAACGCGTGCATGATGCCCCACACCGTGCCGAACAGGCCGACGTAGGGGCTGACCGAACCCGCCGTCGCGAGAAAGGCGGTGTGCGCTTCGAGGTCGTCAACCTCGCGTTGCATAGTGGCGCGCATCGCGCGCCGCGCGCCGTTGATGATGTCGCTGGCGTCGAGATTGTTTTGCCCGCGCAGTTTGGCGAACTCGCGGTAACCCGCCACGAAAATGCGGCCCTGGGGGCCGGCTTTATCCATTTCGGCGGTGGCGTTGCGGTACAGCGTGCCCATGTCGCCGCCGCCCCAGAAGTTGCCTTCGAACTTCGCGGTGCGCCGCTGCGCATCGCGGATCGAAATGCTTTTGCGGAAAATCCAGTACCACGAAATCAGCGATACGCCGAGCAGGAGGGCAATGACGAGTTTGACGACGATGCTCGCTTCGAGGACGAGCGACAGAATTGAGAGATCGCTGTTTCCAGTCATTTAAGGGGTTCCAGAAGGGCTCGGAGATCGTCCGGGAGAGACGCGGGTTTCTTCTTGCTCAGGTTGACGCAAACCACCGTGATTTTGGATTCGAACAGCGCTTGCGCGCCGCGCAGGATTTTTTGCCCGAAAACGAGCTTGGCGCGTCCGGCTTCCAGAACGCGGCTTTCCACGACGAGCGCATCGTCGAGTTCCGCGCTGCGCAGATAGTCGGCGCTGAGCGAATGGACGACAAAGACCAAACCGCGTTCGTCGCGCAGGCGCTGCTGTTCGAAGCCCAATGCGCGCAGCCATTCGGTGCGCGCGCGCTCGCAAAATTTCAGATAGTTGGCGTAATACACCACGCCCGCGGCGTCGGTATCTTCGTAGTACACACGAACCGGCCAGTGATGCGGTGGGACGGGATGAGATTCAAACATCGTGGCATTTTATCAGCGGCGCAGGGCGGTCTGCGCGCAGACGGTTACAGAATGCAACCTTAAAGCCGCCCCTCGGCCTTGATCGCGAGATAGCGGTTGATCGTGGCCACGGCTAACTCCTGCGGCTGCACATCGAGACACAACACCCCGCTCTGGCGCAGGCGGCGCAGCGTGGCCATGCGGCGTTCGCGGTATTCGAGCGCGGCGGCGCGCAGCGCGAGCGTTTCCGCATCTTCCGCGTGGATGCCGCAAGCCTCGTCGAGCGCCTGTTCGCGCAGACTGGCGACGAGCACGAGGTGATGGCGTCCAAGCAGGCGGCAGGCGGCAAGCAGGCCGGCGTCGTCCTCGTCGCGCAGATTGGTCAGGATCACGACGAGGCTGCGCTTGCGTTCGAGGCGCAGCAGAGCCTGCGCGGCCTGTTCAAAATCGCTGGCTTCGAGCGTCGGCTGCAGGTCGTACACCGCATGCAGAATGCGTGAAAGCGTGGCGACGCTCTTTTTCGGCGTCAGCCGGCGCGAATGGCCGCCGAGCGTCATCAGCCCCACTGCGTCGCCGTGATGCAGCCCGACATGGGCGAGCAGCAGCAGCGCGTCGAGCGCATGGTCGAAGTGCGAAAGCGGCGCTGCGTCGTCGGCCCCGGCCGCTTCGCGCGCGCCCATGCGGCGGCCGCAGTCGACGAGCAGCAGAATGCGCTGATCGCGTTCGTCTTGGTATTCGCGCGAGATCAGCTTGTCGAAGCGGCGCGAGGCTTTCCAGTCGATCCGGCGCGGACTGTCGCCGATCCGGTATTCGCGCAATTGATCGAAGTCGAGCCCTTCGCCACGGCGGCGGCGCTTGAGCACGCCCGTGCGCGCCGTGCTGGATGAAGTCGCTTGCAGCGCATGGCGTGCGATGGCGGAAAAGTCCGGGAAAACGCGGATCGATGTCTCGCATGGCGTGGCGTGCTGACGCCACCATAGCGCCCAGGGTGAGCGCACGCGCACGACGATCGGGCCGAAATGATGCTCGCCGCGCGCCATCGGCTTCATCCGGTAACGCAACTGCTGCGGCGCGTCGCAGGAAAGGCGCAATTGCGCGGGCAGCATTTCGCTGGCGCAGGAAAGCGGCAGATGGTCGAAAACCTTGACGAGCGGACGGCGCTGCCCGGCCCATGAAAACAAGAGCGTGACGCGCGCCGGCGCGCCGAGCGCAAGCGTGCCGGCATGTTGGCGGACTGCGCCCGGCATGCGCTCCCAGATGCTCCATGCCAGATCGAACAGGGCGATCAGCAACACGCCCGCGCCAGCCCACCAGCAGAGCGGGCGCAGCGTGGGGAAAAACGCCGCGAGCGTCGCCAGCGCGCACCAGGCGGCGCACAGCGCAAGCAGGTTCAGCGAAGGGATCGGCATTTTGGGCGGCGGTTTAGAGCGGTTTTGGTTTATGTGTGGATATACCCTCTCCCCCAGCCGGCTCCGCCCCCCTCGCTGCGCTCTCCCCGCAAGCGGGCGAGGGGAGCGTCTTTCCCTCTCCCACTTGTGGGAGAGGGTGCTCAGAAGGGGCGGGAGAGGGAAAGCGAAGCGTATACATTTGAATCAAAAATGCTCTAGTTGCGCGGCGCATCGACCTTGTCGAGCAGCGCCGCGATCAATTGTTCGACGCCGAGACCTTCGATTTCCGCTTCGGGCGAGAGGATGAGGCGGTGGCGCAAGGCCGCGGGGGCGATGGCTTTCACGTCGTCGGGCAGCACGTAATCGTGGCCGGCGAGCAGGGCGCGCGCGCGCGCCGCGCGGACAAGCGCGATCGCGGCGCGCGGCCCCGCGCCGACGGCGACGCCCGGCCAGTCGCGCGTGCCGCGCACAATGCGCACGGCGTAGTCGAGCACCGACGGGTCGATCTTCAAATGCGCGGCGACTTCTTGCAGGGCGATTAGTTGCGCCGCGTCGGTAATCGCTTCGACGGCGTCGACATCGAGCCGGTCGCCGACTTTTCCGCCCGTGGCCCAGGTCACGAGCGCGCATTCGTCGGCGTGCGTGGGATAGTCGATCAGCACCTTGAGCAAGAAGCGGTCGAGCTGGGCTTCCGGCAGCGCGTAAGTGCCTTCCTGTTCGATCGGGTTCTGCGTGGCGAGGACGAGAAACGGCGGCGGCAGCGCATGCGCCGCGCCATCGAGCGTGACCTGCCCTTCCTGCATGACTTCGAGCAACGCGGCTTGCGTTTTGGCCGGCGCGCGGTTGATTTCGTCGGCGAGCACCAGGTTCGCGAACACCGGGCCGCGCCGCGTGGTGAACTGGCCGCTCTTGGCGTCGAAAAGCGTGTGGCCGGTGACGTCGGCGGGCATCAGATCGGGCGTGAACTGGATACGCGCGAAGCTGCCGCGGAAGGCGCGCGCGAGCGCTTTGACGAGCAGGGTTTTGCCGAGTCCCGGCACGCCTTCAAGCAGGATGTGGCCGCCTCCGATCAAGGCGCAGAGCGTGGCGTCGACGGCTTCGCGCTGGCCGATGAAAACGCGGCTGATCTGATTGCGCAGCCCGTTTGCGATCGCATGGGCTTCGGGGAGCGTGAGTGTGCTGGCTGTCATGAGGCGGATTCCCGGGACGGTTTGCGTGGAGCAGGGGTGCGATGCGCGCGCAGCACATCGAGCGTGTGGGTCAATAAAGCTGCGTGGCGCGTGAATTCGCGCCGCTCGCGCACGTCGGTTTCGTTCAGCGCGCTGTGCAATGCCGACGCTGGCACGCCGGCGCGGTGTGCGATTTCCTCGATGCCGAGCGCGCCATTCGCTTGTTGTTGGGCGAGGCGGCGCAATTCGTCGCGCAGGCTTTTGAGCAGCGTGTCCCAATCCTTGCGCCCGAGGTAAAAAAGCCCGACCGCGCGCAGATGCGTGAGCAGACCCGGGCGCTGCGGCGGGGCTTCGCGGCGCAGCGGGCCGAAACGCGGGATGGCCCGCCACAGCGCGAGCAGGATCAGCAGCACGACGCCGCCCAATGTTTTCGGCGCATGCGCGATGAGCCACGCGGGCAGCGTCGGGTAGTCGGGCTCCGGCGCGAAGTAGACCGGCCCGCCGCGCCCGTCGAGCAAGATCCGCGCGGTGAGTTCCGCGTGGTCGACTTCGCCGATCGCGCCGTTGAGCAGGGCGCGGTTGTCGCAGATGGCGGTGACCAAACCCTTGCCGAGCGGCCAGCGCGCGATCGCCAGCGCGGGTTCGGAGATTTCCTTGGGCTTGGCGTGCGCCGGTTTCGGTTCGTCGTCGTCCTCGTCTTCATCCTCTTCGTCCGCGGTGTAGGGACGGTAGGGTTTGACGGAGGCTGACCAGATCAGCGGCGCAGCGACCTTGAAAACGTCGCAACTGAAAAGCTGCACCGTCAGCACGCGGCCTTCGAGCCGGATCGCTTCGGGCTTGTTCGCGTTATGACGTCCGATCCGCTGCAGGCCGAGCGTGGCGGTGAAGCGGTCGGACTGCTCCGGCCCGGCGACGGCGATGACCAGATGCCCGCCGCGCCGCACCCAGTCGACAATTTGCGGTTCCAGTTTCGCGGCGGCGGGCTCGGGCAGCACGCTGCCGATATGCAAAGTGGCCTGCGTGGGCAGATCAGTCAGTTGCGTCGGATCTTCGATCTTTTCGGCGCGGTAGCCGAGGCGCTGAATCAGCAGTCGCGCCGCGTAGTTGGGGTCGGCTTCGGCCTCGTCGCGCGCGCCGACGTGGCGTTTCTCCTCCACCCATTCGAGCCGGGGCAGGACGAAAGCGAGCAGCGCGGCGAGCAAGGCCCCGAGCAGCGCGTATTGGAGGAGCTGCTTGCGCGTCATCGCAAGGCTCCGAACGCCTCGGCCCAACCGCGGCACAGGCGCGCGCTTTGGTCTTGCGGCAATTGACGGTCCGCATAGGCGACGCTCTGCCAGCTATGCGTGAGGTCGGCGAAAAAAGCGCGCATCGGCAAGGCGGCGCGCGTCACGCGTAGAAGGCAGTCGCCCTCCGTGTCACCGCGCGCGAACGGAATCTGCGCGCGATGCGCGAGGCGCGACAATGCGCCGCGATACAGCAAGGCCAGTCCTTCGCGTGCTCGGCCTTGTGCGAACAGCGCTTGCGCTGCGGCGGCGATGTCGTCCGGGAGCGAGTCGGGGCGAATGTCGAGTCCGGCGACCTCGGCTGGCGGCAGGGCCGGACGCCGCGCGGCCTGCATTCTGAGGATCTGGCGCGTGATGAACCAAAGCGCGAGACAGCCGAACAGGCCGAGCAGAATCCAGACAAAAACGCGCCAGATTTCGGCGATCCATTTCCCGACGCCGGCCCAGAATTTGAACAAAGCCTTGAGCCAGGCGGGGATCGGGCCTTCGGCGCTGGGCTTTTCTTCTTCGTTGGAGCTTTTCCAGCGCAGCCTATGGACGCTTTCCTCGTGGCCGAATTCAGGCCGCGCCAGCACTTCCTTGATCGCCGTGGGCGCTTGCCGCGCGGCGCTTTCGCGCCGCGTCACCTCATCCGCCGCCATAGCCGGACCGGGTTGCAGCGCGGTCAGCGCCAGCGCCAAAACAACGCCCAGGAGCAGGTTCGAGGCCGGCGGCAGAGTGAGCCGACGCATCTGCAATTCGACATCCCAGGCTTCGAGGTCGGTGCGGCGTTTCAAATACAGCCCGAAGCCGCCCGCGAGGTAAAAGGGTTCGACAAGCGCCACGGCCAGCCCGTAGCTGAGGAACCACAGCGCGGAAATCCACCGGGCGGGTTCCGACGATCCGAAAAGCCCGCGCAGCAAGGGCGGAGCGAATTCGATATCGCCCGGGATCAGCATGGCGATGAGGACGGGGACGCCGAACCAGATCAGCGCTTCGAAATTCACGAAACAGAACAGCAGCGCGATGCCGCTGCCGGATACGCGGCGGCTCAGCAGCTTGCGCCGTGCGCGCGCGGGAGCGCCGCGCAGCCCTTCGAGCTGCGCCACGGGCAGGCGCAGGGCGCGTTGAGTGTCGAAACGCTGCCAGCTCAGGGCGGCGAACAGACCGCTGTGGCGCACGAGGCTGGGCAGGGCGCGCAAGGTTTCGCGCAGGCCCGGCGTGGCGTCGAACACCCCGCGCGACAGCACATGCAGGGCGAGCCGGTCGTAGAGCGGTTTGAGCCACCACACGAAGAGCACGCCAAGATCGCTCGAATCGAGCCAGACAGCGAAGATCAGATAGGCCAGCGCGCAAACGCTCATTACCAGCGCCAGGCTGCTCAGAAACAGCGGGCGGGCGCAGCGCTGCGCGAGACGCAGCCCGAGGTCGATGGCTTCGAAGCCCGAACGCGGGCGCAGGGCGACGGCGAGCTTATCGGGCTGCATTGCGCCGGCCGGCAAACAGGAAATAGGCCCCGACGAGGAGCCAGTTGAGGATGCCGACGGCGTATTTGAGCAGCGGCTCGAACTGGCGCGGCGACCAGAAGGCTTCGATGGCGGCGGCGATCAGCAGCATCGCCGCCGCGCCGGCGACGATTCCGACCACGCCTTGCCCCGCTTCGCGCAATGCCATGCCGCGCGGGCGGTCGCCGGGCGCGATCAAGGCCCAGCCGAGTTCCAGACCGGCCGCGCCGCACAGCGCGATGGCGGTGAGTTCAAAGGCGCTGTGCCCGGCGACGAAGGAATAGAAGCGCTCGGCATAACCGAGATTGATGACATGCGCTTCGACGACGCCGAAGAAAACGCCGTTGTAAACGAGGGAAATCAGGGTTCCGAGCCCGAATATCACGCCGCTGGCGAAGGTGCGGAAACCGATGCCGATGTTGTTGAAGATGTAGTAGCCGAACATCGTCACATCGTCGCCCGCGTCGCGCGCGCGGCCAAGGGTGTCCGTGTGCGGGCCGTACATCTGGTCGAACTGGCGCAATTGCTCCTGCGGGAGCACGACGAAGGCGAAGTCGGGCCAGATGCGCACCGCGAGCGCGAGCAGCAGATAGGTCCCGTAAAACAGCAGCATCGCGGCGAAGACGACGTTTTTCTTGGCGCGCACCTGCTGCGCGAAGCCGCCGCCGAGAAAGCGCAGCCAAGCGTGCAGCCAGCCGCCCGGCGTGCCATAAAGCTTGTCATGCCCTGCCTGCGCGAGTTGATGCAGACGGCCGACGAGCGCCGGGCCGTAGTCGCGGCTGCGCGCCAGGGCCAGTTGGCCGCAGATTTCCCGGTAACGCGCCGGCGCTTCGTTGGCGGCGAAGGGTTTGGCTTGTTTGGCGCGCGCTCTGGCGGGCAGGCGTTCGCGCGCCAGCCAGGTTTCGAAAGCGACCCAGCGCGCGCCGAAATGCGCTTCGAACTGTTCCTGTTTCATCGCGCTTGTCCCGTCAACACGCGCGCCAGGCCGTACAGGCGTTCGACCGCCGTGCGGCCCTGCGCGCCGGCGGTGAGTTGCGGCGCGATTTCGGCAAGCTCCTCGGCGCGCTCGGGCGAGAGGCGCGGGGCGCGTTCGGCGTAGGCGAGCACGGCTTGCTGCAACGGGCGAGTGAGCGGAATGCGCGGCCGCCAGGCCGGCGCGGCGGGGACTTCGGGCAGCGGCGTGGGATCGATGCGGTACGCGACGATGGTGCCGGCGACAAGATCGCCGATGCGGCGGAATTCGGATGTCAGCAGCATCGAAATGAGGCCGAGCGTGTAGAGGAAAGGGAGGAAGTCGACGGTGCGCAGCAGATTGCGCGTCAGCGATGCGCCCCAGCCGACCGGGCTGCCGTCCTGATGCAGCACGTACAGGCCGAGCGCGCGCTTACCCGGCGTGGCGCCGCCGCCGAGGACTTCGAAAAACACCGGATAAAGCCATTCGAGGCCGAAGTACAAGATCAGCATGATGCCGCCGCCGATATGCCCGACGAAGCCCAAGGCAATATTCGCAAGCGCGAAAATGCCCGCGCGGATCAGCGTATCGAGCAGCCAGGCCAGAGCGCGCGGCACGGGGCCGGCGCAATGCACGCGCAGTTCGATGAGTTCGGGCGTGGAGATTTCGCGGACGGTATCGAGCATGATGCGCTTGGCCGGGGGTTTTGCCCGGCCAGTCGGGCGTAGCGAGCAGTTTCTCAGCCTTCAATGAAGATATCGCGATAGGCGACATAGGTGGCCGCCAGCAGCGCCGGCCAAACCAGCAACAGGCCGAGCCCGAGGGGGATCATGCCCACCACCAGCGCGATCGTAGCGAGTACGCCATAAATCAGGACCGGCGCCCAGTTGCGCAAGCTTGCGGAGAAGCTGCGCTTCATCGCTTCGACGGGAGGAACGTCGTGAAACACGACCAGTGCCGGAGCGAGCCACCAGCAGGCCGTGATCAGCATGCCGAGGACCAGGATGACCGGAATCGCGAGGAACAAACTGCCCATGCTAGCGAAGATGGCTTGTTGATTGTGGGTGGCGAAGGCCGTGAACAGGGAAAAACCGAAGAATACGATCACGATACCGAACAGCACCAGGCTCATCACCAGGGTGAGGATACCGATGATGATCAGGGGGCCGGCCTTTTCCTTGAAGCCGGCGAAGACATCGCCGACTTCGATCGTGCCGCCCTGGGCCTGGCGTTGCGCGCCGATGAGGATGCCGCCGAAGAGAACCGGAAAAATCAGGTTGGAAAGCAGATTGACGAGCGGAATCATGCCGATGATGAACATGACGACAAGAATCACGATCGTAATGAGCAGCCAGGGCACGAACTGAGCCAGCACCATTTTGAAGCCGCCGGTCAGCCAGCTTATGCCGTGGCCCGCATCCACGGTACGGCCTTCGGGGATGAAATTCTCATTCTCGTGCGGCAGTTCGGAATCCTGCACGACGACGGACGGCGGCTGATAGGGATTGTGATCGCTCATGGCTGGGGGACCTCAGAGTGGAAAGTTGCGATCATACTTAGTTACAACCATTCCGCCAGACTATTGCATAGGTAGCGCGGAGAAATACCGGATTTCGGGCTGCGGTTTGTGCTTACAACAACTCGGGATTCACATGCTGCGGCGGCAGCAGACCGAGATGGCGATAAATCGCCGGCGTGGCGATGCGCCCGCGCGGGGTGCGCTGCAAGTAACCTTGCTGGATCAAGTAAGGTTCGAGCACATCCTCGATCGTGTCGCGCGATTCGCCGATCGCGGCGGCGAGATTGTCGACGCCGACCGGGCCGCCGGAGAATTTGTCGATCACGGCGTCGAGCAGCTTGCGGTCCATCACATCGAGTCCGGCCGGGTCGACATCGAGCATCGTCAGCGCCGCGTCGGCGACCGTGGAAACGATGCGGCCATCGGCGCGCACTTCGGCGTAATCGCGCACCCGGCGCAGCAGGCGGTTGGCGATGCGCGGCGTGCCACGCGCGCGGCGCGCGATTTCCAGCGCGCCGTCGGGTTCGATATGCACCTCCAGCAACTGCGCCGAGCGCGTGACGATGCTCATGAGTTCTTCGGCAGTGTAGAACTCCAGCCGTGAAACGATGCCGAAGCGGTCGCGCAGCGGGTTTGTCAGCATCCCGGCGCGCGTCGTCGCGCCGACGAGCGTGAATGGCGGCAGATCGAGTTTGACCGAGCGGGCCGCCGGGCCTTCGCCGATCATGATGTCGATCTGGTAATCCTCCAGCGCCGGGTAGAGCACTTCCTCGACGACCGGCGCGAGGCGGTGGATTTCGTCGATGAACAGCACATCGTGCGGTTCGAGGTTCGTCAGCAGTGCGGCGAGATCGCCCGCGCGTTCCAGCACCGGGCCTGAAGTCTGGCGCAGATTGACGCCCATTTCGGCGGCGACGATGTGGGCGAGCGTCGTTTTGCCCAAACCGGGCGGGCCGAAGAGCAGAACATGGTCGAGCGCTTCACGCCGCTTGCGCGCCGCGCTGATGAAAATCTCCAACTGCTCGCGGATTTTGCGCTGGCCGACATAATCGGCGAGACGTTTCGGACGCAGCGCGCGCTCAAGCGCTTCTTCCTGCTGCGAGGCGGCGCCAGCGGAAACGATGCGCCCGGTGTTGGGAAGCGGGGAAAGGCTGTCGGTCTCGATCATCGCGCGAGTTTATAGCGAATCGCATAAGAAATTTATGTTTTACCGGCTTTGCCTTGCCACTGTCCGCGGCTAGAGATCGCTTACGCTCTGTGGCTTTTTAACTGCTTGCGCAGCGAAAATGTCATTTGTTGTTTCATCATCTGCCTCCAGCCTATAACATGGACCACAATAGACAACATGGCAAATTTGTTCACGAATATGTCCTTAGCATTTGATTTTTTTATATTTTTTCGCTTGTTTTGATTTCGATTCATAAAAACTTAACATAAAAATTTTTCAATAATATTGAAGATAAAGAAGGCGCCTAAAGAAGGCGCCTAAAGAAGGCGCCTAAAGAAGGCGCCTAAAGAAGGCGCCTAAAGAAGGCGCCGGGCTATTTTCGGAAGGTTTCCGTGCATACATTTCATATTTCCCGGTCCCTTGGCTACACTGCGCTGTTCAGCTTGGCGGCCTTCAATTCGGCGCAGGCGGCGTGTACCGCAAATGCAGCAGGGCAACTTACCTGTGTAGACGGCGACACTATAGCGGGACAAAACATCAATGTTACCGGCGTCACTGCCGGCTCTCACGGCATTTACGTCAATGTGACAGGGGCGGCGGCAAGTGCGTCCATCGCCGTCAGCGACACGACGATCACGAACAATGTCACAACGCCTGGCCCTAATGGCGCTGGCAACAATACCGGCATCAATATGCAGAATCCAGCCGGCGGAACAGGCAGCCTTACGTTAACGATGACCGGCAACAATGCCGTAATTACCCAACGCGGCACGGGCATTCTGGTTAACCAAAGGGGAACAGGCAATGCCACAGCCACTGTTTCGGGCAACCTGAGCATTCACAGCGTTTATTCTGCGGATATAGAAGGCCAGGATGGTTTCGAAGTGGATGCGAGAGGTGGTAATGCGACGATCGATATGTCGAATGCCAGTGGGACCATCGCTGTTGAGGGCGGCGGCAACGGCATTCTGCTTCGGTCCTGGCAACTCACACCCACCAGCGCTGGGACCGTCAAAGGCACTATCGGCTCCGGCATGCAGATCACTGTCAATAATACTCTGGGCGCTACCTGTATTGGCACGGATTGCGGCAGTAACGGCATCTACACCTATGCAGACAATGGGACGGCAAGTGTCGAGCTGAATACGGCGGCCAGCATTCAGGTAAACGGCAGCGGCGTATCGGCCAACGGCATACTGGCTTCCGCCGTCAATGGAAGTGTTACTGTCGCCAATTCCGGTACGATTAATACGCAAGGCACGTCGGTCAACGGCATTGTGGCTTTCGCTGTCGGGGGAGCCGTCGCTGTCACCAATTCTGGCGCGATTGACACGCAAGGCACGTCGGCTGACGGCATACAGACCTATGCCGCAGGGGGAAATGTCACTGTCGCCAATGCCGGCTCGCTTACTGTAGAGGGAAGCAGCAGCCACGGCATCCATGCCTACACCACGGCGAACGCCAGCACGGCCGGTAATGTAAACGTCAACAACAGCGGCCTCATTCAGAGCGGCCTCAATACGTCAGCCGTTCATAACACCGACAGCGATGGCATATTCGCTCTCTCGACGACGGCCGGCGCGGGTGCCACCGGCAATGTCACTGTCACGAACACCGCCGGTATCACCGCTATCGGGGACGCTTCCTCCGGCATCTACGCCTATACCGGCTCGACCGGCGCGGGCGCCGCGGGGGCTGTCACCGTCACCAATTCCGGCGCGATTTCCGTGAATGGAGCCGCGAGCGATGGCATCAATGCCTCCAGCACGGTGGGGACTGCCTCCGCCGGCGCCGGTAATGTAAGCGTCAACAACAGCGGCGTCATTCAGAGCGGCCTTGGTACGCCAGCCGCCAATGACGCCAGCGATGGCATACGCGCCTACTCGACGACAGCCGGCGCGGGCGCGACCGGCAATGTCTCTGTCACGAACAGAGCCGATATCGCCACCTACGGCAATCTTTCCCACGGTATCCAAGCCTATACCCAATCGACCGGCACGGGCGCGGCAGGCAACGTTTCCATCATCAGCACGGCTGGAACGATTACCACAAGCGGCGATCAATCCATCGGCATCTACGCCGCGCTTCCCCTCGATCCAGTAACTGGAGCGCCTGTGAGCGGCACAATGGGCGCGGTCACGGTTAACAATAACAGCGACATCATCACGAGTGGCAGTACGTATGCCGGCGGTATTTACGCCAAGTCGCTCCAGAGTGTCATGGTGATCAACAACGGTGCGATCACCACCAATGGAGGGGGAACGCAGGACAACGGTATTGATGCGAGTACGGCGGGCGGTGGCGCGGACGGGGTGGTCACGGTCATCAACACCGGCGCGATAACAACCAATGCCCCCGGCTCGGCGGGTATTTGGGCGTACAGCGGCGATGGCGATATAACGGTCACCAACACCGGCAAGATCATCACAAATGGGGCTGGCGGCGGCCCGCTCGCCCAATCGGACGGCATTCATGCCGAATCGACCGGCGTGGGCAATGTCGCGGTGACCTCGATTGGCGCCGACATCACCACGGCGGGCGGGGGAAGCGGCAACGATGGTATCGCGGCCCTGACCGTAGGCGGCACCGCCAGTATCAGCCTTAGGAATGGCACGGTCAGCGTTGCCGGGGATGCCGCTGGCCTGATGGCCAAGGGCGGCACCAGCGCCAGCATTACCATTGATGCCCTGTCGGTCGTCCATGGCGGAACGAAGGGCGGCGTTGTTACGGACGGCGTGGCGCAAAGCGTTAACAACGCCGGCGTCATCGACGCCCTGAACGACCAGGCCATCATTGGGGACGCCAGCACCGATGCGACGATCAATATCACCAACGCCAGCACCGGCGTCATCACGGGCGCCGTCAATGCGGTCAGTTCCGTGGTCGCCATGACCAATGACGGCGTTTGGAATCTGCGCAACCTTGCCGATACCAACGGCGATGGCGTCCGCGACACCCTGGCGGTCTCGGTCAGCAACCTTGGCGTGAGCGGCGGCAACAGCATCACCAACAACGGCCTTATCACGCTCCAGGGCGGCGCGGCCGCCACGCTCAACGCCACAGGGGCCTACAACACCGGCTATTCCGCCAACACGATGGCCCTGAACGGCCCTGTCCAGGCCCAGATCCTCGGGGTGCAGACCTTCACCAATAACGGCGTCATCAACTTGCAGGGCAATTCGGGCGTCGGCAATGTGCTGGTTATCAGCGGCGGCGCCACGCCGGGCGTTTCCGGCGGCGGCGTCTATGTCGCCAACGCCGGCAGCCAGCTCAGGCTCAATACCGTCATCAACGAGGGCGGCCCGATCAACAGCCGGAGCGACATGCTGGTCGTTGACTCCACTCGTCTGGGAACCGGGGCCACCACCATTGTCATCAACCCCGTCAATACAAACGGCGTGCTGACCACGGGCAACGGCATCGAACTGGTGCGCGTGCTCGACAGCACGCATTCCGCCGCTGGCGTCTTCCAGCTTCCCAGCCGTATCGCCGCCGGCGCTTACGAATACCTGCTGTATCAGGGCGGGGCCGACGCCGCGACGGCGGGCGATGGCAACTGGTACCTGCGCAGCGATCTGATGGATGCCGGCCCTGGGCCGAAGCCTCCCGGGCCCGGGCCGTCCGCGCCCGACTACCGGCAGGAGGTTCCGGTCTATATGACCGCCCCAGCCCTGGCGAACTGGATGGGCCTGGCCATGCTCGGCACTTATCATGACCGCGTGGGCGAGGACCGTCCCGACCAGTGGGACGCCGACGAAAGCGTCCAGGCGTCGGCCGCCGGCGCCTCCGGCGACAATCAGGCGGAGAAAAAGCCCAAGGCCGCCTGGGGCCGCGTGATCGGCGTGACCGGCTCCCTGGACAATGGGGATGGCGGCCGCAACTTCAGCTCCGGTGGCCCGTCCTATAACTATGACATCAGCGCGATTCAGTTGGGTGTGGACCTCCTGCGCGCCAAGCATGACAACAACTCGCGCGACATCGCCGGCCTGTATCTGGGCATGATGTGGGGCCGGGCGGACGTAAACCAGGTCTACAGCGAAAACAGGGCGGGCACGGTGAAGATGGATGGCTACACCTTCGGCGGCTATTGGACGCATAAGGGCCCGTCCGAGTGGTATATCGACGCCGTGCTCCAGGGGACGCGCTACGCCAATGCCGAGGCGCGCTCCGTGGATACCCTGCTGAACCAGAAAATCAGCCCGAATGGCTGGGGCGTCGCGGCCTCGCTGGAAGGCGGTTATCCCTTTGCCCTGGGCAAGGGCTGGTCGCTGGAGCCGCAGGCGCAGCTGATCTACCAGCGGATAAGTCTGGACGGTGATTCAGACATGTACGGTTATGTGGACTTTGGCAACACAGCTACCTGGTATGGCCGTCTGGGTGCGCGCCTGGCCAAGGACTGGATGAATGAGGAAGGAAAGAAAGCGACCATCTGGGCGCGCGCCAACCTGTGGCATTCGTTCGGCTCCAACCCGGACACGGCTTTTTCGGCCTTGAACGGTATGGGAAATGTGAGCCTCACAACAGATCTTGGCAGCACCTGGGGCCAGTTGGGCCTGGGTATAGCCGGGCAAGTGACGAAGCGTCTCACGATCTTTGCCACGGGCGACTACAGCATCCCCATGGATGGCGGCGACGGATATGCCCTCCAGGGGCGGATTGGCCTCCGGTATCTGTTCTAGAGCATATGTATACGCTTCGCTTTCCCTCTCCCGCCCCTTCGGGGCACCCTCTCCCACAAGTGGGAGAGGGAAAAACGCTCCCCTCGCCCGCTTGCGGGGAGAGCGCAGCGAGGGGGGCGGAGCCGGCTGGGGGAGAGGGAATGTTCACACATAAACCAAAACCGCTCTAGCACGCAGCGCAGCCGACGCGTGCCGGACGCTATCTGAAGCAAGAAAAGCCCGCCCTCTCTTTTCGAGGGGGCGGGCTTTTCGTTGCGGCGTCAGATGACGCTCCAAGGACTGAATCGATCAGTGCAGCTTTTCGGGCGCGCCGCAGCAGCGCTTGAACTTGCGCCCGCTGCCGCAAGGGCAGAGGTCGTTGCGGCCGGGCACTTCCGGTGCGGTGAAAGGAATGCGCGGCGCATTGACGACGCGCAGGTAGCGCCGCCAGAATGCGTAGAGATACTGCATGCCGGCCGCGAGCGGACTCATGATTTCGTCGCGTTCGTCGTCACTGATTGGGTGGCCGGGCGATTTTTCGCCGGTGTCGAGCGCGGAGATCAGATTCAACAGCGTGACGCATTCTTCGTCTTCTTCGAGCGCGTCCCAGTGCGCCTCTTCGAGCCAGTCGAGCCCGTCGCGGAAACCGCGCGCCCAGCCTTCGGCAAGCGGGAAGCCGCTTTCCGTGGGGTCTTCGAGGAAGGGGAAGTACATCGCTTCGGCGCCTTCTTCGGCCGAGACGCCGGACCAGTCTTCGCGGAAACTGCGCGTAACCGTATTCCAATGCCGTATCAGCAGTTCGATGGCGCGCCGGCCTTCGGCTTCGCTTTCCCACAGCGGCTGTTCGCTGCCGAGCACGGCGGCGAGCCATTCGCTTGGCATGACATCGACGGGGCCGACGACGAGCGCGCAGAAAAAGCCGTCGAGTTCTTCGAGCGAAAGCGAATCGTCGAAGCGTGCAAGCAGCGTGTCGAGTTCGATGAATTCATCGTCGCTCAGTGGCGGTTCGGCCTGGATGTATTCGGTCATGTTAAGGTTCTCCGCAAATCCAGTTTAGCGTTCGGCCAGGGGCTCTCATGCTTTCGAAAGCAGCTTAAGCGCGGCGCGGATGCCGTCCGATACGCCGATATCGGGCGGCAGTTGTTTGAGCGCGCTTTGTGCTTCCTTGTCGTTGTAGCCGAGCGCGATCAAGGCGTTCGCGATGTCGCTCGCCGCGCCCGCCGGCGCGCTTTGCGCAGCCGCATGCGCGGCGGGCAGGCTCTTGGGCAATTTGTCGCGCAATTCGAGCAGCAGGCGTTCGGCGGTTTTTTTGCCGATGCCCGGAATCTTCACCAGACGGCCGGTTTCCTGCGCCGCGACGGCCTGCGCGAATTCGTTGACCGAGAGGCCGGAGAGCACCGCGAGCGCCGTGCGCGCGCCGATGCCGCTGATCTTGAGCAACTGGCGGAACGCGGTGCGCTCGTCTTCCGAGCCGAAACCGTAGAGGAAATGCCCATCCTCGCGGATCGTCAGATGCGTATGCAGCGCAACGCTCTGGCCGCTGGCCGGCAGGTTGTAGAAGGTGCTCATCGGCACTTCCAGTTCGTAACCGACACCGGCGACATCGAGCAGAATTTGCGGCGGGTTTTTTTCGAGCAGGGTGCCGCGCAGGCGTCCGATCATGGAGACTAAGGGGCGAGCAAAAGTGGGATTCTACGAGTCTGCGGCGCGCTTGTCCCGACTATGCGGCTTTTCAGGACAATTCCCTGAGCACGTCGTGCAGCGAATCGAGCGCCCGTGCGCCCGCAGCCAGCACGCTGGCGTCGGCGCCGAGCAGATCCGGGATTATGCGCACCTGCATCCCCGCTGCCAGCGCAGCCTGTGCGCCGGTATTCGAGTCTTCGAGCGCGAGGCAACTTGCCGGCGCCACGCCAAGCCGCTGCGCGGCGGCGAGAAAAATATCCGGCGCGGGTTTGCCGTGCGTGATTTCGTCGCCGCCGACGAGCGCGTCGAAACGCGTGAGCAGGCCGACGCGTTCGAGTTTGAACGCGGCGCGCGCATGCGCGGTCGAGGTCGCGACCGCGCGCGGAATCCGCAATTCGTCGAGCCGGTTCAGGAGTTCGATCGCGCCGGGCTTGAGCGGAATGCCGCCGGCGGCAATCAGCGCGTCGTAGCGGCGGCCGAATTCGGCCATGTGCGCGGCGAGCGGGTAATCCGCGCCGTATTCGCGCAGCAGCATCTGCGCATTGTCGGCGGCATTGCGTCCGATCATCTTGAACGCGACTTCTTCGCGCCACACGATCCCGAGCGCCTCACTCGCCGCGCGTCCAATTTCGAAGGCGATCCGTTCGCTGTCGAGCAGCAGACCGTCCATATCGAAAATGACGGCCGCGAAACGCGGCGCGGCGGCGTTCATAACAACACGATGTCGAATTGTTCCGGGCTGTAGCTGGACTCGGCCTGAAGCGAAATCGGTTTCGCGATGAAGTCCGACAGCATCGCGAGCGCCGATGCTTCGTCGTCGAGAAAGAGGTCGATAACCTGCGGGGCGGCGAGGACGCGGAATTCCTTGGCGTTGTTGAACTGCCGCGCTTCGCGCAGGATTTCGCGCAACACTTCGTAGCCGACCGTGCGCGCGGTCTTGATTTCGCCGCGCCCGCCGCAGATTGGGCAGGGCTCGCAGAGAATGTGGGCGAGCGATTCGCGCGTGCGTTTGCGCGTCATCTCGACCAGGCCGAGCGAGGTGAAGCCGCTCACGGTAATCTTTGTGCGGTCGTGCGCGAGCGCCCTGTGCAGTTCGGTGAGCACGGCGCTGCGGTGCTCTTCGTTTTCCATGTCGATGAAATCGATCAGGATCACGCCGCCGAGATTGCGCAGCCGCAGCTGACGCGCGATGGTCTGCGCCGCTTCGAGATTGGTTTTGAAGATCGTGTCGTCGAAGGTATGCACGCCGACGAATCCGCCAGTGTTGACGTCGATCGTCGTCATCGCTTCGGTCTGGTCGATGATGAGGTAGCCGCCGCTTTTGAGTTCGACGCGCCGGCCGAGCGCCTTCTGGATTTCGTCCTCGACGCCGTACAGATCGAACAGCGTGCGCTCGCCCGAATAGTGATGCAGCAAGGTGGCGGTCTGCGGCATGTACTCGGTCGCGAAGCTGCTGAGCTTGTGAAAATTTTCGCGCGAATCGATGACCACCCGCGCGGTTTCGAGCGAGATCAGATCACGCAGCACGCGCTGGGCGAGCGACAGATCGTGGTATAGCGTCAGCGGCGGCGCCGCGCCGACGCCGCGATTCTGCACCTCACCCCAGAGCTTGCGCAGGTACGCGATATCGGCCTGGAACTCCGCGTCGCTCGCGCCTTCGGCGATCGTGCGGACGATGAAGCCACCCTGCTCGTCCTCGGGCATCAGATGCTGCAAGCGTTCGCGCAGCGCGAGGCGATCCTCCTCCTTATCGATGCGCTGCGAGATACCGATATGCTTTTCCTGCGGCAGATAAACCAGCAGCCGCCCCGCGATGCTGAGCTGCGTGGAAAGTCGCGCGCCCTTGGAGCCGATCGGGTCCTTGAGCACCTGCACGACGATGCGCTGCCCCTCGTGGAGAATCTTTTCGATCGGGCGCGCCTGCTCGCCGGCCTGCCGGTCGAGCCAAATGTCCGCCACATGCAGAAAGGCGGTGCGTTCGAGCCCGACGTCGATGAAAGCCGACTGCATGCCCGGCAGGACGCGCACGACCTGGCCGAGATAAATATTGCCGACGAATCCGCGCGAGCGCTCGCGCTCAACATGCAGCTCCTGGACCGTCCCGTTCTGGAGTAAGGCGACCCGCGTTTCCTGCGGGGTGAAATTGATGAGAAAGGCTTCGCTCATGGGAACCCTGCTTCAATGTGTGATGCGCAAACACCCCCATGAACGGAGGTGTTTGCGCATCGCGCATCATTCGCGCGAGCGGTGTGATTCTAACCCGAGCCGATGCTGTGCTTACATGCCGCCGCGCCCTTATTTCAAGCGCGCCTTTGGCCCGGGCGGTATTCAAGAATCCGTGGCTTCGGCAGAATGCGCGTTCGGATTTGAGGAGAAGTCGAATGCTACGAATGCTGCGCGGCGGTATCGGATTGCTTGCGCTCTGCTTTGCCTTGACGCTTCAGGCGCAGGATTTTGAGGCAATCAAACGCTTGGCGGAGCAGGGTGATGCGGATGCCCAATTTAACCTTGGAGGGATGTACCACATAGGGAAGGGAGTGGCGCGGAACGATGCTGAGGCCGCGCAGTGGCTTTGCAAGGCGGCGAAACAGGGACATGCGCTGGCCCAATTTTACCTTGGGCTGATGTATGACGAAGGCCAGGGGGTGGTGCGGAACGATACCGAAGCTATGGAGTGGTATCGCCAGGCGGCGGAACAAGGAGTTGCGCAAGCCCAATATAACCTTGGAGTGATGTACGCCAACGGTCAGGGTGTGGTGCGGAATGATGCCGAGGCTGTGGAGTGGTATCGCAAGGCTGCGGAACAGGGCAATGTGCTTGCCCAAACTAGCCTTGGATTTATGTACGCCGAAGGCCGGGGCGTGGCGCGGAACGATACCGAGGCCATGAAATGGTTCCGCAAAGCGGCAGAACAGGGTGACGAGATCGCTCAGGGAATGCTCGCCACCATCAAAAATCAAACCTCTCCCGCCACAGAAAGCAGAATGGGTACCGAAAAATGAAAGCCGCGCGGACCCGCCAGAAAGCCAAGGCGCAGTCCGCGCGCGGCTTTCAAGATTTGCCGGCGGCGTAGCCTCCATCCACGAGCAGGTAAGCGCCGGTGACGAAGCTGGCTTCGTCGCTGGCCAGGAACAGCACGGCGTTGGCGACCTCTTCGGCGCTTCCGAGCCGGCCGATCGGGTGTAGAGCGACCAGGGCCTGGCGCATTTCCGGCGGCAAGTCCTTGAGCAGCGGGGTGTCGATATATCCCGGCCCGACCGAGTTGACGCGCACGCCGCGCGGCGCGGCTTCGATGGCCAGGCGTGCGCGTTAGGTTGACCACGCCGCCCTTGGCCGCCGAGTAGGCCACCGTGCCGCTTTGCCCAAGCGTGCCGAGAATCGAGGCGCAGTTGATTAGGCTGCCCGAGCCCTGCTTGTACATCTGCCGCAGCACCGCGCGCGCGACGCGGAACACGCCGTTGAGATTGATGTCGATGATGCGCAGGTAGTCAGCGTCCGGCGTGTCCTGAACAGGGCTGATGCCGCCGATGCCGGCGTTGCTGAACACCACGTCCACGCTGCCGAGTTGCGCCGCCGTTTCGGCCACTAGGTGATCGACCTGTTCGGTGGAGGTTACGTCGCAGGCGATGAACAGGCAGCGACCCGGCTTGCCGTCCAACTGCCGGGCGCGCGCCGCGCCGTCGCTCGACGCCACGTCGGAGAGCACCACGTTGGCCCCTTCCCGCAGGCAGCGTTCAACGGTGGCGAGACCGATGCCGCTCGCGCCGCCGGTGACGATCATGTTTTTGTCTTTCAAACGCATCGTGGATACCTCCTTTGGATGTGGCATGTATCGCGAGCCGAACGTTCTCAGTCGATCTGGCCGAAGCGGCGCAGCAGCTCGCAGGTTTGGTACAGCGGCAGACCCATGATGCCGGTGTAGGAGCCGTGGATTTCGGCGACGAAGCGGCCCGCGCGCCCTTGAATGCCGTAGGCGCCGGCTTTGTCGAGCGGTTCTCCGGTGGCGACATAGCGGCGGATGTCTTCATCGCAGAGCGCGCCGAAGTGCACCGTGCTGATGCTCAGGATGTGTTCGAGGCGTTCGCCTTCGGCAACGGCGACGGCCGTCAGCACGCGGTGACTACGCCCTGAAAGGCGTTTGAGTATCTCGATCGCATCGGCGGGATGCGCGGGTTTGCCGATGATCTGGCCGTCGAGGTCGAGCGTGGTGTCGGCCGAGAGCACCGGCTGCGGCAGCATGCCGCGCCAATGCACGCGGCGCAGTCCCGCGTCGGCTTTGGCGCGTGCGACCCGGACCACGTAGTCCTCCGGGGCTTCGTCGGGAAGGGCTTCTTCGAGCACTTCGGAGTCTTCCCGCGGGGGAATCCGCTGTAGCAGGGTGTCGAAGGGAATGCCGATCTGATGGAGCAGATCGCGGCGGCGCGGACTGCGTGAGGCGAGATAGATGCGCATAAACGTCGTGCTCTGAAGCGAAAGCGTAATTATTCGCGATGATACGGGTGATTGCGGGTCAAGCTCCAGGCCCGGTATAAAGCTTCGGCGAGCAGCACACGCACCATCGCGTGCGGCAGCGTGAGGCTGGAGAGGCGCAGCTTCTCCGCCGCGGCTTGTTTGAGCGCGGCGTCGAGGCCGTCCGGTCCGCCGATCAGCAACGCCACGTCATCGCCTTCCTGCTGCCAGCGTTCGAGCCGTTGCGCGAGTTGGCGCGTGCTCAGATCGTCCCCGCGTTCGTCGAGAATGACGAGTCGCGCGCGGTTGGGCAAGGCAGCGCGCAGGCGTTCCGCTTCGGCGGCCATCATCTGCGCGGCGGTTTTGCCGCTGCTGCGCGGTTCGGCCTTGATCTCGATGAGTTCGAGCGGGCAGTCGCGCGGCATGCGCTTGGCGAAATCGCCGAACGCGGCGTCGACCCAGGCGGGCATGCGCGTGCCGACGGCGATAATCACGAGCCGCATGAATCAGTCGGCGGCAAGGCTGTGCGCGGGCGCGGCGAGGTTGCGCCGGCGCGTCGGCGTGGTGCTCCAGATCTCTTCGAGGTTGTAATACGCGCGCACCGCGGGCTGCATGACGTGCACAACGATGTCGCCGAGATCGACGAGAATCCATTCCCCGCTTTGTTCGCCTTCGCTGCTGATGACTTCGCCGCCGGCTTCGCGGACCTTGTCGGCGACGTTGCGCGCGAGCGCCTTGGTCTGGCGGGTCGAATCGGCGCTGGCGATGACGATCCGGTCGAAAAGAGCAGTCAGTTGGGTGGTGTTGATGATTTCAATGTCTTTCGCCTTGATGTCTTCCAGGGCGGTGACGACGGTTTTTTCTAACTTGCGGATGTCCATTTAGGCTCTCAGGGCTCCTTTGGTGAATAGAGTCGGTGCAGGGCAATATAGTCGATCAGCGCATCTGGCAACAGGTAGCGTGGGCTTGCGCGGCGCGCGAGCAGGGCGCGGATCGCGGTGGCGGAGATGTCGAGCGGCGTGATGTCGAACTGCACGATGCGCCCGACCGGCGCTTCCCGTAGCGCCGCGATCGGGCCGCTGCGTGCGCGCCAAAGCTCGGCGAGCGCGGCGGGCCAGGCTTGCGTATTGAGCGCATGGCCGGGGCGGCTTGCGACGCCGATATGCGCGAGCGAGATCAGCGCTTCCCAGCGATGCCAGCTCGCGAGCCCGGCAAAGGCATCGGCGCCGAGCAACAGGACGAGCGGTTGTTGCGCGCCGAGTTCTTGGCGCAGCCGTTCCAGCGTCGGCACGGTGTAGCTCGGTGCGTCCGACAGGACCTCCGCGGGGTCGACGCTCAGGCGCGGATTGCCGGCTGCCGCGATCTCCACCATCGCCAGCCGCTGCGCGGCCGTGGCGTGCGGCGTGGCGCGATGTTTTGGCACCCCGGCGGGGATCAGGCGCACCCGCGCGAGTCCGAGGGTGCTGATGGCCTCTTCGGCAAAGCGGAGGTGGCCGTAGTGGATCGGATCGAAGGAGCCGCCGAGCAGGCCGAGCGGTTCAGGTTTCGCCATCGAAAAGCTCGGGCAGCACATCGCGCACGTTGGCATAGAACGCGCCGTACAGAATCGGCACCAGCAGCAGCGGGAGCAGCACCGTGACGAGCGAGCCGAGCGCCGGCGTGAAACTGAGCAGGATCCCGATGCAGAACAGCAAGATCCAGAACAGGCCCATGCAGGCGAGGCCGAAGACAATGAAGGCGCGCAGGTTCCGCCAGCAGGCGACGATGCTGAAGAAGGCCGATTTGAGCGGCGGCAGGCCGCGCCAGCCGGTCAGCAGCGGTGCGAACCAGTTGGCGGCGGTGAGCACCAGGGACAGCAGCGTGAGCAGCAAGGCCGAGCGGCGCAGGGTTTGCATGTCGAGCTGCTTATCGTTGAGTTTGTTCAAGTCCTGCATGACGCTGAAGAGCAGGCCGTCGTCGGTCAGCGAGATCAGGCCCAGCGTGAGCAGGCTGCCCAGATAGTAGAGGCCGCCGAGCATGAGCAAGGGGCGCAGATGCGGGCCGAGGCGGGAAAACAGATAACCGGGCAGCACGCGTTCGCCGCGTTCGATGGCCCGGCAGGCGTTGAACACGCCAACCGAAAGCACTGGCAGCAACAGCGCGAAGGGCAGTTGTCCAATGAAATTCGCGAGGTTTTGCGGCAGCAGTTCGGCGAGCGTCTGGTCGAGAATCTGGCCGAAGATTAGCGCGACGAGCAGGCAGAAAAACATCAGCATGACATTGCCGGTCAGGCCGAGCGGGTTGCGGCGGTAAAGCGCCACACCGTCGCGGAGCCAGGCGACACCACGGGTGGCGGGAAGTTTGCGAACTTGCATGGGGCTTAGTCGGCGGGCGAGTCAGTTGGGGGGTCGAGTTCGAACACGTCGCGGTAGGAGGCGTAAATCGTGGTCGAAATCAGCGGAATCAGGACCAGGATGCCAAACCCGAACGTGAGCGTGAGGAACAGCGGGACGACGATCGAGAGCAGCAGCGCGAGCAGCAGGCTGGCGCTCGCATTGTGAATGCAGGCGCGCAGCGACAGGCGCATGGCTTCGAAAGGCGGGCGCGCGTCGAGCATGACGAGCGCGGGGGCGAACCACAGCGTCAGCAGCAGGGCGACCGTGACCGCGGCGCTGACGAGCCAGTCGGCGAACAGGCTTTCTATGAGCATATCGATGCGCAAGGGCAGGCCCGCGAAGAAATGGGCGATCGCATTGGTGAGCAAGGTGATCGCGAATGTCGCAATGCCCGCGAGCGTGAGCGCAAGTCCGAACAACAGGCCGACCATCGCGAGATTGCCCGCGTGCTGCCTGAAACCGTCGAAAACCTCGCTGATGTGCAGATCGTCGCGCTCGTGCAGGTGGTGGGCGGCGGCCACCATGCTTCCCGCGAGCACTTGCAGGATGATCATCGCGAGGATGCGGCCAAAGAAGGGTAGCGCGCCGGTGAAGGCGAGCAGCAGAAAGGTCACGAAAGCCATCAGCACCCATTCGAGCGGTTTGCGTATGAACAGGCGCCAGCCTGCCATGACCCAGCGGAATACCTGGGTGGCGGGGACGGAGCGTAGCGATGGAGGGTGAGCGCTCATGGGCGGGTTCTGGGCTGGATGGGCAAACGGGCGATCCTATCGAATCGGCCGTTTGGGTTCAAATCGGAAATGCCTTGGCGGCGCGGGCTTGCGTGGCATGCAGTTGCAGGATGTCGCGATATTCGGCCGGGTTTTTGACCGTGACAAGCTCGCCCGCGCGCGGGAGGTGGAAATCTTCCAGGCGCGACAGCCAGAAACGCAGCGCGGCGCGGCGCAGGATCGCTGGCCAGGCATCGGCTTCCGCTGGGGTAAAAGGGCGGTTGGTGTGATAGCTTTCGAGCAGGGCCTGGGCGCGCGCCGTGTCGAGCGTGCCGTTGGGCCATGTGCACCAGTCGTTGACGGTGATGGCGACATCGAGCAGCAGCGCGTCGTTGCAAGCGAAGTAAAAATCGATGACGCCGCCGATGTGCGCGCCGTCCCACAACACATTGTCGCGAAACAGGTCGGCATGAATCACTCCCTGCGGCAATGCGGCGCGGTCGATTTGGCGCTGGAGCGTGAGTTCGTCTTCCAGCAGCGCGCGATCGTCGTTGCTTAAATAAGGCAGCACGCGTGTTGCCGTTTGTTCGCGCCAGTGCGCGCCGCGCGGATTGCTCTGCTTACGCTTGTAAGAAAGGCCGCCGAGGTGCAAGGCGGCGAGCATGACGCCGACGCGCGCGCAATGCTCGCTCGACGGGGCCGTGTCCGAATGCCCACTGAGACGGGTGACGAGCACGGCGGGTTTGCCCGCGAGGGTGCCGAGGTATTCGTTGGAGCGGTTCGATACCGGCGCCGGCACCGGCAGCCCGTGCCGCGCGAGGTGCGCCATCAGGTTCAGATAAAACGGCAGATCGGCACGCGCCACGCTTTCGAACAGCGTGAGCACGTAGCGGCCCAGGCTGGTCGTGACGAAAAAGTTGCTGTTCTGTACGCCGGCCTCGATTCCTTGCAGATTTTCGAGCTTGCCGACCGCATAGTCGGCAAGCCAAGCTTGCATGGTCGAGTCGGATATGGCGGTAAATACGGACATGGATAGCGCTGGGGGGACGTTGCGCTTACCAGCGCCTGAGTACCCACATCGGGACCGAGAGTTGCCGGTTGGCGGGGTCGAAACGGCTGAAAACGCCGTTGCCTTTCGCGTCGATCAGGTAATACGGCGCGCCGACTCGCGGGGTCACCCGGATCATGTAGAGCGCGCCGTGGATGCGGTATTCCTCGACGCGGTCTTCCCCGCGCGTCGTAATCGTGATTTCGGGCGCTTCGTCCTCGTCCACGCCTTGTGGCATTGGCGGCGGTTGCGTATCGGGCAGCGGCTCGAGATTGGCGGGTTTGTCCTGCGCGAACGCAGGCGCGGCGGCAAGCAGAATGAGGCTGAAAAGTAGACGCAGGCGCATGGTGGTTCTCACAGGTTGAGCATGAGTTCGTGTTCGTGCGGCAGAGGTTCGAAACCGCGATGTTCGTAGTGTTTGAAGATCGCTTCAAGCACTTCCTCCGGGGAGTCGAGCAGTTGAATCAGATCCAGGTCTTCGGGGTGAATCATTTGTTCGCTGACGAGACGCTCGCGGAACCAGTCGATCAACCCTTTCCAAAACGGCGAATGCATCAGGATAACGGGGATGCGGCGTGTTTTTTCGGTTTGGATCAGGGTCAGCGACTCCATCAACTCGTCCAGCGTGCCGAAGCCGCCCGGCATCACAACATACGCGCTCGCGTATTTTACGAACATATATTTGCGGGCGAAGAAATGCTTGAAGGTTTGCGAGATGTCCTGGTACGGATTGCTGTGCTGTTCCATCGGCAATTGAATATTCAGGCCGACCGAGGGCGACTTGCCGTGAAACGCGCCCTTGTTGGCCGCTTCCATGATGCCTGGCCCGCCGCCCGAGATGACGGTGAAGCCCGCGTCGGAAAGCCGCTGCGCGACGTCTTCCATCATCAGATAGTACGGATGGTCGACCGGCGTGCGTGCGCTGCCGAAGACCGTGACCGCCGGGCGAACCTGCGCCAGCCGCTCGGTCGCCTCGACGAACTCTGACATAATTCCGAACACCCGCCAGGCCTCGCGCGCCATCATGCTGCGGAAACCATGTATTTCGGGGCCTGCCGGCGGAAGTTTGTCTTTTATGTTCATCTTTGATCTTTCAGTCGTAGGACGGTATACGGTCTGGGACCGCGCATCGCGTTCGCGACATTTTCCGGATTCAAGCCCATGCCGACGCTGCTATTAGTCGACGGATCGTCCTATTTATATCGCGCTTTCCACGCCTTGCCGGATTTGCGCAATGCCCTTGGAGAGCCGACTGGCGCGGTGAAGGGCGTATTGAGCATGCTACGCTCGCTGCAAGCGAGCTACAAGGCAGAGCGTCTCGCGTGTGTCTTCGATGCCAAGGGTAAAACCTTTCGCGACGATCTTTATCCCGAATACAAAGCGAACCGCCCGCCGATGCCCGACGATCTGCGCGCGCAGATCGAGCCGCTGCATGCCTGCGTGACGGCGATGGGCTGGCCGGTTCTGGTGGTCGATGGCGTCGAGGCGGATGATGTGATCGGCACCCTGGCGCAGCGGGCGGAACGCGCGGGTTATGCTGTCGTCATATCGACCGGCGACAAGGACATGGCCCAGCTCGTCACGCCGAACGTCACACTCATCAACACGATGAGCAACGAAACGCTCGACGAGGCCGGCGTGCTGGTGAAGTTCGGCGTGCCGCCCGCACGCATCGTCGATTACCTGAGTCTGGTCGGCGACAGCGTCGACAATGTGCCCGGCGTCGAAAAATGCGGCCCCAAAACGGCGGCTAAATGGCTCGGCGAATATGGCTCGCTCGATAGCATCGTCGCGCGCGCGGGCGAGATCAAAGGCGTGGTTGGAGAAAACCTGCGCAAGCATCTCGATTTCCTGCCCCTGGGCCGGCAGCTTGTGACGATTGTCACCGACTGCGCTTTGCCGGTCGGCTTGGATGATCTTGCCGAGAAGCCTGTCGATGCCGCAACGCTGTTGCCATTGTACGAGCGGCTCGCATTCAAAAGCTGGCTGCGTGAGCTGCGCAGCGGCGCGCCAGTTTCCGCCGCGCCAAACGCCGCCGCCGCGCCTGTCGCAGCGCCCGAAGCGCCGGGCGCGCATCGGGCGGGTTATGAAACGATTCTCGACGAAGCCGCGTTCGCGCGCTGGCTGGCCTTGATCGACACGGCGGAACTGACAGCCTTCGATACCGAAACCACCAGCCTCGAACCGCTCCAGGCGCGCATGGTCGGTCTGAGCTTCTGCGTCGCGCCCGGCCAAGCGGCCTATCTGCCCCTCGGCCACCGCTATCCGGACGCGCCGGATCAGTTGCCGCGCGAAGCTGTGCTGGCGCGGCTCAAGCCCTGGTTCGAGGCGGACGGCAAACGCAAGGTCGGCCAGAACATCAAGTACGACATGCATGTGCTGGCGAACGAGGGCATTCACCTGCGCGGCATCGCGCACGACACGCTGCTCGAATCCTTCATCGTCGAAAGCGATAAGGGGCACGACCTTGACCAGCTTGCCAAACGTCATACGGGGATGACGGGAACCCTGTCCTACACCGATGTTTGCGGCAAGGGTGCGAATCAGATTTCCTTCGCGGATGTCGAACTTGCCCGCGCGACCGAGTATGCCGCCGAGGATGCTGATGCGACGCTGCGCGTACACCAGACATTGCTGCCGCGTGTCGAAGCGGAAGCCGGGTTGACAAGGCTCTATCGCGAAATCGAAATGCCCGCGATCGAAGTGCTGTTCGAGATGGAGCGCAACGGCGTTTTGATCAATCGCGATCTGCTCATCGCGCAGAGCGACACGCTCGGCCGCCGCATGCTCGAAATCGAAACGCAGGCGCATAGCGTGGCCAGACAGCCGTTCAACCTCAACAGCCCAAAGCAGATTCAGGAGATTCTGTTTGAACGCGAGAAGCTGCCCGTGGTGAAAAAAACGCCAAGCGGCGCCCCTTCGACCGATGAAGAAGTGCTGCAACAGCTGGCGCTCGATTACCCGTTGCCGAAGCTGATTCTCGAATACCGGCAATTCGCCAAACTCAAAAGCACTTATACCGACAAGCTCCCGCGCGCCGTCAATCCGCGCACCGGGCGGGTGCACACCAGCTTTGCGCAGGCCGGTGCGGTGACGGGACGGCTCGCGAGTTCGGAACCGAACCTGCAAAACATCCCCGTGCGCACCGAGGAAGGGCGGCGGATTCGCGCGGCCTTCATCGCGCAGCCGGGGCATTCGATCGTCTCGGCCGACTATTCGCAGATCGAATTGCGCATCATGGCGCATCTGTCCAACGACGCGCGTTTGCTCGATGCGTTCGCGCGCGGCGAGGATGTGCATCGCGCGACGGCGGCGGAGGTTTTCAATCTGACGCCGATCGAGGTGACGAGCGAGCAGCGCCGCTACGCCAAAACGATCAACTTCGGCTTGATCTACGGAATGAGCGCGCACGGGCTCGCCAAAGCGCTCGACCTCGAACGCAGCGCCGCGCAGGCTTACATCGACCGCTACTTTGCGCGCTACCCCGGCGTGGCGCGTTACATGGAAGAAACCCGCGCCAAGGCGCGCGAACAAGGCTATGTTGAAACCGTTTTCGGCCGCCGTTTATGGCTGCCGGATATCCGCGCCAGCCAGGTCGGCCGTCGTCAGGGCGCGGAACGCGCGGCGATCAACGCGCCGATGCAGGGTACCGCGGCGGATATCGTCAAACTCGCGATGCGCGCCGTGTATGACTGGCTGCATGCGCGCCAGGCTCAATCCCGGCTGGTTCTCCAGGTCCACGACGAACTTGTGCTCGAAGTACCCGATGCGGAACTGGCCGAAATGCGCGACGAACTGCCGCGCCTGATGGGGAGCGTTGCTACGCTCAAGGTTCCGCTGGTCGTTGAAGTCGGCGCGGGAGAAAACTGGGACCGCGCGCATTGAAGCTCAGCGCAGGCGCAGTTTCAAAGCGTCCAGCACCGCGCGCCGGCGATAGGCCGAATTGGTTTCCGCTTCGGGTAGCGCGCCTTGCCAGGGCTGGCCGCGCTGTAATACATGGCGCGTGAAGGTCGAGGAGGCGATACCCCATTTGCGTAGAAATTGCAGGCGTCCGTGATTGTGTTTGATGCGCTTCGTCGAACGCGAAGCGAAGTGGTAGACCAGCGCGTCGCCGACGCCGAGGAAATGCCGGCAACCGATGTGCCAGAGCTTCATCGAAAGGTCGGGGTCGGAATACATGCCGGGCGAAAATTCGATCGAAAAGCCGCCGACGATATCCCAAGTATCGGCTGGCAGCAGTAGCGGCGGCCAGGTTGCGCCGCGCCAGTCGGGTTTGGCGAGGCGCGCTAAATCGCGCAGCAAATCCTGTTCGCGGAAATCCGTCCAATCGCTGCCGTAGTCGGCGACGATTGCCGCGTCATTGCCCGAATCCAGCGCTTCGATCAGCGTGCCCGAGACCATGAAGTGTTCGATGCCTGCGTCATGAAACGCTTTGGCGCGTGCAAGCAGCAGCCGGTCAAGCCCCGGGCAGACGAACATGTCGTCGTTCAGGTACATCAAATAGCGGCCGCGGGCCTTGCTGCGGGCAAGATTCATGGCATAACAGATGCCGACGTTTTTCTCGGTATGCGTGTGCGGGATATGTTGCTCGCGCGCCCAGGCCAGGGTGCCGTCCGAGCCATCGTTGATATGCAGAACGATTTCGGTATTGGGAAAGAGATTCGCACGCAGGCTTTTCAGGCAGTGTTGCAGGCAGTCCAGATTGTTCCAGGTGGGGATCAGGATTGATAAATCGGGCCTCATGTTTTTTCGTGTCCTTGTTCGGGTTGGGACGTGCCGAGAATGCGCTCATATAGCGTTTCTTGCCGGTTTGCCAGTGCGGGCCAGTCGTACTGCGTGGCAAAGCGCTGTCCTGCGGCGGAAAGCCGCGTGCGCAATACCGGGTCGCTCAAAATACGGCTGATGGCCGCGGCGATTTCGGCGCTGTCGCGCGGATCGGTGAGCAGCAAGGCTTCATCGCCGTCGTGTAGGTGGGCGGCAATCCCGCACCAGTGCGGGCCGCTGACGATGACTGGCAGGCCATACGCCATTGCTTCGGCAACGACCATGCCGAAAGTGTCTTCGAGCGTCGGATGGACGAGCAGATCCGCGGCGCGATAGGCGGGCGTGGGATCGGTGAGCACGCTGGCAAAATGCACGCGCGCCGTGATGCCCAATGCTTCGGCGCGCTGTCGCGCCGCCGGAATGTAGTTTTCGTTACCCACGACGAGCAGGTGTGCATCAGGCTGCTTGGCAAGTGCCGTCATGAGCGCGGGCAAGCCTTTTTTGTCGTAATCGCCCGCAATGAACAGCAGTAGCGGCGCTTCTGGCGGGATGCCGTAACGCTGGCGCGTTTGCGCACGATCGTCTTGTGCAATTGCAGGGTTGACGCCGGGGGGGATGATGTCGATTTTGCCGTGCAAATGTGGATAGACTGTTTCCAGTTCATCGCGCAAGGCATTGGACACCGCGATGATGGCGCGCCGCGGCGAGGCGCGCAGGCGGGCACGCTCGACGCCGAAGTAATACATCAGGCGCGGACTGAATAAGATTTCCGCTTGGCGCAGCAAGCGCTTGAAGCGGCCAACGCAGAGAAACCGCGTGGCACGGATTGGCCGTACGTGCATGGTGTGCACATTCCCGTGCCAAACGGCTTCATGCGAATGAACTATGTCGAAGCCGTGCCGTGTCTGGCGTGCCGTCCACGCCGCGAACCACCAGAGATTGAGCCAGCGCGGCCGGGTCAGAAGTTGCGGAACGCGATGCTGGATGACACCGGGAATTTCACTGCGGAAATGCTGCGCGAAGACATGAATCTCATGCCGCGATGCAAGTTGCTGCACGAGTGCGATCGCATAGCGCTCGGCACCGCCTCCGGCTGGATCAAAATGCCGTATGAGAACGGCGATTTTCAAGCGGCGCCTCGTCCGCGCCGAGGTGGGATTCATCGATGCCTGTCTTCATAACGGGTCTTTAGCTTGAGCAGCATATGCAGAAGATTCGTCGATTGCGCGACGAGCACGCGCGGTAACGCATACATGCTGTCCCCGGTGCCGGCGCGGCCGCGCTGCACGGTGGTCGCGCTTTGATAGCCGGCGGCTCGGACGATTCTTTTGTGTGCCGATGTATAGCGCCCATACGGATAGCAAAAGTGCAGCACTGCGGCGTCCAGCGCATCTTCCAGGTCTTTGCGGCAGCCTACGATCTGGTCACGGACCGCATCGGCATGGCAACGGGTCAGATCGATGTGATCGCGCGAATGGGCGCCGACATCCATGCCGGCTTTGATCCAGGTGCGCAATTCCGCTTCGCTCATCAAGCGCTTCATCTCGATGCCGAGCGGCGCGTCCCAGGAATTGGTGCGTCCAATGGCATTGCTCACGGCATAAACCGTCGCGCTGAATCCGGCCGCTTTCAAGATCGGTAGCGCATGTTTGAGATTATTCCGATAGCCGTCGTCGAACGTGATGCCGACGACCTTTCCTTCTTTCTGCCCTTTCAGATAAGGCATCAGTTCGGGCATCGAAAGCCCTTTGTAGCCGAGCAGCTTGATGAGCTTCATCTGGCGGGCGAAAGCGCCGGGCGACACGACCATTCCCCGCAGCGGCGTGCCGGACGGTGGCGGTTGGTCGATCTGGTGGTACATCAGGATTGGAATCTGCACTCGCATCGTCGAACTTCAAATGGTTTTTGCATCGGCTTCACCACGGGGCCAGGAATAGGCCAGCGCGGCGGTCAATAGGGCGTAGAAATGACCTTCCAGATTATCAAGAATGAAGGAATTGAAAATGTCCCCCACGATCATGGCAACAAGGAGGCCGTGAGTCAGGTAACCCTCGCACTGACCCAGGCCGCGCGCATAGCGCCATTGCGCGGCCCACAGCCAGAGCAATAACCCGAGCCCGATAATCCCGGTTTGGCTCCAGACGAGCAGATATTCATTGTGTGGATTCGGCGTGATCTGATTTCCCGTAAGGCCCTTCTGTTCGGCCAGCGCCCGATATTCCGGCCGGAAACTCCCCATTCCACCGCCGAGACCTGGATGCCGCTCGATCAGTTCGACGGTATTCAGCCAGAATCCGACGCGCAGACCATCATTCGTCGTGGTATCGCCATGCTGATGAAATTTCCGCGCATCCGAGAGCATTTCGTCGGTGCGATCCTTGACGCGTGGCGAAACGCCATACAGCGCGCCCGCGGCGATACACGCCGCGATGAGGCCGAGCGCGACGCCCTTGAAACGGAAACGCGAGTAGGCCAGGAGCGGGAGCAGCGCGAGGAAGATGATATGGCCGGTACGCCCGGTGTTGATGAAAAAAAGATTCCCGACGCAGACGATCCCGAAGGCATACCAGGCCCAGCGCTGCGCGGGCCATTTCCGGGCGAGCCAAATGCAGGCGAAGCCGACGAAGGCGAGCATCGTTGAAAAGCCGGTATGCCCGCCGAAGCCCGCATAGGGGCCGAGCCCCCCCATGTCGTGCAGCACGCCGAACCAGCGCAGGAACGAGGTTACGAGCGCGATGCCGAAGCCGCACAGAAAGCCGAAAAAGATGCGGCGGCACCAGATTGGGTTGTCGATGACCGAGATTGCGAGCGGGATCAGCAGGAGTTCGCGGTAATGCCACCAGTCATCGCTCGATGGCCTCAGCGCAGCGGGCGACCACAGCATCGTGAAACCCATCCAGGCGAACAGTGCCAGCGATATCGCGGCGACGCGATGCCGCACGATGCGTTTCCAGCGCTCCTCGAAGTCGCCCGATATGGCCCATACGAGCAAAAACAAACCCGTCGTGACGCTGATCCAAGCGGCGGGGAGGGGCACTGAAAAGGCTACGGCGACGACGAGCCATTTGCTCGCAAGGTCGAGACGATCGCGTATCACAAAACACTCCGAAAATTAGTGGCTGGTTTCCCCGGTTTGCTGCTCGCTCTGAAATTGCAGTTTGTAGAGATGCGCATAACGGCCTGCGCGCGCGAGCAATTCCGCATGTTTGCCTTGTTCGACGATGCGGCCGCGGTCCATCACGAGAATCCGGTCGGCGCCCTCGATTGTCGATAGCCGATGCGCGATGACGAAGGTGGTGCGCCCCTGCATCAGCGTTCCGAGCGCGGCCTGGACCTGGCGTTCCGATTCGGTATCGAGCGCCGAGGTGGCTTCGTCGAGGATCAGGACGGGCGCATCCTTGAGCAATGCCCGCGCGATCGCCAACCGCTGGCGCTGTCCGCCCGAAAGCTTCACGCCGTTTGCGCCGACGAGTGTGGCCAGCCCTTCCGGCATGGCTTCAATGAATTCCCAGGCGTTGGCGGCCTTCGCGGCGGCGATGATGTCGGCTTCGCTGTGATCGGACGCGCTGCCATACGCGATGTTCGCGGCAACACTGTCGTTGAACAGCACGACGTCCTGGCTGACGAGCGAGAGGTTCTCACGCAGGCTGGCAAGTGTGAGCGATTGCGTGTCGACGCCGTCGAGCAGAATGCGGCCGTGCGTGGGCGCATAGAAACGCGGCAACAGTGACACAAGTGTGCTTTTGCCGCTGCCCGATGAGCCGACCAGCGCAATCGTTTCGCCGGGTTGTATATCGAGCGTAATGCCGTCGAGCGCGAGCTTTACCGCTTCGGGGTAACGGAATTGCACGTTTTCGAAACGCACCGCGCCGCGCACGCGGCTCAGTGTCTGAGTCCCGTTGTCCGGCTCGCCCGGCATATCGAGCAGGCCGAAAATGCTTTCGGCCGCGGCAACGCCTTTCGCGATGGTGTTATTCACTTCGGTGATCCGCTTCACCGGCGCGAGCAACATCAACATCGCAGTGATGAACGAAATGAATTCGCCGGCCGTCGTGCCGCGATGGCCCTGCGACTGGTGTAGCGCGATATACACGATGATCGCGACCGAAATCGCCGATGCCAAGTGGGTAATCGGCACCGTTACCGAAGCGGGAATCGCTTCGCGCATCTGTGCGCGGCGGAAGCCTTCGGTCGCGGCGTCGAAGCGGCCTTTTTCATAAGACTGGCCGCCGAAGACTTTGACGACCTTATGCGCGCCGGTCGCTTCTTCGAGAATATGCGTGATCAGGCCCATCGACTGATAACCGCTCTGGCTCGCGGCGCGCAGACGCTTGCCGAATTTACGCACCGCCGTGACGATCACGGGGCCGACCGAGAGCGCAATCAGCGTGAGTTTCCAGTCGGTATACACCAGATAAGCGACCAGGCCGACCACCGTCAGGCTTTCGCGCACCGCCGACACCATGCCGCTCGAAGCCGCGTCGGTGACATAGTTCGTATCGAACACCACCTTCGAGATCATCGCGCCGCTCGAATTGTTGTCGTAATGGCGGGCCGGCAGGCGCAGCAGCTTCGCGAACATCTGACGGCGCAAGTCCATCACGACATTGCTCGTGATCCAGGCCATCAAATAACCCGTGACGAAAACGGTCAGGCCGCGCATGAAGAAAATGCCGACCAGGCCGAGCGGAAACATCCACACCATGCGCGGGTCCGGCGTCACAAAGCCGCGGTCGAGCAGATATTTCATCATCCAGGGGAAAACCCATTCGGTCGCCGCGGTCAGCGCCATGCCGAGCACGGCAACGGCGAGCGCCATGCGATAAGGGCGTACATAGCCTATAAGGCGGAGATAAACCTCTTGAGCCGAGGTGCTGGGTGTTGCGGGCGGAATGCTTGAAACGGAGGTCATGTGTGCTCGGTGCGGGGCATGCAATTACTTATGCAGGCATGTCCGCGCGGCTGTTAGCGGGGCTGGTGCGGAGGTGCGCAAACGCACCCGTGTGGCGGCGAGTTTACTATGTCTCGAAAGGGGTAAGGCACCGCTTACCGATTGAACAGCCGCAAACTGGCGCGGCCACCGGTAATCTGTAGATGCGTCAATTTCGCATAATCGAAATCAAGATCCAGCCAGCGGTCCTGCGGCAAGCCGAGCAGATGCCCGGCGATGCTGCGCAGCGGGCCGCTGTGCGTGATGACGACCGATTCCGCAGCTTCCTCCTGGCATAGCTCGTGCAGAAAATCGAGCACGCGCGCGCTCATGTCGAGCGCCGACTCCCCGCCGGGCGGGCGGTGGCTGAGCGGATGCTTGGCCCAGCGTTCGAGCGCGGGAGCGCCGATTTCCTCGAAAGGCTTCAACTCCCATTCGCCGAAATCGGTTTCACGCAGGCGCGGGTCGGCCTGCGCCGCGCCGAGCCGCTGGGCGAGCAGCCAGGCGCGCTGGAGCGGACTCGAAAAAATTTTTGCGTCCTTGGGCAGCAGCGGGCGCAGATGGCGCAGCACGGGCGTCAAAGGGGCGGCGAGCGCCAGATCGCTGACACCGTAACAAACATGCGCGGCGATCGCTGCGGCGGGCGGACGTATCAAATACAGATTCATAGGGCTGAGACAAGGCCGCGCGGCGCAATCCGGCGCGGCGTGAAAAGGGCGCGCGATAGTAGCACGTAGATCGTTTGCATTTTTTGTAAGCGGCGGTAAGTGATAGACTTCGACTCCCGCTCCGGTTTGTCCGGGCGGGAGTCGAAGGTGCCCCGCCGCATTCCTGCCGCGAGGGTTAAACGGGAAACAGGTGCGCTCGCTTGGCGAGTTATTCCTGTGCTGCCCCCGCAACGGTAGGCGAGAGCCGCATGTCATGGAAAGCCACTGGAAGTGATTCCGGGAAGGCGATATGCGGCAGGTTGGAGTGTGCTGCTCCGCCCGCTCGCGAGCCCGGATACCGGCCTCTCGACCAAAGCTCTGCGCAAGATGTTTTGTGTGGAGCGAAGGTGGAACGGGCTGCGGGGTGGCGGCGGTATGCAGCAATGCGCACATCGATACTCCTTGGGCTGCGTTCCGGTTAAAACGCCGGACGCGCGGGGTCGCACGTCCGGTTCCAGGGAGCATGTAGTCAAATGAAACCGATCGCCGCTGCCGTGCTAGCAGCATTTCCCATGTTGAGTTTTGCCGCGGAGGATTTGCCCGCGGCGCGTCCTGAAACCATTGTTGTGACCGCCACGCGCGAGCCGATGCGCGTGAGCGAAGCGACCGCCGATGTCACCGTCATCAGCCGTGAAGAGATCGAGCAGGCCGGCACGGCAAGCCTGCCGGAACTGTTGGCGCGCCAGCCCGGCGTGCAGTCCTATTCGAGCGGTGGTGCGGGCAAGCCCACCGGGGTTTACATTCGCGGCGCAAGTCCCGCGCAGAGCTTGATTCTGATCGACGGCCTGCGTATCGGCTCGGCCACCTCGGGCGGCGCGGCGCTCGAACAAATCTCGCTCGATCAGATCGACCATATCGAAATCGTGCGCGGCCCGGCATCGGCCTTGTATGGTTCCGATGCGATCGGCGGCGTAATCCAAATCTTTACGCGTCAAGCGGGTGGCAAACCGCGCTTCGACGCTTTCGCGGGCTTCGGGACGTATGGCACGGAGTCTTACTCCGCCGGCGGTTCGGGCAGCGCGGGCGATTTTCGTTACGACTTGCGCGCCGGTTACGACAAAACGAAAGGCTTTTCCGCTATCTCCGACCCGGCCAAACAGCCGTACAGCTATGACCCGGACCGGGACGGCTACCGCCGCACCGCATTGAACGGAAACTTTGGCTGGCAGATCGCAGACGGGCATGATCTTGCGCTGAACCTGCAGCACAACACCGCCCGCAATTGGTATGACATGGGCCTGGGGTTCGATGGCCAGAGCTTCGACACCCGTAGCGATCTCGAAAATTCCGCCTACGGGCTTACCTTGCGCGATCGCTTCCTCAAGAATTGGGACAGCACGCTGCGCGTGGGCCGCACGATTGACGACAGCCGCGATTTCAACCCTTATTCGCCGCCCGGCGGCGCGAAGTATCGCACCGTGCAGGATCAAGCCGCCTGGCAGAACGATGTGAGGTTCGATGCCGGAACCTTGCTGCTCGGCGCGGATTGGCTGAAACAGCATGGCAAGATCGACAGTGGTTACGACTACTACAACAATGTTCCTACCTACTACGATGTTTCGCGCAGCATCACCGGCTTGTTCGCGGGCTGGAGCGGTCATTACGGCGCGCATCGCATCCAGTTGAATGTGCGCAACGATCACAACTCGGACTTCGGCGAGCACACTACCGGCTCGGCGGGCTGGTCCTGGGAGTTCATCAAGCAATGGCAGTTCCGCGTCGGCGCGGGCACTGCATTCCGCGCGCCGACTTTCAACGACCTTTATTGGCCACCTCAAGGAATCGCCAGCAATCCGGATCTGCGGCCCGAGCACGCGCGGAACCTCGATGCCGCGTTGAGCCATGACACCGATAATTACGGCTTCTCCCTGACGGGCTATCGCAACCGCATCACCGACATGATTGTGCTCGATTCCAACTATGTCCCACAAAACGTCGGCCGGGCCAAGCTGAATGGCGCGACGCTGGCGGGGCATTTGCAGGACGACAAGGGCTTCGCGCTGAATGCGAGCGTCGATTGGCTCGATGCGCTGGATGCCGACACCGGCAAGCGTTTGCCGCGCCGCGCCAAATGGCAAAGCATGCTCAACGGCAGCTACGACGCCGGAGTCTGGCGCACGGGCGCGGAAGTGCAGTGGGTCGGCGCGCGCTACGAGGATGCCGCTAACACGGAACGCATGGGGGCGTATACGCTGGTGAATCTGTTCGCGCATTGGACGCTGGCGCCGCAAGTCAGGCTGGAGGCGCGCATCGATAACCTCTTCGATCGTAAGTACGAGACCGCCTGGGGTTACGGAACGGCCGGATTCAGCGTGTTTGCTGGTCTGCGCTTCATGACGCGCTGAGCCGCGCCCTCGTGTCCGATTCGCTGCCGCTCGAACTTAGCGCAACGATGCAGCGCCGCCGCGCGGCCTGGGTTCTCGTGTCACTCGCGCTCCTGGCCTTGCTCGCGCTCGTCTGGGCCTTGGGCTCGGGCGAAATGGCGGCGGGGCCGGCGGACATCCTCGCCGCGCTGAGCGGCGGCGATTCGATGGCCGCGACGGTAGTGCGCGAATTGCGCTTGCCGCGCGCGCTGGCCGCCTTTGCCTGCGGCGGCCTGCTCGCTTTGGCGGGCGCGCTGATGCAAGTGCTGTTGCGCAATCCGCTCGCCGACCCCTATGTGCTCGGGGTCTCCGGCGGCGCTTCGGTCGCGGCTTTGTGCGCGATGTTGCTCGGCCTGGGCGCGCTGTGGATCGACGCCGCGGCCTTCCTGGGCGCTTTGGCCGCAATGGGCTGCGTGTTCGGTCTGGCGCGCGGCGAAGGAAGCTGGACCCCGACCCGCCTGCTGTTGACCGGGGTTGTCGTTGCCGCGGGCTGTGGCGCGGTGGTTTCCTTGCTGCTGACGCTTGCGCCGGACCGGACCTTGCGCAGCATGCTGTTCTGGCTGATGGGCGACGCCGGCGCGGTAACGCAGCCCTGGCCAGCCTTGATCGGCTTGGCGCTGGGCTTGGCGCTGAGCCTGCCCGCTGCGCGCGAGCTTAATCTGTTGGCGCGCGGCGAACGTGTCGCGCGCGCCCTGGGCGTGGCGACATTGCGCTTGCGTTTTGGCGTGTTTCTCGTGGCCTCATTGCTGACCGCTTTGGCCGTCACGACGGTCGGCGCGGTCGGCTTTGTCGGGCTCGTCGTGCCGCATCTGCTGCGCTTGGCGCTCGGCAACGACCAGCGCGTGCTGCTGCCCGGCAGCGCGCTGGCGGGCGGCTGCCTGCTGCTGATGGCCGATACGCTGGCGCGCACCGTCGTTGCGCCAATCCAGCTTCCGGTTGGCGTGCTGACCGCTTTGCTTGGCGTGCCGGTCTTCCTTTGGCTATTGTCGCGGGGGCCGCGATGAGTGCGCCCGCCCCACTGCTCGAAACGCGGAATCTGGAGGTTCAGATCGGTCGCACAATTGCCGTGCGCGGATTCGATTTCCGTGTCGCGGCAGGCGATCGCGTCGCCGTGTTGGGCTGCAATGGCGTCGGCAAGAGCACTTTACTCGCGGCCTTGGCGGGCTTGTTGCCGGCTCAGAATGGCGCAGTGCTTTGCTCGGGCCGGGTCTTGTCCGATTGGCCGGCGCAAGCGCTGGCATGCCATCGCGGCTGGCTGGCGCAGAATCCCGATGATCCTTTCGCGGCCAGCGTGCTTGAGGCGGTGCTCGTCGGACGTCATCCTTGGCTGGGGCGTTTTGCCTGGGAAGGCGCCGAGGATCGGGCGCTTGCAAGCGCGGCACTACAGGCCATGGGGCTTGCCGGTTTCGAAGTGCGCAATGTTCAGACGCTTTCGGGCGGCGAGCGTCAGCGCGTGGCGATTGCCGCGCTGCTGGCGCAGTCGCCGCAACTGTATTTGCTCGATGAGCCGCTTTCGCACCTCGATCTCGCGAGCCAGATTCGCGTGCTTGAGCATTTTCAAGGGCTTGCGGAAACCGGGGCGGGAGTCGTGCTGGTTGCGCATGATCTGAATCTCGCTTTGCGCTGGGCCAACCGCTTGCTGCTGCTCTATGGCAATGGGGAATGGGCCGCGGGGCCGCTCAGTGATTTGGCTCACGCCGAACCGCTCACACGCGCGCTGGGGCATCCCTTGCGCCAGATCGTCAGCGCGGGGTCACCGATCTTCGTACCCGCTTGAGAGAGTTTCCACACGTAGATTGCCAAACTCATCTTGTTTTGCCGCGAGTGTCCGTGGACACTTCTAACCATGCTGCAAACTGATTTCGACAAACTGTTTGAACATGCGCGCCAACGGGCGATGCGTTCGCCGCGCCTGTTCCGGCTCCGCGTCACGCTGCGCGCGACGGCCGGTGTCGGCATTTTCGTGTTACTGGGTTTGCTGGGCGTGCTGGTGGCACTGTGGGCGCTTGCGCCGCTGGCGAGCGGCGAGTTGCCTGCCGCGTCGTGGCCGGCGCGCTTAAAGACGCTGCTAGCCGTGCCCACCGTGGGGATCAGCCTGATTTGCATGCGCATTTTGCGTGGACATTTCCCGGCCCCGGACGGTATTCCTTTGGCGCGCAAGGAAGCGCCACGCTTGTTCGCGATGCTGGACCGGATGGCGGCGAGCTTCGCTGCGCCGAAGATCGACGATGTGCGTGTCGTCGGCGAACTCAATGCCGCCATCGCGCAACGCCCTGGCCGTTTCTTCGGCTTTGGGCTGCGCAACACCTTGATCTTCGGCCTGCCTTTGACTTTGGCGGTTACGCCGGCTCAGTTCGAGGCGGTGATCGCGCACGAATTCGGGCATCTGCGCCGGCAACGGATTGCATTGGGCGGTTGGGGTGCGCATATGCGGGCGCTGTGGCACCAAGTGCTCACGAACATGGAGAACGAGACTTCACGCCTGCGGCCGTTCGTGGCGGCGATTGCGCACTTCGAAAGCCCGATCTATTGCGCCCAGTCGCTGGTGCTTTCGCACCTGGATGAATTCGAAGCCGATCAGGCCGCCGCCGAGGTCGTTGGCGCTCCCCAGTTGGGGCGGGCCCTGGCGGAAGTAGCGCTCAAGCACCGCTTCCTGGCCGACGACTACTGGCGCAAGGTTTACGCTCAGGCCGACCACGCCAAACAACCGGCTTTTCTGCCGTACAGCCATATGCTGGCGGCGCTGCGCGCGGGCTATGACCAGCAGGCTGTGGCGAGTTGGTTCGATGAATTGATCGAAGAGCCGGTTGCGCCATCGCTCGGCACGCATCCGAGCTTGCTGATGCGGGTGCGTGCGCTGGGGCTCGATGATCCGGCAAAGATTTCGCCGCGCGGAGGGGAGCATTACAACGCCGCCGAATATTTTTTGGGCGACGCCTTGGCGCGCCTGGCGGTGACGCTCGATCGCCAATGGTGGCACGCCGAACGCGGTAGCTGGCGCAGGCGGCACCGGGAAGTCAGTAGCGCATTGGGGCGGATCGAGCGGATTGAGAACGGCGCGGGGCCGTTGGATATCACGGACCGGCTTGAGCTTGCGCTGCTCGTCGAGCGCTATGACGGCGAGCGCGATCCGCTCATGTTCTACCGCGACGTTTTGCCGGATGCGCGCAACCGGCCCGAAGCTTTTCTCGCCATGGGCCGTCTCCTGCTGATGCGTGGCGACGCCTCAGGCGTGTCCTATCTGCGACGGGCTTTGGCGCAGGACAATTCGGTAGCCTTGCAAGCGGCGGCGATGCTGGTCGAATACTATGAGGGCAGCGATGATGCGTCCGCGGAAGAGATTGAAACCCAGCGCCGGCACCTTTCCCGTTTGCTGCGTCAGGCAAGCCGGGTGCAAGAAACTTTGGATGCGCCCTTGGGCGCATTGCGCTGCGTGACCTCAGGCTTGGAGATGTTCGAGCTGCGCAGCCTTGTCCGCGTGTTGCGCCGGCATGAGTTGATTCAAAGCGCTTACGTGGTGCGCCGTCATTGCGAATTGGCCCCGCGCTGGCGCGCTTATCTGCTCGTGTTGTGTGTTCCGCCGGGCATGCTCGAAACAGTCGAGCCAATTGCGCAGGAAATCGAGGCGGGCATTGCCGTTGCCGGAATGTGGCGAGTTCACGCGAGCGTGCAAGGCAGCGCGGAGGAACACCTGCTGGCTAAGGTCCGCCATAGCAAAATCTATTCGCGCAAGCGTGGCGGCATGCGCGGCGCCGCTTGAGCGGACGCACGTTTGATGCGCACTTGCTCCAGGAGCTGACAGACCGCCTCGGCACCTTCGGCGATGCGCGGCCCCGAGCGGTTGAGCAGATCGCCGTTGACGGGGAAAAGATTGTCCTGCGCGACGGCGGGCAATGTTTTCCAACGCCGCCAGCGCGCCAGGCCGTTGTCGCGGATGCCGGCTTCCGACGGGGCCAGGATGGCTTCGGGCGCGGCTTTCAAGACGGCTTCTTCCGTGATGGTTGCGACGAGCGACGAGAGACCGCCGAAAACATTGTCGCCACCACAGAGCGTCAGCACTTGATTGAGAATGTGTTCGCGATTGAGCGTCATGATCGGCTCTGGCCAAATCTGGTAGAAGACCTTGACCGGCGCTTGCGCGGCATAGCGCTTGCGCAGCGTTTCGATGCGCGTGCGAAAAGACTGCGCCGCGCGATTGGCGTTTTCGGCGCTGCCGGCAAGCAGGCCGATGCGTTCCAGATTCGTTGCAATATCCTCAAAGCGGGCTGGCTCGCTCAGGAACACCGGAAGCCCGAGCCGTTTCAGATGCGCGATTTGCGCGGCTGAATTGCCGGAGGCCCAGCCGATCACCAAATCTGGTTTCAAGGCCACGATGCGTTCGATGTCGAGTGAGTGATAGCCGCCTATATTGGGCAATGCGCGCGCCTGGGGCGGCCAGTCGCTATATGCGGCGGCAGCCACCACCTGTTTTCCGGCTCCCGCGGCGAAAACAAGCTCGGTGGCGTGCGGCGCAAGGCTGACGATGCGGCGTGCCGGCTGCGCGAGCGTGAGCGTCGCGCCGGTGTCATCTGCAACCGTAATTGTGGCAAAAGCAACTCCTCCGAATAGCAAATTGGCGCACAGCGCAATGAGGCGGAGAAGATTTTTTGAATAGAAGGCGATAATACTCACCGAATATCAGAAGAGATTGAACGATCGAATCATTCTACTGTCACGGCTGGCGGCTCTGCGTCACCAGATAACCTTGACCCCGGTTCCTTGCGCCTCCTAACATCCAACGAATGGAAACAGAATTTGTCATTCTCGAACAGAAGATCGATCAATTGATCCGTCATTCTGCGGCATTGGGCGAAAGCAATCGTTCATTGCGTGAGCGCGTTGCAATGCTGGAAGCGGAGAACCGTCGTCTCGCCAACAAAGTTTCTAGCGCGACGCGGAAAATAGAGTTAGTTCTAGCCATGATTCCCGAAGAAGAGAACTGATGGAACAGCTTGATTTCTCAATCCTTGGGCGCGAGTACAGTGTTTCGGTCAAACCTGAAGAGCGTGCGGTGTTTCTCGCTGCGGTGGAGCTTGTCGATACCCGCATGCGGGAACTCGAAGCACGTACCCATGCGGGTCTGGAAACCTTGTCGATTATGACCGCAATCAATTTTGCGCACGAAATGTTGGAGTCGCAGCGCAGCGGCGGTTTGGATTTACCGGCTTACAAGCGTAGAATGCAAGCCATGGGTGATCGGATTGACAAGGCACTCGAAACGCAAGAAAACTTGTTCTGATTCAAGGAATTAGTTTTCGCGTTAAAAGTTTTTAGTGGTGGTTGTATTGGTTTTCCCCTGCGGTGTTCGTTAGGGTCTTAGATTCCTTGAACCAATGTCTATGCGACTTGGTAGCTGACCGTAATGACTGCTGTTGTGAGCTTTGTTTTATTGAAGGCTCCTGATGCGGGAAGGGACGCGACCGACCTGAACCTCGGTTCAGGATGCAGGCCCGACGGCATCTGCGGGGGACCTATTAAAGTAGGGCGCGAAGTATGAACTTCGCGCCCTTTGTATTTGTGCAGCATTTAAATGCCATGCGTGTTGGCGCCACAGGTAACTTTACTTTTACGTCGCTTGACCCTGCCGAGTGGTATGTCGCAACCCGAGATTTGACCACGGGTTGAGCGCAAGCTCCGCCATTTATGGCGGGGTCAGCGAAACAAGCGTTACTAGCGCCAATTTGTGGCGAGGAAGCCCCAACTTTCAAGTTGGGGTGACTCACGGGGCTTTCCGATGACGTTTGATGTGTGGTGGTTGGCTTATCTCGCGCTAGGGGCGTTTACAGGTTTCATGGCGGGGCTGTTTGGCATTGGCGGCGGCGCGATCATGGTGCCGCTGCTGGTGATGATTTTCAGCGCGAGCGGCGTGCCGCAAGAGCATCTTCTACATCTCGCGCTCGGAACCTCGATGGCGACGATTATCTTTACGGCATGGTCGAGCATGCGCGCGCACAATGCGCGCGGCGCGGTGATGTGGGATGTCTTTTGGACGTTCGTTCCGGGCATCATTCTCGGCACCTGGGGAGGGACTTTAATTGCCGCGCATATTTCCACGCGCGGGCTGGCGGTTTTTTTCGCGATCTTCATTACGCTGGTCGCTATTCAGATGGCATTCAACCTGAAGCCGTCGCCGCATCGCGGTTTGCCGGGAAAGCCGGGCCTGATCGGTGTCGGAGCCGGGATTGGCGTGATTTCGGCGATGGCCGCAGTGGGCGGCGGCGCGATGACGGTCCCTTATCTGAGTTGGTGTAATGTGCCCGTCAAACGCGCAATCGGCACTTCGGCGGCGGTCGGGCTGCCGATCGCCTTGAGCGGTACGCTCGGTTATTTGTGGAACGGCTGGGGCCGCGTGGGACTTCCCGCGTGGAGCGTGGGCTATGTTTTTCTACCGCCGATGGTGCTGCTAGCCGTGATGTCGATGTTGATGGCGCCTGTGGGCGCCAGTCTTGCGCATCGACTTCCCGTCGCCGCGCTCAAACGGGGTTTCGCGGGCATCTTGGTTTTGCTTTCCGCAAAAATGCTGTGGGGCGTTTTTCACGGCTGAAAATCCAATCGTTGTGCGGATAGGCTGTGTTCAGCCGATATGAGCAATCGCTCGCCGCCCTTGCAGCAGATGATTCTCCATTTCGCTTTGCGCGCGCGTCGGGTCTTGCTCCAGGATCGCCGCGACGATCCGGCGATGTTCTTGCAAAGACTCTTGCAGCCGGCCATCGATGAAGAGTGAGTGGAAGCGTGTGAGTTTGAGCACCTTGCGCGTGTCCTGAATCATTTGGACAAGCCAGCGATTGCCCGCAAGCTCCTGGATCTGCAAATGGAACTGCTGGTTGATATCGAAGAAGCCAGCAATGTTTTCTTCGCGCGCCATGCTTTCGAGCTGTTCATGCAAAGCGCGAATCGCGGCGCGCCCCGCTTCGTCCGCGCGCAGCGTTGCTTCGTAAACGCAGCGCCCTTCCAGCAAGGCGAGAATCGGGAACAACTCATCAAGATCGCGGTCTTCGAGCTGGGTGACTTGGCAACCGCGCCCCGGGCGTAAAGTAACCAAGCCTTCGAAAGCGAGGACTTTGAGTGCTTCGCGCAGCGGCGTGCGCGAAATGCCGTATTCGGCGGTCAATGCTTGCTCATCGATCCAGCTTCCGGGCGGCAAGTCGTGCGCAAAGATGCGATTGCGCAAACGTTCCGCCACCTTTTCAAAGAGCGGCGTGCGAGTGATCAAGCGGGGTGATGCAGTATCGGTATTCACTGGTGCTAAGTATTTTCCCTTATGCGGGTTGTATTCATAATTATAGATACCGTATTATCCGTCCAGTGGGCTGTCAAGCCGTAGTCAATTGCCGGTTTAATCCGGCGGGGTGCTTGGGGGAGTGCTCCATAGATTGATTGCGGTGAACACTATGCAGCGTCTGGGGGGAGGCTGTGTGACGTGTCCGATAGCTCCGGCCCGCGCGTCTCGCGCGGGCTCTTTTCTTTCTGCCTGCTGTCGCGCATTGTTTGGCACTGGGTGCTGACTGATTCATCCATCCGACAACACTCATCGCCTACCGCAACGCGGGCCTCCAGAAGGGTGGTTTCTGTGTCAGAACTCAAAACGTCCAAAGATCTCGCGGCATGGGAAGTCGTGGCTGCGAAGTCCGCGCCTAACGGGAATGTCGCGGCCTTGTCCTGGAATACGCCGGAAGGCATCGCGGTCAAACCGCTTTACACCCAGGCGGACCTCGCGGGCCTGCCCTATACCGATACGCTGCCTGGCTTCGCGCCTTTCGTGCGCGGCCCTCAGCCGACGATGTATGCGGTCAAGCCGTGGACGATTCGCCAATACGCAGGCTTTTCCACCGCCGAAGAGTCAAACGCGTTCTATCGCAAAGCGCTGGCTGCGGGCGGCCAGGGCGTGTCGGTTGCTTTTGACCTCGCAACGCACCGCGGTTACGACTCTGATCATCCGCGCGTGGTCGGCGATGTCGGCAAGGCTGGCGTGGCGATCGACTCCGTTGAGGATATGAAAATTCTCTTCAACGGCATTCCGCTCGATAAAGTCAGCGTTTCGATGACGATGAACGGCGCGGTGCTGCCGGTTCTGGCGGGTTACATCGTGGCGGCCGAAGAGCAGGGAGTGGCGCAGGACAAGCTTTCGGGCACGATCCAGAACGACATCCTCAAGGAGTTCATGGTCCGCAATACCTACATTTATCCGCCTGAGCCCTCGATGCGGATCATTGCGGATATCTTCGGTTACACCGCGAAGCACATGCCGAAGTTCAACTCGATTTCGATTTCGGGCTACCACATTCAGGAAGCCGGCGCGAACCAGGCGATCGAGCTGGCCTTCACGCTTGCCGATGGCATGGAGTACGTGCGCACCGGCATCAAGAGCGGCATGGACGTCGACACTTTCGCGGGTCGCCTGTCGTTCTTCTGGGCGATCGGGATGAACTTCTATCTCGAAATCGCCAAGATGCGCGCGGCGCGCTTACTTTGGTACCGGATCATGAAGGGCTTCGACGCCAAGCAGCAGAAGTCGCTGATGTTGCGCACGCACTGCCAAACCTCGGGCTGGTCGCTGACCGAGCAAGATCCCTATAACAACGTGGTGCGCACCGCGATCGAGGCGATGGCGGCGGTGTTCGGCGGCACGCAGTCCTTGCACACGAATGCGCTGGACGAGGCGATTGCGCTGCCGACCGAATTCTCGGCGCGTATCGCGCGCAACACCCAGATCATCATTCAGGAAGAAACGCATATCTGCAATGTCGTCGACCCGTGGGCCGGTTCGTACATGATGGAGTCGCTCACGCAACAGATGGCCGACAAAGCCTGGGCCTTGATCGAAGAAATCGAAAGCATGGGCGGCATGACAAAAGCCGTCGAGTCCGGCTGGGCCAAGCTGCAAGTGGAAAAATGCGCGGCCGAAAAGCAGGCGCGCATCGATTCTGGCAAGGATGTGATCGTCGGCGTCAACAAATACAAGCTGGCTAAGGAAGATCCGGTCGAGATTCTGGAAATCGACAATACCGCCGTGCGCGAAAACCAGATCACGCGCCTGAAGCAGATCCGTGCGACGCGCGATGCGGGTAAGGTCGACGCTTGTTTGCAGGCGCTTACGCGTTGCGCCGAAAGTGGTGAAGGTAATTTGCTTGCGCTCGCGGTCGAAGCCGTGCGTGCGCGTGCGACGGTCGGCGAAGTGTCGGACGCGCTCGAAAAAATCTGGGGCCGTCATCGCGCGAATCCCCAGGCGGTCAGCGGTGTGTATGGAGGCGTTGTGGCGGAAGAAGCGGATTGGAAAGCGTTGAAGTCCGAAATCGAAAGCTTTGCCAGCGCGCAAGGCCGCCGTCCGCGCATCATGATCGCGAAGCTCGGCCAGGATGGGCACGACCGTGGCTCAAAGGTCGTCGCGTCGGCGTTTGCCGATCTCGGTTTCGATGTCGACATCGGTCCGCTGTTCCAGACGCCGGAAGAGGCGGCGCTGCATGCGGTGGAAAACGATGTGCATGCCGTCGGCGTATCCAGTCTGGCGGCGGGGCACAAGACGCTCGTGCCGCAGATCATTGACGCATTGAAGGCTCAAGGCGCCGACGACATTGTTGTTTTCGTCGGCGGCGTCATTCCGGCGCAAGACTACGACTATCTTTTCCAAGCGGGCGTCGCGGGTATTTTCGGGCCGGGCACGCCGATTCCGGATGCCGCGCGCGAAGTGCTCAAGCTGATTCTGGCGCGCTTGAAATAAGCCGGGCGGCGGAGAGACAGCATGGGGCTGCCGCCTGACGAACTTGTACAACGGCTGTTCGCTGGAGAGCGGCGGGCGTTGGCGAAGGCGATTACGCTTGTCGAATCGATGCGCCCGGACCACCGGGAGCAAGCCGAATCCTTGCTGCAAGCCGCGCTGCCGCGCACCGGGAATGCCATCCGGGTCGGCATTTCGGGCGTGCCCGGCGTGGGTAAGTCGACCTTCATCGAAGGGCTCGGCCTGTGGCTGATTGCGCGCGGCCACAGGCTCGCCGTCTTGGCCGTCGATCCCAGTTCCAGCATCAGCGGCGGCTCCATCCTTGGTGACAAGACGCGCATGGAGGCGCTTTCCCAGCACACCGAAGCTTTCATCCGCCCCTCGCCGGCGGGCAAAACCCTCGGCGGCGTTGCGGCGAATACGCGTGAGGCGCTCTTGCTGTGCGAGGCGGCGGGCTTCGATGTCGTGATCGTCGAAACCGTCGGTGTTGGGCAAAGCGAAACGGCGGTGGCGGGCATGACGGATTTTTTCTGCCTACTGCAACTGCCGAATGCGGGCGACGATTTGCAGGCATTGAAAAAAGGCGTCGTCGAGCTTGCCGACGCGATTGTTATCAATAAGGTTGATATCGATCCAGGCGCCGCGTCGCTGGCTGAGGCACAAATTCGTTCTGCGCTGGGTCTGCTCAAGCGCCTGCATGAAGAATGGGTTCCGCCCGTACTTAAAATCTCCGCTCGCAAGCATGAGGGTGTCGAAGCGTTCTGGAATACGGTACTTGCACAACGCGAGGCTTTGAAGGAGACGGGCGCTTTTGAGGCGAAGCGGCGCGCGCAAGCGGTGGATTGGATGTGGGCTTTGATCGAAAACGGCTTGAAGGCGCGTTTTCATGCGAATCCGGCCGTGCGGGAAGCACTGGCATCGACGAGCGATGCGGTCGCGCGCGGCGCGCTGGCGCCGGGAATCGCGGCAGCGCAATTACTGCGCAGGATCGAATAACGGCTGTCCGTTGTAATGCAATTGAAGAGAGGGAAACACCATGCACGATATCATCCGACAGCTGGAGGCCAAGCGTGAAAAAGCGCGGCTCGGTGGCGGACAAAAACGCATCACATCACAGCACGCGAAGGGCAAGCTGACCGCGCGCGAGCGGATCGAACTGCTGCTCGACGAAGGCTGTTTCGAAGAATGGGACATGTTCAAGGAGCACCGCTGCGTCGACTTCGGCATGGCGGAGCAGACCGTACCGGGCGATGGTGTCGTGACCGGATACGGCACGGTGAATGGCCGGCTGGTGTTCGTGTTTTCGCAGGACTTTACGGTGTTTGGCGGTGCGCTTTCGGAAGCCCACGCCGAGAAGATCTGCAAGATCATGGATCATGCGATGAAGGTCGGCGCGCCGGTCATCGGCATCAACGATTCGGGCGGCGCGCGGATTCAGGAAGGCGTCGCCTCGCTCGGCGGTTATGCCGAAGTGTTCCAGCGCAATGTGCTCGCTTCCGGCGTGATTCCGCAGATTTCGCTAATCATGGGGCCGTGCGCGGGCGGCGCGGTGTACTCGCCGGCGATGACCGATTTCATCTTCATGGTCCAGGACAGTTCGTACATGTTCGTGACCGGCCCCGAAGTGGTCAAAACCGTGACACACGAGGAAGTCACGGCCGAGGAACTCGGCGGCGCTTCGACGCATTCGACGCGCTCGGGCGTGTCCGATCGCGCCTATGAGAACGACGTCGAAGCGATCATGATGACGCGCCGGCTGATCGATTTCCTGCCTGCCAGCAATAAGGCCGGCGTGCCGGTCCGCCCGACCGCCGATAGTTCGGAGCGCATGGACGAATCGCTCGATACGCTGGTGCCGGACAATCCGAACAAGCCGTATGACATGCGCGAGCTGATTATCAAGATCGTCGACGAAGGCGATTTCTTCGAACTCCAGCCTGAGTATGCCAAGAACATTCTGATTGGCTTCGGCCGCATGGAAGGCCGCACGGTTGGCATTGTCGCCAATCAGCCGCTGGTGCTGGCGGGCTGTCTCGATATCAAAAGCGCGATCAAGGCTGCGCGTTTCGTGCGCTTCTGCGATGCGTTCGGCATTCCCGTCGTCACCTTCGTCGATGTGCCGGGTTTCATGCCGGGCACCGCGCAAGAATATGGCGGCATCATCAAGCACGGCGCGAAGCTGCTCTACGCCTATGCTGAATGCACGGTACCGAAAGTGACCGTGATTACGCGCAAAGCCTACGGTGGCGCTTACGACGTGATGAGTTCCAAGCACCTGCGCGGCGATGTGAACTTCGCCTGGCCGTCCGCCGAAATCGCGGTCATGGGCCCGAAAGGCGCGGTCGAGATTATCTTCCGCGAGGAAAAAAACAATCCCGCCAAGCTTGCCGAACGCGAAGCCGAATACAAGAGCAAGTTTGCCAATCCCTTCGTTGCCGGCGCACGTGGCTATATCGATGACGTCATCATGCCGCATGAAACGCGCAAGCGGATTTGCCGCTCGCTAGCGATGCTGCGTGATAAGCAACTTGAAAACCCGTGGCGCAAGCACGGCAACATTCCGCTCTGAGCCGGGGGAGATTGAATATGTTTGAAAAGATTCTGATTGCGAACCACGGAGACCAGTCGCGTAGCGACGCAGCGGCGCAGCCAAATTGCATGACGGGCGCAGCCCATGCAGGCGATTTTTCCGCGGGAGGTGAGAATGTTTGAAAAAATTCTGATTGCAAACCGCGGAGAAATCGCCTGCCGCGTGATCAAGACCGCGCGCAAGATGGGCATCAAAACGGTCGCGGTGTATTCCGAAGCAGACAAAGATGCGCGCCATGTCGAGCTTGCCGATGAAGCGGTGTGTATCGGACCGGCACCATCGAAGGAGTCTTACCTCGTTGCCGAGAAGATTATCGCCGCCTGTAAACAGACGGGCGCGCAGGCCGTGCATCCGGGTTATGGCTTCCTGTCCGAAAACGAAGATTTCTCGCGCCGCGTAGAAGAAGAGGGAATTACCTTCATCGGCCCGAAGCACTACTCGATCGCGGCGATGGGCGACAAGATCGCTTCGAAGAAGCTGGCGAACGAGGCGCGCGTGAATACGATCCCGGGTTACAACGATCCGATCGAAACGCCCGAGCAGGCGGTCAAAATCGCGCAGGAGATCGGTTACCCGGTCATGATCAAAGCCTCGGCCGGCGGCGGTGGCAAAGGCTTGCGTGTGGCTTTCGACGACAAAGAGGCGCACGAAGGCTTTACTTCTTGCCGCAACGAGGCGCGCAACGCCTTTGGCGATGACCGTGTCTTCATTGAGAAATTCGTCGAGCAGCCACGCCATATCGAGATCCAGGTGCTCGGCGATGCGCATGGCAACGTGGTGTATCTGTGGGAGCGCGAGTGTTCGATTCAGCGCCGTCACCAGAAGCTCATCGAAGAAGCGCCGTCCCCGTTCCTGACCGAAGAAGTGTGCCGCGCGATGGGCGAGCAGGCCGTCGCCTTGGCCAAGGCCGTGAAGTATCAATCGGCTGGAACGGTCGAGTTCGTCGTCGGCAAGGACCGTAGCTTCTACTTCCTTGAGATGAACACACGCTTGCAGGTCGAGCATCCTGTGACCGAGTTCATCACGGGCCTCGATCTTGTCGAACAGATGATTCGCGTCGCGGCGGGTGAAAAGCTGTCGTTCACGCAGGCCGAGATCAAGCGCGAAGGCTGGGCGATCGAGTGCCGCATCAATGCGGAAGATCCGTACCGCGGCTTCCTGCCTTCGACGGGCCGCCTGATTACTTATCGCCCCCCGGAAGAAATCGAAGGTCAATTGCGCGTCGATACGGGCGTCTACGAAGGCGGCGAAATCTCGATGTATTACGACTCGATGATCGCTAAGCTGATCGCCTGCGGCAAAACGCGCGAGGAGGCGGCAAAGCGGATGAGCGCGGGGCTCGATGCATTCGTCATTCGCGGCCTGTCCTCGAACATCCCGCTACAGGCGACGCTGGTGCAGCATCCGCGTTTCCTCTCGGGCGACTTCACGACGGCCTTTATCGCGGAGGAATATCCCGACGGTTTTCAGGGTGCGGTCGTCGACCGGCAGGCATATATGCGGCTTGCCGCTATTGCGGCCAGTCTGTACAAGCGTATTGATCGGCGCGAAGCTGAAATTTCGGGCCAGTTGCCCGGCCATTCACGCAAGCCGAATGGCCACTATTCGGTACTCATGGCCGAACAGCGTTTCAATTGCGAAGTCTTCAGTATCGAAGGCGGCGAGCGCGTTCTGGTCGAAGACGGGGGCGAGCATTCGGTTATTGGAACCTGGGGTTTCGGCGAGCCGCGCTTCGTGGGGATGCTCGATGGCAAACCGATCACGGTGCAAATCGAACGCCACGGCACGGTGTGGCGGCTTTTCCATGCGGGTATCCGCGTCGATGCGCAGGTCTTTGCGCCGCGCATTGTCGATCTGCTCGCCGTGATGCCGCGCAAAGCGCCGCCCGACCTGTCGAAATTCCTGCTCGCGCCGATGCCGGGTTTGTTGACCGATCTTGCGGTCTCGGCGGGGCAGGAGGTTAAAGCGGGCGAACGGCTCGCGGCGATCGAAGCCATGAAAATGGAAAACGTGCTGCGCGCTGAGCGGGATTGTGTTGTTGATGAAGTGCTTGCGAAGCCGGGTGAAAGTCTCTCGGTCGACCAGGCGATCATCAGCTTCCGCTGAGTTGGATAGTTCGTCGAAGGGGCCAAATCCCCTTCTAGCAAAATGCCGCCGTTTGGCGGCATTTTGCTTTTTGGGTCAGGCGTGGCCTTGGCTCAGTTTCAACTCCGGGAGCGCATCGAAGGCGGCGATGACTTCCGGCGGGGCCTGGACCAGTTCGATCAAGACGCCTTCTCCGCAGTAGGGAAATTCCTCGTTGCCGCGCGGGTGGATGAAGCAGATGTCGAAACCCGCAGCGCCACGGCGAATGCCGCCGGGCGCGAAGCGCAGCCCTTGCGCGCCGAGCCATTCGACCGCGCGCGGCAGGTCGTCGACCCACAGGCCGATGTGGTTCAGCGGTGGTTCGTCGACGCGTGGCTTGCGCGCGGGGTCGAGCGGTTGCATCAGGTCGACTTCGCAACGCGCCGCGCCGCGTCCCGCAACGTAGATGTCTTCGTCGACATTTTCGCGTTCGCTTTGAAAATCTCCGCTGCGCGTGAGGCCAAACAGCGCGCCCCAGAGATGCGCGAGGCGTTTTTTATCCGGGCCGCCGATGGCAATTTGTTGAAGGCCAAGGATTCGGAAAGGGCGCTGCATGATTTATTGGCTCCTTCTATAAAGGATGGATGACGCACTGCTCTGCGTTGCAATGCGTGCGGAAGATATTTTTGCTTGGGCCGCTGCGAACAGGTTCTAAGTGAAAAGCGTGAGTACGCCAGTATAGGCGTAGAGTTCGCTGGCGAGGATCTCACCGCCCGCGAAAAACCCCGCCAAAGGAATGCCGCCGAAGACGCTTTGAATCGCTTCGATCTCGCTGTCATCGCGTTTGAATAATTGAGAGCCGCGTCCGGCGCAGCTGATGTAGAGCGCTGCTTGCGGGTGCGGACAGCGTGCGAGGATGCGTTCGAGCATGCGTTGCAGATCGTATGTCGCGGTGTCGGCATCGCGGCGCACGAACAGCATTTTTTGACCCTCTTCGGGCAGATCGTTGATGGCGATCCTGCCGCCCGGAGAGTCGACGCCGATGACATGGCGCACGACGTAACGCGCAGGATCGTCGTGCACAAGCCCGACCATGACGTCGTCGACCGCGCGTTGAAGATTGATGGCAAGCGCGGGGCCGACCGCATCGCGATAGACGGTGAGCGCCGGCCGGCCGTCGAGTTTGCTCAGCAAATTCTCATCGACCGTGCCGATTTCATGTGGCGGACCAATCGGCCGGCAAGCCTGCGATAAGTCGCTGATGAAGCGCACGCTCGAATTGAAGGCCACGCCGCATAAGCCGCCGCTAAAACAGGCGTCGGCGTACAAGACGGTGCCGTTGCGCCCGCCCATCAGCCCGCCCGTGAGATGCGCCGCAGGCAATTTCCCGGCCATATCGCGCACCAGGCCGGGGACGTCCGGTGTGGCGGGGTCCGCGTGGATGACCGCCATCTCGGGCGAGAAGCCGTGCGCCCGGTTCAAAGGTTGGCGCCCGGAGAAAACGCGAAAACTGTTTTCGGGCAGGCGGGCAACCAGCAGGCTCAAACCCGGCGCTTCCATCTGTGCGCCTTCACGGCCAAGCAAGCCAAGCGTGCTGCCCCCAACCCAGTGTTGGATACCTGTGCGCTGGCGCAGTCGTTGGACGAGCGAATCGGCTTCGCGGTTGAAATAGTCGGACCAATAGACGAAGCCGAGATTTGCGCCGCGCGGCGGATGCAAACGCTCCAGGCACGCAGCCAACGCGTCGCGCCAGTCCGATGCAAGAGCGAATGCGCTGGCAAAGCGCGGCGGCGTTGGCATCTCTATTGGTCAGGATTTTTGCGCGGCTTTCGGCTTGGCGTTTTGTTCTCCGGTGTTTCGGGGGCGTCGGGTTTTGCTGCTTGCGCGGACTGGACAAAGTTCCACGGCCACAGCAGAGCAGGGTCGAAGGGATTCATCGTCGGCGCGTCGGCATTGCGTTGGGCGTCGCCCGGCGCTGCGCGCATACTTTCGCTCATCGCTTTGACCGCAGCAAGCGTGGATCGCTGTACGTCAAGACCTTGAATCGTGGCTTGCAGCATATTCAGATTCATGCGCAGCCAGCCTTCCACGGCTCGCAGATCCGTAATCCGGCGCTCAAGCTCTTCGACATCGAGTGTCGGCGTGACCATGCCGGGGATTGCAAAGCCCATCTTGCCCCACATGTTCTTCATGAATTCGAGTGGATCGTTGGCGTTGTTATCGCTACTCATCATCGGCTCCCGTGAGTGGTGTCTACGGTGGGATCATAATCCGGATTTAAGCGCGTCGCGTTTTGCTTTTTCTGGGCCAGATGCGATGCGTCTGCACGGCGGGCCGAGTCTGTTCGGCGCGGATCGTATAGCAGTAAAGCTTGGTTTTGCGTCGATCCGGAATCGCGAGCACGCCTTCCGGTTCGACTTCTGGAATCGCGAAACTGTTCGATATCAGCACCGCGCCCGGCCGCATTTCCGCGCAGGCTTTTTCCCACACGGCCTGCATCGGCGCGGGCGAGAGAAAGGCGTACACGACATCGAAATCCGACCAATCGGCGTCGAAAAAATCGCCGCGTTCGAGTTTCGCATTCTCCTGTTTGCGCGCCAGCCAGCGGCCAAGCCACGCGGGGCCCGGCGCGGCTTCGATGCCGAGCACCTGGGAATCCGGCCGCAAGCGCGCGAAGCAGCGCACGAAACTGCCCGTGCCGCTGCCGATGTCGAGCACCCGCAGCGCGCCTTGCGGCAAGGCTTCGGCCAGGCTGGCCACGGTTTTACGGTTGGAGAGAAAGAGCGGAACCTGGGTGCGAAACGTGGTCCAGTAAATTACGATCAGCAGGGCGAAGCCGCAGGCCCATACCCAGGTCGGCAGCCCAAGCTGCGCGCACAGTACGACCGCGGGCAGGAAGAAAAGATGAATCGCCAGCCACCAACTGGCGGCGCGCAATGCGGCTGCAAAGGAGGCGGCCAGAGCGCCTTGCAGCGCGGCCAGGGCAAGCAGGGGCAGGCCGCTGAGGACGCCGAGCCGCAGCATTAAAACGACGAAGACAAGCGCGACGACTTGAACGGCGAGCGCGCGCGTGGCGGGCGAGGCGGTGGGACGAGGAGACGGCATCCCGCGATCCTTGCCGATCCTGCGGCATCGGGCAAGCGGCGCGCGCGGCCTGGGCGCGCGCCGCGTGTAAGCAGGTGGGTTTTAGGCGACGTGCACGATTTTCAGCGAGGGTTTGCCGCCGCTTTCATGCTGTCGCCAGCGCAGCCATAGTGCATTGCGCTCCTGCGCAACCGTGGCGCGGTGACGATCCTTTACATGGCCGAAGCCGCGGATTTTTTCGGGCAGCGCCGCGATCTGGATCGCAAGTTCCAGCCTGTCGACGCTCAACTCGGCAATCAAGCGCACAAGGTCGGTTTCGTATTCAGCGATTAAAGCGCGCTCGGTACGTCGTTCCGGCAGCCAGCCGAATGGATCGAAGCGTGTGCCGCGCAGGCGTTTGAACTTGGCGAGGATGCGGAACACGAGCAGCACCCAGTCGCCGTAAGCGGTTTTGCGAATTTTGCCGGTCGCTGGATCGGGCCTGGCCCAAAGCTGCGGCGCAAGGTGAATTTTGATGCGGTAGTCGCCTTCAAAAGTTGCGCGGACCTGCTCAAGGAAATGCGGATCGGCATAGAGCCGCGCGACTTCATATTCGTCCTTGTAGGCCATCAGCTTGAACAGGTTTTGCGCGACCGTTTCGGTCAGCCGTTGCGAGGCTAAGGCGGCTTCCGCCTTGCGCACGCTTTCGATTTGTTGCAGATAGCGACTGGCGTAGGCCGCGTCCTGATAGTCGGTGAGGAAGGCGGCGCGGCGCGCGATGAGTTCATCGAGCGTCGCGGAAGGCCGCAGCGGAATGACGGGCGCGGGGAAGGCGATGCGTTCGACCTCAGTGCGCTCGTGCGCGGCGCGGCGGCCCCACGCGAAAGCGGCCCGGTTCATCGCGACGGCTACGCCGTTCAGTTCGATCGCCTGCATCAGCGCGGCTTCCGATACCGGCACGAGACCTTTCTGCCAAGCGTAGCCGAGCAGGAAGAGGTTCGTCGCGATCGCATCGCCGAACAGCGTGGTGGCGAGTTTTTGCGCGTCGAGGAAATCGACGGCATTTGCGCCGAGCGTGTCCGTGAGCGCCTGCTGCATCGAGGCGAGCGGGAAGTCCCAATCGGGGTTGTAGGCGAATTCCGAAGTCGGCGCTTCGGCGCAGTTGACCACGGCGCGCGTGACGCCGCAGGCCATCCGGGCCAGCGCTTCGTTCGAGGCGGACACGATCAGGTCGCCGCCGATCACCGCGTTCGCTTCGCCCGCCGCGACGCGCACCGCATGCAAGTCTTCGGGCCGTTCGGCGATGCGCACATGCGAATAGACCGAGCCGCCTTTCTGCGCCATGCCGGTCATGTCGAGCACGGTAACGCCCTTGCCGTCGATATGCGCGGCCATGCCGATGAGCGCACCGATCGTGACGACGCCCGTGCCGCCGATGCCGGTAATCAATATGCCATAGGGCTTGTCGAGCGTCGGCAGTGTCGGCTCGGGTAGTTCAAATGTGGGCATTGCCGCGCCGGCCAGTGCTTTGCCGCGGCGCAGCCTGCCGCCTTCGATGGTGACGAAACTCGGGCAAAAGCCTTCCAGGCAGGAATAGTCCTTGTTGCAGGCGGATTGGTCGATCGCGCGTTTGCGTCCGAATTCGGTTTCGAGCGGCAGGATCGCCATGCAGTTGGATTGCTCCCCGCAGTCGCCGCAGCCTTCGCAGACCTGTTCGTTGATGAACACGCGCCGTTGTGGATCAGGGAAAGCGCCGCGCTTGCGGCGGCGGCGTTTTTCGGCGGCGCAGGTTTGGTCGTAGATGATCGCGGAGACGCCGGGTAGTTCGCGGAATTCGCGTTGAATCGTGTCGAGTTCCTCGCGCGGGCGGACCGGTACGTGGGCGAGGTCGGCCGGGCCGTAGGCGCGTTCGCTTCCGTCCGTGACGACGACGAGGTTGTGCACGCCTTCGGCGCGCAATTGTTCGATCAGCATCGGTACGCTGAACTTGCCGTCGACGGGCTGCCCGCCGGTCATTGCGACCGCATCGTTGTAGAGGATCTTGTAGGTGATGTTAACCTTCGCGGCAAGCGCCTGGCGGATCGCGAGCAGGCCCGAGTGGAAATAGGTGCCGTCGCCGAGATTGGCGAAGATATGCGGCGTAGCGGTGAAAGGCGCTTGGCCGACCCAGGTGACGCCTTCGCCGCCCATGTGGGTGAAGGTGGAGGTGTGGCGGTCGTGCATCCAGGTCGCCATGTAGTGACAGCCGATGCCCGCGATGGCGCGCGAGCCTTCGGGCACTTTCGTCGAAGTGTTGTGCGGGCAGCCGGGGCAGAAAGTCGGCACGCGATCGATGGCGAAAACCTTCTTTGCGAGTGCTTGTTCCTTGGCTTCGAGGAAGGCGAGCCGCGCTTGGATGCGTTCCGAGGTGTGGAAACGTGCGATGCGGCTTGCGATCGCGCGCGCCACCAGCGCCGGCGTCAGCTCGCCGGCTGCGGGCAGCAGCCAGTCGCCATGCCAGACCTTGCCGTGCGCGCCAAGCTCGAAACTCCATTCGCCTTTTTCGTCGAACTTGCCGACGACGCGCGGGCGCACGTCTTCACGCCAGTTATAGAGTTCTTCCTTGAGCTGGTATTCGAGCAGGTGGCGTTTTTCTTCCACCACGAGGATTTCGTCGAGTCCTTCGGCGAATTGCCGCACGCCTTCGGATTCGAGCGGCCAGACCATGCCGATCTTGTAGAGCCGCAGGCCGATTTCGGCCGCCAGTGCTTCGTCGATGCCGAGGTCGTCGAGCGCCTGGCGCACATCGAGATAGGCTTTGCCGGAGGTGATGATGCCCAGCCGCGGCTTGGGCGAGTCGATGACGATGCGGTTGAGCCCGTTGGCGCGGCAGTAGGCGAGCGCGGCGTAGAGTTTGTAGTGCAGCAGGCGCTTTTCCTGCACGAGCGGCGGGTCGGGCCAGCGGATGTTGAGCCCGTCGGGCGGCAGTTCGAAATCGGTCGGAATTTTTACCCGCACGCGCTGCGGATCGATATCCACCGAGGCCGAGGTTTCGACCGTGTCCGCGAGCGCCTTGAACGCGACCCAGCACCCCGAATAGCGCGACAGCGCCCAGCCGTGGATGCCGAAATCGAGATATTCCTGGACGCCGGCCGGGGCGAGCACCGGCATCATCATTGATTTGAAAAAATGGTCGGTTTGGTGTGGCAGCGTCGAAGACTTCGCGGCATGATCGTCGCCCGCGATGACGAGCACGCCGCCGTGCGCACTCGCGCCCGCCGCATTGGCGTGACGGAATACGTCGCCGCAGCGATCCACGCCGGGGCCTTTGCCGTACCACATCGAGAACACGCCATCGACACGCGCCTCGGGATAAAGATTCACTTGTTGGGTACCCCAGACCGCCGTTGCGGCGAGATCTTCATTCACGCCGGGCTGGAACACGACGCCATGCTCGGCGAGGCGCGCCTTGGCCTTCCACAGCGCTTGATCGAGACCGCCGAGCGGTGAACCGCGATAGCCGGATACGAAGCCCGCGGTGTTGAGTCCGAGTTGTTGGTCGCGTTCATGCTGAAGCATCAGCAGGCGCACCAAAGCTTGATAGCCGGTTATGAAAACCCGCCCGGAGCGGACGAGGTATTTGTCTTCCAGGCTGAATGCATGCCCGGGCGCCTGTGGAGCGCTGGATATGGCCGCCATTTAGGTCTCCTCCACAAAAATCGTGTTTTTGCCGTCGCGTGGATTGGCCGCCTTGTGAGCAGCCCTTCCATTGCGTAAGGATATATGTGGCTTGTCAATGCCTGTTGCGGAGCCGCGCTGTCCTTGGCGCGACTTTCTGCCGTGACATTGCCGTACTCGGCCGGTTTGACTGCATCGGCTCGGCAAAGTTTGCGCGGCGCGCGATTCCCGCCAAGCTCGGCTCTCCACTTCAAAAAGTCGCAAACAGTTCTTGACAGGGCTGGCTTATCTCACTAGAGTGCTGGGTTCGCACGGGGAGGGGTTCCCGAGCGGTCAAAGGGATCAGACTGTAAATCTGACGGCACTGCCTTCGAAGGTTCGAATCCTTCCCCCTCCACCAAGCAATACAAGATTCTTGTCCGGTTTTTCAGGGCGAAATTGGCAGCGGTAGTCGTCGGCTGCGGGTGTAGCTCAATGGTAGAGCAGAAGCCTTCCAAGCTTATGACGAGGGTTCGATTCCCTTCACCCGCTCCAAAAAAGTTTTCCGTTGTGCCCATGTAGCTCAGTGGTAGAGCACTCCCTTGGTAAGGGAGAGGTCGCGTGTTCAATCCACGCCATGGGCACCATAAGGTTTTTTGCGCCTGGCAGTACGAGATTTGGTTCGACGCTGGGCATGTGTTCGACATCTGGGGTAGCGATATGGCCAAGGAAAAATTTGAGCGGACCAAGCCGCACGTGAACGTTGGCACGATTGGGCACGTAGACCACGGCAAGACGACGCTGACGGCGGCGATCGCCACCGTGCTGTCGGCCAAGTTTGGC
>Ga0123357_10000048_pt1 | contig 99672 bp, 68 predicted proteins | sample TergutEmb28metaG_FD_89873 | JGI IMG/M metagenome (GOLD analysis project Ga0123357, IMG submission 89873) | Embiratermes neotenicus P4 segment gut microbial communities from Petit-Saut dam, French Guiana - Emb289 P4 | ecosystem: Host-associated > Arthropoda: Insects > Digestive system > Gut ...
GCCGCAGCCGAACGCAACGGACTCCTCACACCAGACGCCTCACCGACACCGCCCCCGCCCAACCTCGACGAACCGCCATGTTGACCAAACACGAAAGTCCACCACCAGAGGGGACTTGACCGAGACTGCTGTGTAGCAATCTCACCCAAGAACCCAACTAGCACCAAGGACTCCTGGGCCAGTAGTCGCTCGCAACCAGGCCAGCAACAGACGGTCAGGCCGATGCCGCATCGCTGCGATGCCAAGATCACATTTCGTGATTCGAAAATCCCTCAGCGCGAACCCATGCTACCGAGTGCAAAGTGTTCTCGGCTTTTTGCCTCACCATCATGGAGAGGTGTCTTTGAAAGGAATATGATATGGATAATCTAGTATTGTCCACGCAACAATGGCTTAACGAAACTTACGGAGCCATCGTCGGCTGGGAGCAATTGGATGAAGATGGCCAAACCGGCTGGGAAACCATTTACGGTCTCCGCCGAGGGCTTCAACACGAGCTTGGCATCTCTCCAGTAGCCTCGGGCTTCGGCCCATTGACAACGGCAGAATTTGTCTCACAGATTGGCGAAATCAATGGCACAACAACCTCAGAGCGGCTACTCAGACTTCTTGCTGGAAGCCTTTGGTGTAAAGGCTACTGGGCCGTTCAACTCATCGGCCCGATCCATTTCAGTGATATGGCTCTTACAATCTCAAAGATCAGATCTGATCTCGGCCTGAGCAGCGGGCCTGTGTCCATTGATGTGAAACTGATGGCCTCCCTCATGTCAATGGACTCTTATTCAGAACTACCTGGAGGGAGTTCCGCAATCAGGGAGGTTCAGCAGTGGCTCAACGGTACCTACTCCCATCGTGGAACAGCCCCCTTGGTTCCGTGCGATGGCATCTTCTCTCGTCAGATCCAAACAGCCATGCTGTATGCCCTGCAATATGAGTTTGGCATGGATGACGACACAGCAAATGGCAACTTTGGTCCTGGGACTCGTACGGGGCTTCAAACACAGGCAACCGTGAGACAGGGAGACTCCGACAGCAATCACCACTTCGTGCGCCTATTCCAAGCAGCTCTGCGCCTGAATGGCTACACTACGACCTTCGATGGAGGGTTCAACGCTGGACTCGTCTCTCAGGTGCTAGCCTTTCAATCTGATCTGGAATTGCCCGCCACAGGTCAAGGCGATTATGGCACGTGGTGTGCCTTGCTCGTATCCACTGGGGACCCAACACGCTCAGTGTCTGGCTTCGACACAGCCACGCAGTTATCGCCCGCTCAAGCTCAAGGTGCGAAATCAGCAGGATACACTCACATCGGGCGATATACCGTGGGAGCAGGGAAATTCCTCACATCCCAAGAACTGGCGGGCTTGAAGGCTGCAGGCATAGCCCTCTTTCCCATTCATCAGCGATACAACAATAGCGACGCCGTCATGACTCGGGGGCAAGGAAAGACCCAAGGAACCGAAGCCCTAGAAAGATGTCGAACCCTCGGCATCCCGCCGGGGTCAACCATCTTCTTTGCTGTAGACTACGACCCTTCCCAAGATTCGATTAGTGGCCCCGTAAGCGACTTTTTCAGAGGCGTACACGACGCGCTCAGCGCGCAACTGCTAGGGACCTACGAGGTAGGAGTCTATGGCACGCGCAATGTCTGCCGTCATTTATGCGAAGCTGGCCTGGCATCCGCTGCTTTTGTTGCCGGAATGTCTGTTGGCTGGTCCGGTAACATGGGCTTCCCCATGCCGAAGCCATGGGCCTACAACCAGATACTCGAAACCACCGAGATCTTCGCGGGGGTTCCGATAAATGTCGACCGAGACGCCATCTCGAACAATGCTCCCGCCGTCCACCTCGGAGCGGTTACGCCACCACCCACAGAGAAGGATGGCTCAACCACAGACACGGGCTTCGATATTCTTTTCGAGTGGATTGTCAAGGCAGAAGCATCCTGCGAGCGAGCCTTGAAAACGGCTTCCGGAAATATGAGCATATACGCGCCATTCTTGCCTCCCTACATTCTTGGATGGCTACGAAAGCCGCGCTATTGGGACGACCGCTATGCCGACTTCCTATGGCGTGCCTTTACACCAGAAATCTATGTTTCCGATGCAGAGGCCAAAGCTCGTGTCATTTGTGAAGCCGCGCTTGACAACATGGATGACGTTCGACAGATGCCTGGCCTTAATACCCAATATCGCGATATTGCCCACATGGCAGCGACCACTCTGGGATACCAGACTTGGGGCCCTACGGTCGCCCCCAATCAGTACGCCATCGGAGATTTGGGAGGATGGCTTCTCGACCTCCTGCAATCGTGGGGACAATATACAAACGACTTTTCCTCCCAAAACTTGGGATCATGGATGGGCTCAGCGATCGGCAAATCCGGCGGCGTAGGCCACGGCCAGGCAGGATATTTCGCCAATCCACAATCAGATTTCGGATATGCTGACGTTCTCGCTGACGCCGACGCTTGGCTATTAGCGAAGGCGTTGAGTGGCGACCCGAATGAACTCGCCCTCTCACGCGCACTAAGATCAATTTATCAAGAAGACGGAAATGCAAGGATTCGTCGTTTCTACAGCGAGCGGTTTTCCGGGAACTCCGCCAATGTGGTGTATAGTTTCAGCGAGCTTGCTCTCGGCGTTATCACTGGCAACTTACCCGTCCCACTTCCCTTCCCCACAGAGGTATTGAAGGCTGCCGCCAATACCCCTGTCATGCCTACACCTGGACAGGCTCAGACATGTGCCTTAGCATATGCGGCATTCCTGGCCAATCCTCACCGGTAATGTCATCCACCCGGGCAAAGGAACGTGGTGTAGTGCGCTCCCGCATGCACCACACCACGTTCACTAGTCCAGACGACAGACCAAGCAGCCGGGCTGGTATCTCCTGCAGGCACCCACCAGCCACCCCCAGTGCCCTGTAAAACCACATGCCCGCGGGGAACGACGTATAGTTCCACCCTCATTGAATTCCGGTCTAGCTCGGATGACACACCCAGAACGACTCGGCAATGATCTTCGGAGCTAGGTTGCATCACATAGTAGGACTCATCGTAAACGATGGAACCTGCATACAAAGAGGCCATTGTTGATGCAATCATAAACGGGGCCACTGCAAGCGCTGCCAGACCCCATGCCAACATGAGTGGGACTCGCAAGCCTGAGTGCTTCGTGAGTCGGCCGGGCTGAGAGTCAGTGACCATTAGGCCCCAGGGAACACTCGCAATCATAAAGATTGCACCCACCGGGCAGAGGACAAGTGGGATCACGGCATGAGGGATGACAAAGGCTCCCAGGATGAAAACAGGATTGTACGGATCCTGAAATAGCAGAATCGAGTACCCCCCCAACTGAGCCACGACTCCCACGGACAATAAGGAGAGCGGTTGTCGAATGCTTCGCTGAAAGAGAGGGCTCTGACTAGACCCCTGCCCCCCCATTTCAGTCGTCACAGAGTCTTCGGCCATAGGAGCATAGTATCACATTGCTTCTGCATGCTTTGAACATTTGCATCACGAAATACTTCCTGCAATAAGAGCAGTAAGGACGGCTCTCGCCGCCACACATTTAGAGAAAGGAAATCACCATGGCTGTACCAGCATGGCTATCATTCACAAGCACAGTCAAGTGCTCCACTAACCCAGGTCTCACCCCTGATGGGCGCATGTCCACCGTGGGCGAGACCTGGCAACCGAGCGACCAGAAGTGCGTCAACGGCAACTGGTTCCTCAAGGGCTCCTCGGGCTGGTGGCCCGCCACGGCCAATAAATCTGTCTACAACGGGAACCCGGTGGTCATCACCAAGACCATGCAGAGCCAAAATACGCCCGTGCCCGGTATTTGGGTCGACCACTATGGAACCATCCAGGAATACCATGACTACTCAAGCGTGATGAGCTTCGACTACTAGGAGCCCTTTCACACCTTGTGGACAATGACCGAGCGCAGTCATCCGCCTCGAGCGCATGACTGCGCCCGGTCAGCCGCAACCGAAATCCTGTCCATCTCATCTGCCGTCATGCCTAGAGGATTGGCGCTAAGCGCGCTGAGGCTGACCCATGAAGAAGTGTCCGAATCACCGACCCTGGCAATGTAGACACTCATGGATGAGGCACCCGACCCATATGCCACCACTTCCCACGTCGAGCCAACGGAGACCACCGTGGGATTATACGGCCCAGATACGCCATGAAGCATTGAATCGATCGCCTGGAGAGTACCCTGATCCGGCAGGGCACACGCCGCCTCGGTTACGAGGTCGGGCGACTCTGGCTGCTGAACCGGAACACCACTCGCACAGCCCGACAGGACGATACACACGAAAACACATGAGACGATTCTTGGTATTCTCATATGACACATTGTTGCACACAGCAGTGCAAATGAACAGCGAGTATGTCATTACGACCACTACGTCACAACGAGCTTCGCGTCCTGCGCGAAACCAGACCGTTCATCCATCACCGTGTCTGGCCAAGACAGGATTGCGCCTTCCCCTGAGCTGACAGCCCTGTGACAAGACGCTCTCCCGTCCAGGCCACCCCAGACCAGGAGCTGTCCAGCCGGATCCAGACCTGGCCGGATGGCCGAGAAGCACTCGGCTCGTTCGTGAGGAAGCTTGTCAGTCGCCTGCTATCGTCTTCGCTCCATTGGACTGACACCACCCACCAGAACTCCCCCGCATTCACCCCTTCACCCGCATTCACCATGACGACATCCGACCCAGTCAGATGCGGAAAGCTCGTGGGCTGCCGCAACCAATCCATGACGGCATCCGATGGCGGGTCACAGACCATGGCATTCATGATCGCCGGATCACTCGACGCAGAGATACTGGCAGAAGGCGTCACTGGACCAGAGGTCGCTTCAGACGGGAAGCCCCCTTCGATCTGGCTCGACTGCGTTGGGCCGGGCGTCCCTCCCATAGACGTGCAGGCAGTCAAGCACCACAAACTGACAAGCGCCACAAGAAATCTTCTCATGTTACTCATTGTGACACATCGAGATCCACGACCCTGGGAACGTTCATGTCCACAGACCGACATGGAAGCATGCAGGAAAGCGGAGTAGCGCTTTGTCTGAAGGAGAAGTAATGTCTCATTTGCGTGCAATCAGTACACCCAGAGGACACCGCATCCCCCTCCATCCTTGACAGGATCCCCCTTCTCGATGCACCTCGTATGGCTCCACTTCGGGCGGCTATAACGCGAATCCCCGCCATGGCGGCTCCCTCTGCACAGTGGACTGTCTAATGTAGCCTGCAGCGCACAGTTCCGCCACAACTGCGGCCAGCCTCCCTGCATGAACCATGCCATCTGCATATTGAGGATTGACCACTTATGTACCTCCTCATCCGAATCGTGGGAGTCTGGAGCATGCGTCAGGATCCCCATTTCCACGACTCTTCGGGGGACGTGTATTGCCCCAGAAGATACACCCGCCACCACTCGGATCAGACAGTGGGCCCCTCGCCACATGCAATAGCAAACACATTTTTATCGAACACATGCGGCTCGTAATATGCTTTGTTGATCGCCATCCATTGAGCTTACCCGTGAGTGGGCCTTCACGCTTGGGGACCTGTGGCTTCGAAGATCGAGTCTGTGCACCCGTTTTGGAGTATGCCGACACTGCCACCTCAGGCGTTCCTCGCTCCGACCCGATAGATCCAGGACCTGTGCACTCACTTAGACAGAGCAGCACCACGATAATGACAAATCATCTCATTGGGGAAATTGTGTCGTGTGCCACAGCCGCCTTGCCTCCCCATCCGGTAAGACACAGCCAGCGCCAACCATACGACCACAGAGCACTCCACTCAGGACGCCAGACTCCCCCTCGCAAGACGCCCATAGCACAACCTCGTTCATGCAGTGATGAAGGACGGAGGATCTCGCCCCAGCCAACTCCAACAGGGAGTCGCGTTCGCGATCAACGGAGATTGCAACGCTCTCACTCAGCCGATGCTCTCTCGAAAGGCTCGTCAACCTGCCGACGAAGAGACTGCTTGCCACCAGTCCTCCCGCCACCTGGCGGAAGGTCGGCCTGACGGCCGGTTCTACATTACAAACCGAAAGGAATGACAATGGCAATTATTGTCAATGACCCCAACACGCTCGGAGGATCTCCGACCACAGTGAAGTCGTATGTCGGCGACTTCGGAATCCTCCTCTGTGAACTCCGCAGACTACAAGTTGGCAGCACAATCTACTTCTGGACACGGGTTACCGTGAGGGTAGGTGGCAACAGTTACATAAATCCCGTATGCACTGTGGATGGGACAAAAGTGGAATGGGGATGGACCTCCGGAGACAATCACACCCCCGGTAGCATCTTCTGCTCCAAAGCCATTGGGTTCAGTGGATACCCCACTCAAGTCTCCAGTTTTTCGGGGTCGTACGGCTTCGGGAGTGGCACATCCGACAAACCCGGAACAGTAAGCTTCACCAGCTACTAGAGACCATGTAAACTATCCATCAGTGTATCTAGTGAAGGCGGGAGAACGCCTTGGCTTGGACTGACAGTCCTGTGGCAAGATGGTCTCCCGCCCAAGCCACCCCAACCAGGAATTGTCCATTCAGATCTCTACCTGGGCCGGATGGCTGAGAGCCACTCTGCTCATTCGCGCGGAAGCCAATCAGTCGCCTGTTGTCGTCTTCACCGCAGTGGGAACGGCAACAGGCGGCGTCCCCCTGCGAAAACCACAGCGGCTGGGCCCCTCGCACCCACCTACCTCGCCGCACAGAGCGTGACCTGATTGTAGTAGTAATGAAGAAGCGCGAGCTTCGCGGCAGGCCACTCCACCAAGGCATCATGCTCGCGATCAATGGGAATCACCGTGCTCCCACTCGGTCGCTGCTCGCTCGGGATGTTCGTCAACCACCCATAACTGAGACCCGAGGACACCACCCACCAATACTCGCCCGGATTGTTCCCCTCCCCGACGAGGACCATCTTGTACATGGCGTCAGGAACATGGTCCTGGGCGGCACCCGTCGGATCTGACTTGATCCACGCTGTGATGTCTGGAGACACCTGTTCACACTCGTGGAGGACGAAAGTGGGCGTGCCTGCTGGCGAAGATGCTTGAGGGACGACCTCCTGGGGGCACCCGTGGCTGCAGTGGAGCTTTGCATGGGTTGCCGAGGAGCCACCGGCGCCTCAGCAACCGTGGTGCATCCCGCAAGGATGAACACGCCCACGAGCATCGCAATAACCGTCTTCATGGGTCCAAGCGTGCCATAGCCACAAGGCAAGCATGTGCCTGTTCCAGCGGGGCGTACAACATGGCTCAATGCCTCTCAGATTCTCCTCCAGCAACGCGTCCGGCACATGACCATCACAATATATGCGTCGGCACCGGGCACGTCGCCAGCCCCATCAGGACACCGGGCAGGTTCTCACCAGGAACAACGCGGCCTCACCGCGCTCCCGGAGGCTTCCTGTCCATGCCAGCTGCCCCCAGTCGCTCAGGTGACCATCCTGGATCCACACCTGGATCCAGGTGGTCTCACCCAAGGGGGCGGGGGCATCAGTGATGAAGTACGAAGCGCCATAGTACGCGCCCTCCGGCCTAGGCCGCTGATACGAGATCACCCACCACGTATGGTTCTCCTCCAACCCATCACCCACCGCCACTTGGGCCCCGACAAGGTCAGACGCCCTCAGAGCAGTCATCCCCCATCTGTCGATGATCTTCTGCTTGGTCGTGATGGTGAGCTTGTCACACGTCAGGTCCGACTCCTGTTGCATGAGCACGCCCTGGGTCGCGGGAGGATCAGGGTCAACCGGAGGAAGGATCGTGCATGCCGACAGACACGCCATCCCAACCATGACCACGAGAAATTGCCTCATGAAGATACCGACCAACGGACACAGTTTTATCATGATCCGATCACCCTCTTGGGCAAGATGCGATCAACCGCACCGCAGCCTCAGCGCGATCCCACTGACTGCCCGTCCACCCCAAATCCTCCGACCGCACAACGCCGTCACTATATAAAGCAATATTAATCCAACTCACATCTACCGACTGCCATGGAACATCCGTCACATACGGTCCTTGTTTATAGTAGCCGCCAAAACCATCGGGAAATTGAAAGTCCAACACCCACCACAGGTGGCCCTGTTCAAGACCTTCCCCGACCGCCACTTGCGCACCCAAGACCTCCTCAGGAGAGATGTCACCCAAACCCCACCTGTCAACGATCCTCTGCTTGGTGGCCGCATCTAACACAGCGCATCGCAGAGGCGTGTTGGCATACGGGTCGACAGTCGGCCAGACCGACTGAGTCGGCGAAGGCTCCGGCATGGGCTGAGGAATGCTCGCACAACCCCCCAGACACAACAATGCGATAGCAGCAATCAAGTGTTTCATGGCTCTAGGATGATAGAGGTAAACAGGTAAGTGCCTTGGCTTGGGCCGCTTTGCCCAGGGCAAGGCACTCGCCCTTCCACGGGATGCTCACCCAATAGTTCTTTACTATGCCTGTGGAAGTACGCTCCGCAACAAGCAACCAGGTGGGCCTCGACGGCTGAGATGGGCTCAGTTCATTCGTGAGGAAGACGGTCGCCGAATGACGGCCCCACGATGAAGGATCTGAGTTGGTGACAACGATCCACCATAACTCCCCGGCCTGCAGCCCTTCACTCGCGAACACCACCCACGTCTGCGATTCAGACGCATACGGATAGCGAGTCGGCTCTCTCAGCCAGGCCATCACGCCCCGCGTCGGAGGCTCACACGTCATGGAGTCTTGGAGGCGCGAATCCACCCCTTCGTTCGCGGGGGCCACAGGGGGAGCCGACGACGTAGGTGGCCAAGAGTGCGCCGGCTCAGGTGGGATGACCACCGTTTCGGTGGGCAACGGCGGCGGGACCGGCGCCGTGCATCCCGCCAGAAAACACACAGACAACACGAGGCCAAACACTCTTCTCATGGCGACACTCTAGCGAGTCTCCGAATTCATTACCACACACTCTTGCCGCTATGCAAAATCTATGCAAGAATGGCGACAATTGCATAGTACTTTGCTTGGGGAGGCAAAGACTTCGCAAGGTCAGCGTTGATTGGGGAAGACATGTCGATTCGCTCACAGCATCTCACCAGCACCAGTCTCGTGGCGGTGCTCCTCACAATCACTCTATGCGCCCTGGGCCTTGACGTCCCAGCGGTCGCCGCTCCTGGCCCACTTGAGACAGCCCCGCCTCCGACGCCAATCGACGCTAGCATCGACACTGACGCGGGCAGCGACGTGGGAAACGCTATCTCGGAGGACCAACGAGACCAGACCCTGGGCAGAGGGTGGCAAGAAAACAATGACATCGCCTGGACCTTGAGCGGGGACAGCATGCGGTTGCACGTCTTCATATCCCGAATGAGTGAGGGCTACGAATGGCGTGAGGTGGCCTCGCTCGGAGTGAGCGCTCTCGAGACGGATCGATGGATCGGCAACGCATGCCTGACCTCCGACGAGCACTCACTGGCTGTGGTCTATGCGCCACGCACATTCACCAACGACGAGGCTCTGTTCGCAGGAGGAGCTTTCGCGGCGCTTATCGATGTGGAATCCGGGGAGGTCACTCCCCTCTCTGGCGGCTACACCTTGTCCTACAGCAATCCGGGTTGCGGCATCGACGACAACGTTGTCCTGTCCCAATTCACCCCCGACGGAAGCACGCATATCATCGAATTCTCGGCGCAGACCCCTGAACAGAGAGATACCTTCACCGTTCCCCAGATGGTCACCTCCCTCACTGTGACGAGCATCGGTTTGGTTGGAGCCCTGGGGAGTTCGGTGGTGCAGATCACGGGCGATAACCAGACGCACACCATCCAAGATGCCGGGGGGCTCGTCTTCGACATCTCAGCCACTGAGGACGGTGGTATGGCATATCTGCAACACGACGGCACCACATCCCACGCGATGCTCATCTCCGCCCTTGACAGCGCAAACGTGGCGGCGCCCGTCGAACTCGCCTCAGGCCGTCTCGACCAGCTAGGCCTGGCACGAGACGCATTGGGCGGGGTGTACCTCACCGGAGAGCCCGATGAAGTCTCGGCAAACCTCCCTCCAGGCGTACACGTACCGCAAGGAATCCAGCCGCGGAGTCCCATTTCATCTCGAGGCAATCTCTTCCTTCAAAGCACAGACATGCTGGCCAACCCACGAGGAGTCGAGAACTCGACAGGCGACACCGCGTCGGTCAAGATCGCCGGAGTCGTCACAACCACCGACACGGATGTCGAATTCACAGTGGCGCCCGCGCAGCCCTTCACACCGGTCGATGCGAAGCCACTCCCGACACCCGACGACCCACCCATCACCCCACGAAGCGGCTCATCATCCTCTACCGAGAACGCCCACGATCCCATCAGTTCAGATGGGGTCTGTGCCATCCCTCGCAATGACCCCGCCATCCAGGCATACCAGCCACGTCCAGCCGAAGTAGAGTGGGCGGTCGATCGAGGGGTTCAGCAAACAATCGCCAAAGACTTTCCCCTTCTGGCACTCAACGGCGGTGGCCGCGTCCCGGCTCAAGTGATGCTCGGAATTCTCGCCCAGGAATCAAATTTTTGGCAAGCGTCACGATACACCGTCCCCGGCGTGACTGGTGACCCCTTGATCGCGAACTACTACGGCATGGACTCCTCCAACGAGGCAGAGGACGCCTGGTGGCAGATCAACTACAACAACGCCGACTGCGGTTACGGCATCGCCCAAGTAACCGATGGCATGCGCACTGGTGAGATGTCATACGCTTTGCAACGATTGATCGCCACTGACTATCAAGCAAACATTGCCCGAGGGTTGCAGATTCTGGTGGGAAAGTGGAATCAGACACGAGCTGCTGGTCTCATCATTAACGACGGCGATCCGCAGTTCATCGAAAACTGGTTCTATGCACTGTGGGCATACAATAGCGGTTTTTACGAGAGGAACGCCGTCAACCCCGGGGAACCCTGGGGCGTGGGCTGGAGCAACAACCCCATCAACTCGCAGTACCCGGCCAACCGTCACTCGTTCCTCGACAACTCACCCCAGGACGCAGCGCACCCGCAGGACTGGCCATACCCAGAGAAGGTGCTCGGATTCGCAGCCAACTCGGTCGAACTTCTGGATTCCGTCGACCAAGGCCCCCTTGGTGACACATTCAACTATGAAATTGCCTTCACACCCTCCTGGTGGGCAGCGAGTGATAACGCTGACGGCACTCTCAACCGCAGCAATGTGCGGCCTCCGATCGATCTCTTCTGCAATGACACAAACGAATGCAACCCTCTTTCTCCGGCGGCACCGTGCACCCGCTCAGACGACAAATGCTGGTTCCATGTGCCCGCCATGTGGAAGGATGATTGCAGTGGCAAGTGCGGGTACGAGTACCTCACTTATGCCCTGCCAAAACCCAAGCCTGCCGCAGCGAATAGCTATCCACCCAATTGTTCAAAGACAGGGCTTCCACCTGGAGCCCTCATTGTGGACGATCTGCCCAATGGAACCAAACCAATCCGTTCCGACTGCACAGCGGTTGCCACATCAGGCAGCTTCCAGTTCACCTTCGCCGATGACACCGCCCACAAGTTCCCGGCGAAGATCGATCTTCATCAACTCGGCTCAGGATTCAACGGTCACTTCTATTTCTCACACACGAGAGTCCCAGGAAGCACAGAAGCATTCACTGGAGCCCTGGACATCACGGGCACATGGACCCTCGGCCAACCCCTACACAGCTGGGCACAGGTTTACGTCCACATGCCCAGCCATGGCGCATGGCTCCAACAGGCGAGCTACACCATTGACACAGGGCTGAAGCAAGTAACTAGATCAGTCAACCAACAGAACTACGCCAATGTCTGGGTGTCGCTCGGAACTCTCGAATTCTCAGGAACACCGTCCATCACCCTCTCGAACAACACTGCGCGATACAGCGAGCAACCCCTAGCAGACGCCCTCTCGGGAGAAGACGACATCGCATGGGACGCAGTAGCCTTCGTCCCCCTACAGCAGAAGCCAAGCGACTTCATCGTCGCTCTCGGCGACTCCTATTCATCCGGCGAAGGAACGTCCCCACACGATGGAAGTGGATTCCTCCGCGGAAGCGACCATGACGGGATCGACCAAGCCGACACCACCGACCACGACAAAGACCCCATCCACCGCAATGCCTGCCATCGCTCGCTCAATGCGTGGCCCTATGGAATTGACCCGCCAGGCATACCCGGCACCGACACCGCCCGTATCCTCGCGGGTGCATTCGATCCCCGACTCGACTTCCAACTCCTTGCATGCTCCGGAGCAACCACTAACAATATCTTGCCAAGCACCGATTCCAGTGCCAAGCAACAGTACGGGGAACTGACTCAACTCGACCGAGGCTTCCTTGACGAAAACACCACACTCGTGACGCTCACTATCGGGGGAAACGATCTCGGTTTTGCACCTATCATTCGTGGATGTCTAATGCATGATGCCCTACTCCAAATTACCGAGGCCATTGCTGGGGGCCTCATCGAGGAACTGGCATCCACATCTAGTTGCATCGATGAGCCCGCAAGCCAAGACGTCTTCTCCGGGACGCTCGGCGAGATGGCCCAAGAGCACCTGTCCACATTAGCCGGATATGTCACCTCCGTCCTCCAGGAAGTGCACTCACGAGCACCGAACGCCCGCGTGCTTCTCCTAGGCTATCCCTCCCTATTCGAACAACCCACCCCTTGCATGCATATCAACACTGCCAGTAGGGGCTGGCTGAACAGCGTGACAGACCAATTGAACTCAGAACTCACAAAAGCGGCATTATTTGCAGGGTCTTACGTTACATACCAGAATCCACAGTATCTATTCCATGGGCGGAATCTATGCTCACCCAACGCGGCCATCAATGATCTTGTCTTCTGGCTAACCCCTGGCGACAAACCACTGTCAATACCCACGCCACTAGGCCTGACGCTCGACTTGCGAGTGATGTCGGCCCAAACTGCACATCCGAACACCGCTGGCGCGAAGTTGTATTCGGATGTTGCCAACTTCGCACTCTCATCAAGCCGATTCTACCTGCAAGGAACCCTGGTAGGTGGAGTGACAACTACATACTATGACACATTCCGATTGCATGATGGTGGACCGATCTCGCTCAACATAAGCGCCTTCAGCCAATGTGGACAAGAGATTCGTGTCGGTTTACGACGAGACGATGTGCAACGAAGTGGCGTCTACGGAGAGCAGGACACCGCTTCGCTCTCGTGGACTCAACCCAATGGCATGCAAACCTTCACATGGATCGACTCACCTGAGGACACCCCTCTTCTCCCCTCAGGCTACTATGCCGTGAATGCGCGCCTCACAACTGCATGTCCTGGAGGAGCGTCCCAACCCTGGTCCGGGCAGCTCTTTCTTCAGTGAAAGGACGGAAATGAAACCACCCATTTTGACGCAACTGTTAGTTCTGGCAGTAGCGACATGCGTATTGTCTTCATGCGGGGCGCTGAAGCCAACTGCCGGTGCTGAGGCGCGGGATTCGGACGAGCGTGGAATAGCAATTGACCTAGACTACATGGCGAAGGCTTTCGGTAGACAGGAATTGGCCGAACCCCCTGGCGGTTTGACGGCAGATCCAACGTCATCGCTATTCGGGTCAATTCCGTACTATCCCTTCACCGCGACTCAACCTGACCGCCCCACACCGCCGCCAGAGTGGGAGCTCAGACCCTATGCGACCTATCCTCCGCCGAGCGATCTCCTTTTCGATCTCATCCCAGGGACGACCTCGTCCACAGTCCATCTCTTCGTGAGGTCAGCAGCGTGCGTTGCGCATGGCCTTGACGAAGCCCAATTAACCCTGTTTGGCTGCGGGGCATTAACCATTACCTACGACACACGTATCGTCTCCCTCGCCGATGTCGACTGCCCAGCCTGGCTGGAGAAGGACTACACCTCATCAAGCAGCAGGACAGCCTCCCTTGTTGAGATCGCCACTGCGAGGCATGGCGGTGTGGAGTGGTACATCCCCCCTGACAGTCCCGCAACCCAGCAGCCACTCTCTCCGTCGTCAGGAGGATGAAGCACTATGCCCATGGAGGCACAAGCATGGGTAGCTGGCCGCGCCACGACAGCCTACGGTCCATCCACCCCCGCCACCTTGACCCACGTACTGGAGGATGACAACTCATGACCACCCACATCAGAAGCATAGTGGCAGCCCTAATGCTCGTTTCTTCGAGCATGCTCGCCTTCACAGGTTGCACAGCATCACGTGAACCCACTGAACCAATTACCCCCCCGGATCCCCCGTCCCAGTCGTTTTCAACCACGGAGAAGATCGGAACCTTCGGGACTTACTCCGACTTTAGAGATATCTACACAAGGACTACCGTCGAACTTTCCGACTCGCTCCCCCCTGGATACCGCTTTCCATCTGAGCCCGCTGGAGACTGGGACCGCGACGGAAGTTTTGAATCTGGCGTCGGGGAAATGCAGGCAGCTTTTTACTGGCAGTGCGCCTGGGAGAAGGCGTACACACGCGCTGCCGCCTCCCACGACACGGCCACGATGACCGAAGCACTCGACCAACTAGTGGCCTGGACTCATCTACCCATGGTAACCGCCCATATCGATGAGGACTCGCTCCAGAGATGGACTGCCAAGTTGATCACCCCTGCTCGCATGGGCGACGACACCGCACTCGTGAACTATTCCACGACCTGCAACGCCACGGAGCAGCCCGTGTCTTAAGACGCGACCCTCGCGGTGACACACTCCATCTGCGGCCCCCGCCCCCAGCACACCCACCAAAACAGGAGCAACCATGAAGAGATACCGTCCATTAATTGTGCTAGCCTGCGGCATAGTGGTGGTTTCGCTGTTCATCACCATATATCAGCTCACTCCGCTCGCCAGTTACCTGCCAAACTCATCCACCTCGGCACGAGGGTCGGCTGAACGGACGATGGTGGATAGCATTACTCCACTAGGAACATTTTTTGGCAGAAGCAGCGTGTTTTACCCCCACGAAGACCTCGCGCCTGAATCCTTGGACGGTCGTTCCTATCAGTACTACGCTGCCTTTGATGACCCTGAGGCCGGTTCAGCGACCCCCCCCTTCAAGTGGAACTTCACCAGACTCCTCACCTCCAGCAACAATCATGTCCTACTACATAACTTGATTGTCACAGACTCGTCGACATCCGTCGACATGTTTGTCTATGCTTCAGTCTCAAAACCCAGCCTTCTGTCAGCAAATGACACGGTAGTCTCGCTCTATAGTTGCGCACGAATGACTGTCACCATCGAAAACCGCACAGCTTCCATCACCACCATCCCGTGCCCCCTCTGGCTCAAGTACGAGATGTCAGAGTATGGGTACCAGAATGTTCCCCTGCCCCCGATCATGAAAAAGCATCATGCCGACCCCCAGTGGTCACTCCACACGCGACGACAGGGCGCGGGAAAGACGCCGTGGGGGGATGACCCACACCCCTGAATCACTACGAATCTGTGTGCGGAAATCCTAATTCGATGACTTGCCCGCCTGCGCGAAAGCGATTAACCTGTTATCTATATTTTCGGTGAGTGGTGTCTCCTCAGGGACTTCGCATCCGCGTCGAAAACGGGGCGACCTTTGGGCAGAGACCGCGAGGCGGCGGTAGTCATGTAAGGGGTCCCAATCATGTCATCTGGTGTTCATTCCAGCCATCCCGTTCCGGCGACAGAAATACTTCGAGGCGGCCACAGGCGCAAAGTCGCGTCACTCATAGCCGTCGTCGCGTTAGCCCTCGGCGGCGGCCTCATCGGACAGGTGGCGTCCGCGCCGGTCGTCCAGGCCGCATCTGGCGACAGCCAAACGGGCAACATCTGGGCTCAGATGAACGCGTCCGGTGGCAACTTCACCGGGTGGTACCAAGCGCAGAACTACCTGACGAAGCCGCTGCCCGTCAATCGCGACACCTTGTACACAGCCAGCTACTACTACGGCGTCGGCTCCTTGCCGACCAACGCGTCCGGGCAGGTCTCCAGCGCCAGGATAACCACGTACGGGCAGGCGTCCTACGGCGGCAGCGCCACGTCGACGCCGCCGGACGCCACCGGCGCCGCAGCCGGTGGCGGCCTCTGGACAAGCTCCATGGCCGTCGACGCCAACAGCAAGGGCGCCCGCTCCAACGCCTACGCGTACCTATGGGGGTACACGAGCGACATCACGAACCAGGTGGTGACGGCCCTTCGCACCAGCGGCGTCACGAACATCCCGTCGACGATCAAAGACGGCATCAACACGAGCAATCCGACGGTCGCGGCTCTGTACCGCGTCGCGGACAATCAGACCACCTCGCAGTACTCCATCGTGCCTCTGCCGACATTCTTCGGCGAGACGTACAACAACCCATCGCTGTTCAACTACTGGTCTGGCGGCGAGGTGAACCAGCAGACCGGCGAGATCATGTTCGGCGGCGGCGAGCTGACCTGCCTGGCGTACTTCCCCATGATGAAGTTCAACCCCGCCAACGGCGACTACAACTTCTCGGGCAACATGAAGCCGGCGTCAAGCGCAGACAACATTTTCGGCACCACCATGTCGTCGTGCGGCTACTACAGCAGCTACGTCGCCTCTGACATGGCCCTCGACGCCAACGGGAACGCCTACCTGATCGTCTCGTCGACGGCGGCCGCACCGACGTTCGGCGTGTCGGCCAACGCCGGCACCTACTGGCTGGTGCGCGTCACCCCCGGTGCGGACGATGGCAGCACGCCATGGACGTACGAGCTTGTGACCCCGCTGAGCAACGCCTCGGGCAACTCGCCCCGGTTCACGGGATATGGCATCTGGGGCCTGGCCTTCTACAACGGGTCGCTGTACGCGGCCAGCGCGTCGGGCATGGACCTCGCGCGCATCAACCCGATGTCCGGGCAGGTGTACAACGTGCCGGGCAACTCCGGATACACGTCGTTCAGCCTGGCGAACGTCACCACGACACAGAACCTGCTTCCGCCGTTCCTGACAACAACCCCGATCGCCACACCGTACGACTTCGCGTCCGGCCAGACGGCCTTCGTGGTCCAAGGCACCGTCACCGACGACGCGTCTGGCGAGCCGCTGCCTGGCGAGAAGGTGGCCATCTACATGGAAGATCCGAACAATGGCGGCGCCTGGACGTTCGAGGGATACCGAATCACCAACACCGAGGGCCACTACTCGTTCCTCGTGGCTGGAAACGGCCAGTACGTCGTGCGCCTGGTCAATCCGACGGTGAACGGCATCGCCGCCTGGCAGACGTCGGCTTCCGTCAACGGCGTCACCAACATCGTGACGGCGCAGTGCCAGGCAGGCGGGGTGAACGGCGCCGGCGGGGTGATCGCGTCGACGAGCGGGACCACCAGCGGCGCCTGCGACGGCGCGCAGACCGTCGGATACACGGACCCAGCGATGCCGGCGAACCTGCTGACGGCGGCGGGCTCCGACACATCGACGCAGCCGAGCGCCATGGCGATGTACGCCACGGTCGACATCAGCACAGACGACGAGGTGGCGACGGCCGACTTCGGCGTGACGGCCATTCCCGACCCGACCAAGTCGACGCTGACACTGTCTGCGGCCTCCGCGCAGGTCGGCGCGAACATCACCGCGACGGCCCGCATCGTCGACTCGAACAACACGCCGCTGGCAGGGATCACGGTCACGTTCACGAGCGCTTCCGGCGACACCACGATCACGGGCGCCAACGGTGGCAGCACGTGCACGACAGGCGCAGACGGCACGTGCACCGCGACGGTGACCTCGTCGAAGGCCGGCGCCTACACGGCAGAGGTGCACGCCACAGTCCAGGTCGGCTCGAGCGCCGTCGACATCAAGAACTCGCCGGCCGACGTCGCGTTCACCGTGGGGCCGCCGGTGGCCGGACCGTACGGCCCGTGCAGCGACGGACGACAGGGCACAGGCGTGTACGCCACCCCGACCACCGTGCAGGTCGGCGGCGTCTCCACCGTCACCGGGCTGGTGACCGACGCGCAGTGCGACCCGGTGTCGGGTGCTCAGGTGACGCTGACCTTCGTGTCTGGCGGCGCCAACACGCTGACCATCGCGGCCACGGACGGCACGTCCACCGCCACGCCCACCACGCTGACCGGCGTGACCGGCGCGGACGGCACGATCAAGGGCACCGTCTCGTCGCCGGCGGACGACACCGTCGCCATCACGGGCGCGTTCACCAACACGACGCCCGCCGCGTCCGGCGGCATGGGGTCCGCCAGCGTGACGTTCGAGGCCGGTTCGTTCAGCGGCTCGGAGTCGACGCTGACCGTCAGCCCCGTGGTCGACACAGGCGACCCGAGCACGTGGGTCGACGTCGGCGGCAGCTACACGGCCACGCTGTACGCGACCGATTCCGTGGGCACACCCATCGACAACCTGAATGTCAGCCAGATCGCGTTCACCCCGTCCGACCCAAGCGTCCAGGTGTCGTCCCCGGTGGTCAACGCCGGCGGCGGCACGTACACCGTCACGCTGACTGGCACCAAAGCCGGCGGCAGCTACACGGTGTCTGTGGCGGACAAGGGTGTGGCGGTCGTGGACTCCGGCGGCGCGACCGTCGCCGCCCCCATCCCGTTCAGGGCCACCGGCCCGGCGGTCGGCCCGTTCCACTGCACAGGCGCCAACACCGTCGGCACGAACATCTCGGCCAGCCCGTCAACGGTGACGGTTGACGGATCATCGACCGTGACGGTGCTTGTGACCGACTTGTACTGCGACCCGCTGCCAGGCGTCACGGTCAGCCTGTCGACGTTGATCGGGCCGAACGCCACGTCGACCGGGGCCGCGTCCACCACGGCGACGCTGTCGAACACCAGCCCTGTGACCGGCCCGGACGGCAAGGTCACGGTGACGCTGACCGACACGGCGCCGCAGACGGTGACGGTGCGCGCCACGGTTCCCGTGACAGACCCCGCGAACCTCGGCTCGACGGCGCCGGCGGTGGTGCCAGGCACGAACACGCCCAAGACTGGCGCCGATGTCCTGTTCACGACCGGTGCGCCTGTGGCGGGGCCGTACGGCCCGTGCGCCAACGGCAAACCCGGCACTGGCCTGACGGCCAGCCCGGCGCTGGTGGCCATCCCCGGCTCGTCCGCCATCACGCAACTGGTCACCGACCAGTACTGCAACCCGGTGGCCAACGTGCCCGTCGCGCTGACGCAGCAGATCGGCCCGAACGCAGCCGCCAGCGCGCCCTCCTCGACCACGGCCACATTGGTGATGACAAGCGGCTCGATGACCGGGCCAGATGGCAAAGTGACCGCCACGCTGCGCGACACCGCCGCGCAGACCATCACCGTCACGTCCACCCTGACAGTGCCCGACCCGGGCAACCCAGGCTCGACCATGCAGCAATCCGGCGGGACGCCCGCCGACGTGGAGTTCGAGGCCGGCGTCCCGGCCGTCAGCGGGTTCTCCTGCGTGGCGCCGTACACCAATGGCTCGGGCATCTCCGATTCGCCGTCGCCCGTGATCATTCCGAACACGTCGACCACGGAGGTGTTGATCACCGACGCCAACTGCGTGCCTCTGCCCGGCGTGCCGGTGACGCTCGATGTGACCGGTTCCGCCACCATCAACGGGTCGACGGGCCCTGTCATCGTGACCACTGGTGACGGCACGAACGGGTCGACGCTCGGCGTCGCCACCGTCGTCATCGCAGACAGCGACCCAGAGACTGTGACCGTGTCCGCGACGACGCCGGTGCCGAATCCGGCGAATCCGAGCACGACCATCGCCGGCACAGTGCCCGGCACCAACGCGGCCAAGACGGGCGCAGACGTCAAGTTCGTCGCCGGCAGCCCGTCGGTCGGACCGTTCTCGTGCGCGTCATCAGACCTGACCGGCACGAACATCTCGGCGACGCCGTCGCTGGCTGCCGTCACCGGCGAGTCCGTCGCATCGATCCTGGTGACGGACGCCAACTGCCTGCCCATCCCAGGTGTCGCCGTGACCGTCGCGACGACGGGCGCCGCCCGGTTGAACGGGGTGGCTGGCACAGTGACAGCCACCACGGGTGACGGGCACAACGGCACAACCCTGGGCGTGGCCACGGTCGTGGTGACGGACACCACTCCGCAGACGGTGACCGTCTCGGCCAAGATACCCGTGCCCGTCCCCTCCAATCCGAACGTCACGACGCAGACCACGGTCCCGGGGACCAACACCGCCGGCACAGGCGCGGACGTGACATTCGAAGCTGGCACACCATCGGTCGGCCCCTTCTCGTGCGTCTCGCCGTACACCACGGGATCTGGCATCTCTGACTCGCCGTCGCCGGTGATCATTCCGAACACGTCGACGACGGAAATCCTGGTGACGGACGCCAACTGCGTGCCGCTTCCTGGCCTCCCGGTGACGGTGAACGTGACGGGGTCCGCCACCCTCGACGGCAACCCGGTGACCGAGACCGTGATCACGGGCGACGGCAGGAACGGGACGACACTGGGAGTGGCCACCGTGGTGGTCGCCAACGCGACCCCAGAGATCGTGACGGTGACAGCCACGACGCCTATTCCGGATCCTGCGAATCCCGGCTCGACCAAACCGGGCGTCGTGCCAGGCTCCAATGCCGCCGGGACCGGCGCCGATGTGACGTTCCAAGGCGGGGCGACATCGGTGGGGCCGTTCTCGTGCCAGTCTCCGTTCACAACCGGCACGAACATCTCGGCGTCACCGACGCCGCTGCCCGTGACGGCACAGTCGACGGCGACGATTCTGGTGACCGATGCCAACTGCGTGCCGATCCCTGGCGTCACGGTGACGGTCAGCGTCACCGGTTCGGCACAGCTCAACGGAGCTCAGGGCAGCACGACTGTCGTCACAGGCAACGGCAAGAACGGCACAACCATGGGTGTGGCGACCGTTCAGGTGGCTGACACCACCGCTCAAACGGTGACGGTGTCGGCCACAGTGCCCGTCGCGAGCGCGACCAACCCCGGTGTGACGACACCTCAGACGGTGCCCGGCACCAACGCGGCCCAGACGGGCGCGGACGTGACGTTCCAGGCGGGCGCTCCCGTGGTCGGACCCGTCGTGTGCCCGGCTGGGTCTGGACTCACCGGCACCAACCTGTCCGCCACGTCGCCTGTCGGCCTGACCAGCCAGTCGACCATCACGGCGCTGATCACTGACCAGTACTGCAACCCGGTGCCCGGCGTCGCCGTGACGCTGACCAAGAGCAGCACCACCGCCACGTTCGGGTCGATCAGCGGCACGCCGTCCGGCACGACCGGATCTGACGGCATCGTGACGGCGACGCTGGCGAACACGGTGGCGCAGGCCGTGTACGTGACCGCGACCATCCCTGTGGCTGGCAGCCCGCAGGGTATCAACGGCTCGGTGGCGACGGTGGTGTTCCAGACCGCGCCAAGCCCACGCATCACGTCTCCCACAAGCACGAACACGCCCACCAACAACGCCACGCCCACGATTTCTGGCGACAAGGGCGAGCCCGGGCAGACCGTCACGGTGACAAACACCGTTGGCGGCGCGAGCAAGGTGGTATGCACAGCCACCGTCAACCCAGATGGCACGTGGAGTTGTGTCGCGAGCAGCGCGTTGCCCGAGGGCACGAACACGCTGACGGCGACGCAGACAAATGCTGACGGCACGTCAGTGCCGTCGGCGCCGGTCACCGTCGTGGTCGACACCTTGGCGCCGGGCGCGCCCGTCATCACGGAGCCGACCAACACCGACGCGCCGACGAGCAACAAGACACCAGTGGTGGCCGGAACGGCGGACCCGAGCGAAGTCGGCGGCACGGTCACGGTGAAGGACACCACGACGGGCCAGATCGTGTGCACAGCCACGATCCTGGCGCAGGGGGCCTGGTCCTGCACGCCGACGGCTCCACTCGCCGACGGCACCCATACGATCACGGCCACCGAGACCGACAGAGCCGGCAACGTCGGGGCGGCGTCCGCCCCCGTGACGTTCACCGTGGACTCCGCGGCGCCACCCGCCCCGCGCATCACATCGCCGACCAGCAGGTCGCGAGCCACCAACGTCAACACGCCGACGATCCGTGGCGACAAGGGCAAGCCCGGCGCCGCCGTCACCGTCACCAACTCTGAGGGTGGCAACCAGACGACGGTGTGCACGACGACGGTGAAGCCAGACGGCACGTGGAGTTGCGCGCCAAGCGCGGCTCTGCCGGACGGCGTGAACACACTGACCGCCACCCAGACCGATCCGGCGACCGGCGAGTCCGGCCCGTCCAACCCGGTGTTGGTCGTGGTCGACACCCAGCCACCGGCCGCGCCGACCATCACGTCGCCGACCGATGGCTCGTCGAGCAACAACAAGGAGCCGACGGTCGTCGGCACGTCCGACCCGTCTGAGGCCGGTAGCACGGTGACCGTCAAGGACACGACGACGGGCGAGACGCTGTGCACCGCGATCGTCCAACTCGACGGATCCTGGTCGTGCACGTCCAGCGTGCCACTGGGCGACGGCGATCATTCGATCGTGGCGATCGTGACAGACGCGGCAGGCAACACGGGGCCGGTGTCAGACCCGGTCGACATCACCATCGAACCGCCTGCTCCGGACGCCCCGGTGATCACCTCGCCGACGAACGCCGACTCGCCGATCAACGACAACTCGCCCACCATCGAGGGGAGCAATGGAGTGCCGGGCGAGACGGTCACGGTGACGGACACCATCGACGAGCAGATCGTCTGCACCGCCGATGTGGAGTCCGACGGCACCTGGTCGTGCACGCCTGACACCCCGCTGTCAGAAGGCACGCACCAGCTTGTGGCCACGCAGCCAGACCCGGAGACGGGTGTCGTCAGTGGCCCGTCCGCGCCCGTCACCATCGTCGTCGACACGACACCGCCACCGGCGCCGATCATCACGACGCCCGAGAGCGGCGACACGCCGATCAACGACGACACGCCCACCACGAGCGGCACGACCGACCTCGACGAGGCCGGCGGCACCGTCACAGTCGAGGACACGACGACGGGCGAGACGCTGTGCACCGCGGTGATCCAGCCTGACGGGTCGTGGTCCTGCACACCGACGACACCGCTGGACGACGGTTCCCACACGATCATCGCGACGGACACGGACGAAGCCGGGAACACCGGCCCGGCGTCAGACCCGATCGTCATCGTCGTCGACACGACCCCACCGGCCGCGCCGACCATCACGTCGCCGACCAGCGGGGGCGCTCCGACACAAGACACCACGCCGACGATCGCGGGCACGTCAGACCCGGCCGAGGCCGGCGGGACGGTGACCGTCACCGAGACGACCACCGGCGCGACAGTGTGCACCGCCGTGATCCAGTCCGACGGGTCGTGGTCGTGTACACCGTCAGCACCGCTGGGCGACGGCACCCACACGCTCGCCGCGACGGCGACGGACGTGGCCGGCAACACCGGCCCGGCATCCACCCCCGTGACGATCCAGGTCGACACGACGCCACCGGCCGCTCCTGTCATCACCGGGCCAGCCACGGGCGCCACTGTCGTCGACGCACAACCTGTGTTCGTCGGTACGACTGACCCGACGGAGGTCGGCGGGCATGTCGCCGTGACCGATGACGCCACCGGCCAGGCGCTGTGCACCGCGCCGATCACGACCGGTGGGGCGTGGACGTGCACGTCCACCGTGCCCCTCGGCGACGGCGATCACGTGATCACCGCCACGGAGACGGACGCCGCCGGAAACGTCGGCGCCACGTCGGATCCACACCACTTCACCGTGGACACCAACGTCAGCCCTGCTGCGCCGCGTATCACGTCGCCCACCAATGGAGGGGTGCCGTCCAGCGACACGACGCCCACCATATCGGGCGATGGCGGCGAGCCGGGCGCGACGATCACGGTGGTGAACACGGTGGGAGGCGCGACGCAGACGGTGTGCACAGCCATCGTACGAAGCGACGGCACATGGTCGTGCGTGGCACAAAGCCCGCTGCCGGACGGCGTCAACACATTGACGGCGCTCGTGCCCGACCCGTCCACCGGGACGCCGATCTCGTCTGAGCCCGTGGAAGTCGTGATCAGCGCGACCCTGCCCGTGGCGCCGCATATCACCTCGCCCTCCGAGGATTCGTTCATCAACACGAACGTGCCGACCATCGCCGGCACGGCGGATCCGAACGAGGTGGGCGCCACCGTCACAGTGATGGACACCATCACCGACCTGACGCTGTGCAGCACGACAGTGCATGCCGACGGCGCCTGGTCGTGCACGCCCGAAGAGCCGTTGGGCGAAGGACCGCACACCATCACGGCGTACATCACCGACCTTGCCGGCAATGAGAGTTCGTTCAGCGATCCGTATGACTTCACAGTGATCACGACGAAGCCGACCCCTCCGACGGTGGATCCGACCAACGGCGACCAGATATCCGGCACGACTGATGAGGACACCACCGTCACGGTGACCGATGACGCCGGCGAGCCCGTGTCAGGGTGCGAGGGCATCGAGCCCACTGCGACAGGGCACTACAGCTGCACGCCTGAGGCGCCGCTCGAGGCGGGGTCAGAGTTCACTGTGACTGCCACGGATCCGGCCGGCAACCAGTCGTCCACGACCGCTCAGGTGGGACAGGGCACGACGCCCACACCCAGCAAGGCGCCAACCGGCGGCGTGGTCGATGGGTCTCCATCCACCTGGGCAGTCGGTGCGATGCTGCTGCTCGTCGCGGGATGTGCGATGCTGTGGCGCCGGCGAGAAGGATGATGTCGAGCGCCACGTGAGCGGTGGGTCGCCCCATGCGACCCGTCGCTCACCTGTCTGCGAGCACGCGGCCCATGCGCCAGAACGCCAGGGCCATGGTGATCGCCGACCAGAGGAGCAGGACGATCACCACCACGACCGCGTACCAGGTGGTGGCGCCCCAGCGCACAACCGCCCCCAGGGCGTACGTGAGATCGAGGGACGCGCCTGGATCGAGCCGGTTCAGCGCCGGGATGAGCATGGGCTCGCGGATGACGGACGCGGCCTGGGCGAAGGGCAGGAGCCTGAGCAGGCCGAGCCCGTGCGTGAAGGACAATGAGAACGTCAGGAAGCCCGTGGCGACGCCCATGGCGAAGCAGTGGGCGCCGAAGATCCCCGGGGAGAAGACGAATGTGATGGCCAGCGCGTTGAGCGCGGTGAAGAAGACGGCCGCCAGGAGGATCCCCAGGATCACACGCAGCCACACGACGAAGGACATCACCGGGTGCCCGGCCATGGCACCGCCGAGTTCGCCGAGGAGGACCACGAGGAAGCTGATGGCGAAGGACACCAGGACAGAGGTGAGCAAGTAGCCGCAGACCAGTTCCCACCAGGCCGTGCCCGAGACCCGGTGCACGTCGATACGGTCCTCGCGACGGTCGGCCAAGAAGACGATCAGGACGGCCGCGCTCGATGAGAACAGGGACAGGATCGCCACGGTGGAGCACGCCCACGCCGCTCCGAGCGCATGGACGTCCCCCATCCCCGCATCGGGGAGGATGCCGCTGATCACACCTGCCGCCTCGCCGCGGAAGAACATCGGGACGAGCACGGCCAGCACCAACGGAGACGCGACGGCGAACAGCAACGCGGTGGGGTTGCGGACGAAGACGTGGATGTCACGTTTGAACAGGGCGAGGACTCTCCCGCCGGCGGTCATGAGGTTCATCCTTCCTCCCCCAATCCGTCGCTGCGCCGACGCCGTGCCAGGGCCATGCGCTTCTCGATGGCGAGTTGCACCCGCGCCTGTTTGGTCAGTTCCTCGTCGATGGGGTGCCGTAGTTTCTCACTCAGACTGACTTCGTTCCAGTACCCCATGTCGATCTCCTCGACCCCACCGGCCGGCAGCAGGTCCGTCGGGAAGAGGTCGTCGAAGGACGGCAGCGTCTGCTCCGGGACGACGTCCCGCAACAGTTTCGACATCACAACCAGTTGGTCTTGCGAGTCCGATCTCTTGGGCGGAGTCGGGGGTATGGGCACGGGCCGCCAGGGGGTGGTCACCACCGGACGGGGCCGGTACTGGCTCGCGGACACCGGAGGAGGAGGGGCGGGGACCTTGGGAGGAGTGGGGACCTTGGGAGGAGTGGAGACCTTGGGAGGAGTGGGAACCCTGGGAGCGGCGGGGACCTTGGGAGCGGCGGGGACCCGGGGAGGGACGACCGGTGTCAATCCCAACCGGGCTTCCATCGCCACCGACGCCAGAGCCGACTCGAACCGCGCCTCCACGGACGCGGATGTGGGCCCCGGCTCGTACCGGGGATCGGCCCAGCCCGCGACGCTCGCGGGATCCCGCACAGACTCGCTCACCCGTCGAGGCAATTCTCGACCGGCGAGCAGATCCTCGAGCAGGTGGCCGTGCGACGGGTGGGCGTCCTGCGCGCTCGTGCTGGGGCTCAGCGAGGTGCTGTCGACGACGGGGGTCTCGTCCATGAGAGCCGGACGTGGGCGACGCGGCGGGACCCGAGTCGAGTCGGCCGAGCCAGCGCCCACGTCCTGCTGTGCCCGCGCCGAACTCGCCCGGACGCGGAAGGACGTCGTCGGAGTCCGCTCGACACTGGCCGGTGCACGGTCGACACCGGCGGGACGTGGATCGAGACCGGCGGGACGGGGATCGACACTGGACGCGGCGCGGTCGATTCTCAGCGCAGATGCCCTCGTGGAGACCCGGTCATCGGCGTCGGGCCATGTCCTCTCCGGGGCTGACGTGGCCCTGTCACGTCCACGCATGATCCGCTCCTGAGCGAGCGTGGCCCTGTCCGGGGCTGGCGTGGTCCTGTCACGCCCAAGCGTGGTCCTCTCCGGGGCTGATGCGGTCCTCTCCTGGGTGGCCGGGGTCCTGTCACGCCCGAGCGCGGCCCTCTCCCGGGCGAGCATGGCCCGCTCCTGGGCGAGCGCGATCCTCTCCGAAGCTGACGTGGTCATGTCACGTCCCAGGGCGGCCCTCTCCGAGGCTGGCGTCCGCTCACGCGACACCCCCGTACCCCCCGTGCCTGCCGTGGCACGCTCGACCACCGCCGGAGCCGGTCGGGGCTCAGCTCTCCTCAGCTCCGTTCTTCTCAGGATGGATCGGGGAAGGTCTGCTTCGACGGGATCGTCGTCCCCCCACACGGAGTCGCCCTCGTCCAGTGAGACCAGCTGCTCCAGGGAGGCCCGCCGACCCGTGTCGGAGAAGTGGGCGGCCCGGTTCCAGTTCCCGCCCGAACCAGATGTGGGACGAGGACGTGGAGGCGGGAGCGTCTTGGCCCTGGCCGGCGCCGCCGACGTGAGCTCCACGGGCGGCTCCTCCACCTCTTCGCCGAGGTCCAAGCGCGGGGACAGAGTGACCCTTTCCGGTTTGAGAACCCTGGACGCCCAGTTCGTCACGGACCGTGCGGCCGACGACAGCGAGGCCATGACGGGATCCGCCCTCTTGACGGCCACGCTCGGCACGGGCTCCGGATCCTTCGTCGTGACGGTCGTCTTCTCAGGCTCGCGCACTATCTCGTAGTCGTCCTCGTCGGACCACAGCGGAGCGATCACCCGCTCGTTGCGTGCGGGCTCACTGCGCTCCACATCGACGGGCTCGGGCTCCGGCTCGACCTCGACCAGGTTCTCGCGGTCCCGCACGACCTTGTACACGTCCTCCAACGTCCCCTGCTGGAAGCGGAAATCGGCCACGGAGTCGGAGAGGATGGCGAGCACATCGCGTGCCACCGTGGAGTTGATGTGCCACCAGACCCGTCCCTGGTCGTCGACGTCCGGCATCTCGATCCCGCATACGGCCAGCTCGGCCCGACACAGGTCCGGATCGGTCAGCCGCATGACCAATGTCGAGCTGTTGCGGACGAGCTCGGCCGGAGTCCCCGCGGCCACGATCTGGCCGGAGGCGATGAACCCGACCATGTCGGCCTGGTCGGCCTGGGCGGGTTGGTCGGTCGTCACCAGGACCGTACGACCCATACCCACCTGGTCGCGGATCACCTGCCAGATCAGGGTCGAGCTGTGGGGATCCAGGTTCTTGGTCGGCTCGTCCAGCACGAGGACGTCGGGCCGATGGACGAGCGCGCGGGCGATGTCCGCCCTCCGCTGCTCGCCGGGGGACAACCGCCCGAAGCGGGTGTCGGTGACGCCGTCCAGATCCAGCCGAAGCGCCAACTCAGCCCATTCGGGACCCCAGTCCTGCACGCTCATCCCCCTCAGCGAGGCATGAAAACCAATGTTGGCGCGTACGGTCAACTCGGGGTCCAGCGCGGGGGTCTGGAAGACGACGCCGAGCCGGGAGGGGACGCCCGAGCCGTCGAGGGTGTCGTCGCCGATCATCAGGACGCCGGAATCAGGAGCGGTCACGCCCGCCAAGCAGGCGACGACGCTCGACTTCCCCGCCCCCGTCGGACCGATCAGGGCGAAGAGCTGGCCGTCCTCCACGGCGAAGCTGACCCCCCGCAGCGCGGGGGCTCCGCGGAACGACTTATGAATGTCATGCACAATGATAGTCACTATTCCTCCCAGCGTCCTCCAAGTGCACTGTCGCAACATCCGTCGTTAGCCCCCAGCATCGCCGACCTACCAATGTCGCATCTTCACAGAAGAATACGTCTATTCAAGCAAATTTGTCCGCGTGATGGAAATCGACATCAAACTGGGTCAGCAGGTGGACAGGAGATGATAGTACTTGGGGTTGTGGGGGGGCCGGATGTGGCTCCTACACAGCATCACCTGCGCTATTACCTTGACAGATATAGTACTATACGAGTACGATGAATCACGTCATAGCAGATGAGAGGACATGACATGCTTGCGCCCACGATCTCGCCGGACCTATTACGAGGCAACACGGACACAATGATCCTGAAACTTCTCCTGGACTCGGACCATTACGGGTACGAGATCGTCAAGCTGCTCCGCGACCGCTCGGGCGGCGAGTTGGAGCTGAAGGAGGCGACGCTGTACTCCAGCCTGCGACGCATGGAGGCCGAGGGCGACATCCAGTGGTACTGGGGGGACGAAACCCAGGGCGGACGACGCAAGTACTACCAGGTCACCGACCAAGGCCGCGCCACCTATGACACCAACAAACAGAATTGGGAACACACCAAGAGGATCGTGGACCTTCTCATCTAGCGCGGCGCCCTGACGACTGCGCGGGGAGCCACGCAGGAGGCGCCACCCATCGGCAGCACACCCACCCATGAAAGGACAATGATGGACAACAATGTGCAAGAGCGCATCGACGACTACCTCGACCAGGTTTTCGGGCCGTACGAGGACAGCCCCACCGTCGCAGAACTGCGGATCGAAGTACGCCACGACCTCCTTGAACGCCTCGCCGACTTGATCGACCATGGAGTGGGGGACGAGGTGGCGTACGCCCAGGTCGTGTCCAGTGTGGGCGACATCGGCATCACGATCCGCGAACTCGCCGAGCAAGACCGTGCCGACGAGCAAGACCAGGCCGCCGAGGAGGGGAGCTCTACGGGTTCGACCACCGAAGGCACGAACGGGGAGCCGCAGGGCCCGGCCAGTTCCATCCCCGAGTCCGACGCCCCCGGCGCGACATGGTCGGAGCAGGAGCGCCCCGCCGACGCGCCTCCCACCTATGCCGATTGGACGGCGGCGGTGGCCGACTTGGTCACCACCGGCCTGCAGCAGGCCCGCGAGCAGTTCACGTCCGCCATGCGCCAAGCCGAGGAAGCGCTCAACCAGGCTGGAGTCACTCCCGACGACATCCGCCATGGGCGCAACCGCGACTGGCAGCGACGCTGGGAGCGTACAGAACGGCACACCCGGACCTCCTTCGCGTCATCCAACATGCGCGGCGCGGATTTCTCCCACCAGCAACTCCCGAACGCCACCTTCGCGTCCAGCAACCTCCCGGGCGCGAACTTCTCCAGCGCCGACCTGGCTGGCGCCTCGTTCCGGGCGAGCAATCTACGCAATGCTGATTTCACTCAGGCGAACCTCAGCGGGGCGAACCTGAACGCGTGCTCCCTGCGCAACGTGCAGTTCGAGCGGGCGAATCTCACCGGGGCCTCGCTGACCTGCTCCGACATGCGCAATTCGGTGTTCACAGGAGTGTGTTTCAAGGGGACCAAGGCGACCTACGCCGACCTTCGTTCGGCCACCTTCTCCGACTGCCTGATGGAGGGGGCGACCTTCACGGGCTCGGACCTGCGTATGGCCCGTTTCGACGGCCTGGCCCTGACCGACATCACCTTCGACATGGCCAACCTCGCGCTGGCCAGCTTCCGAGGATCGACCCTGCGCCACGTCAGTTTCCGCTTCGTCTCCCGCCAGTGCGTGCAGAAGATCGTCTTCGAGGACACGGTCATGGACCAGATCACGTACCTCTCCTTGCGCACCTCCGGCTGCACCCCCTCCGGCGTCCGCGTCGAGAACTGATCGGCCCCCACGACAAGGCACTGCCACGCCGTACGACCCTGACGTGAGCGCATCTGTACGGTTGACAAGTAAGATGACAGGGTGATGAGGATCGTCCGACGCGGCTTGAAGGTGGGAGGCAACCTCCTCGTCTTGTTCATGATGATCGCAGGCCTCGGGGCGCTCGCCCCTCAGGCGCATGCGGCCCAGTACGAAGCGACCGTCACGTTCACCTCGGTTCAGGCCACCGATCAGGGGATCACCCTGACGGGGTCGGTGCGCAACACGGGCACCGACCCCCTGTACCGCGCACAGGTGGTCCTGTGGCGTGACCGTACCCCCCTGACGACCCCCACCCAACTCGACACGGCCCTGGCCGCCGACCCGACCGCCGACACCGGCGACCGGATCCTCCAGGACTCCTCCGTGACGACGATCTGCTCCGGCACGGGCACCTTCATCCCGAACGACACCGCCGATTTCTCCGTCTCCGCCTCCTGGGACGACCTGGGCATCACAGCGGACGGTGCCTACCTCGTCGGCGTCCACGTGAGGGGCGCGGACGTCTCATGGGGATCGCTGGTGACCATCGGACGTGGACGAACCCTGGTCACCGTGGCCACCCATACCCAGGCGACAGCCTCCACCGTCGTCCCTCTCACGTCCGCCCCCTCGCTGCTCCACGACTCGGTGTTCCTCGACGACCACCTCGCCTCGGAACTGACCGGGCGGCTCAGCACCTTCCTGGCTCTGGCCCACAAGCCGGGCACCACCTGGGCGATCGACCCGGCACTCCTCCACGCCATCACGGTGATGTCCCAGGGGTACCAGGTCGTGGACGGGTCGACCACCGTGGACGGCCTCGGACAGGCCCGGGCCACGGCGTGGCTGGCCTCCTTCGCCACCCTCGACCGCTCGTGGGGGTACCGCCTCCCGTGGGGGAACCCCGACCTGGCCCTCGGCGCCTTGCTCGACGACCCCACCATCGTCGACACGGCACTGGCCGCGCAGGCGGCCCAGACCGACGCGCCCGACATCGCCCGTCTGCCACTGCTGATCAGAGCGAGCAACGCCCACGTGGATGACGCCTTCCTGTCGTACGTCGCCCCACTCCACCCCAGCGTCGTCCTCGCCCAGGCCACCTCCAGCGCGCTCCTGCCCGAGGGGCCCCCCACAACGGTCCCCCAGCAGGGCGTCCTCCTCGCGACCGCGCCGGTCGCCTACCCCACCGGTCCTGGACCCGACGCCGCCACTCCCCTCCAACTGACTCAGCGGGCGCTCGCCGACGACGCGGTCAGCGACGGGACGGTGATCCGGGTCATCGAGTCCGAAGCGGACGCCCTCGTGGCGAACAGGCCTTGGCCGTCGTGGGTCACGCCGGTGACCCTCAGCTCCATCCCGGTCACCCAGGCCTGGACCCCCGACATGTCGCTCGGCCAGCCCGCCGGCCCCCTCACCCAGGACATCACCGCCTCGCTCGACCAGGCCCGCACGGCGACGGCCACCTATGCGTCCTTGATCGGCGACGCCGCCACCGTGTCCGCCGCCACGACCCCGGCCCTGGCGGCGATCACCTCCCAGTCCTGGGACTCCACCAGCGACGCCGAAGGGTACGCCGACGCCGTGACCGCCTGGATCTCCTCCATCCTCGCCCGTGTCACCTTGACCGTGACGCCGGAGGTCACCCTCACAGCCCGCACCTCGACCTTCCCCGTGACGGTCTCCAACAAGTTGTCCGTGCCCGTCTACGTCCGCATCGCCACACAGACCCCGCCGGCGGACTCCTCGCCGGGATACCTGTCGATCCCGACGACCGACGTGTGGACCATCCATCCCGGCGACAACCTCTCCATCCCCTTGCCAGCCACCGTCCTCCGCGAGGGGGAAGTGCAGGTGACGGTCGGCCTGACGACCACGGACGGGCAGACGTGGGACGCCCACGCGACCGTCAAGATCGACGCCAAGACCTCGGCCTGGATGGGCTGGGCCGTTGTCGGAAGCGCTATTGTTTTGCTCGTGGTGGGTACCTTCTTACGGGTCAGAAATCGTCAGAGGCACAAGACGAAGGAGGCGTGATGGACAGCCCGAACAAGCCCCGACGCGCCATAGACCCGCGCGATCCAGCCGCCACGACCCCGCGCGATGCAGCCGCCACCAACCCGCGCGACCCCGCCACCAACCCGCGCGATCCGGAGGTCGTCAACCCGCGCGACCCAGTCGCCATGGCGGCCGACAAGCCCCGACTCCTCTCGTCCACCATGGTCATGGCCTCGGGGACCTTGGCCTCGCGCATCCTGGGCATGGTACGAGTGCTCCTGGTCACCTACCTCCTCGGATCCCTCGGGCGACAAGGGGATATGTTCTCCTTCGCCACCGAGATCCCGTCGACGGCGTACATGCTGCTGGCCGGGGGCGTCCTCAACGCCATCCTCGTCCCGCAGTTGATGCGCGCCATGAGCAGGGACGCCGACGGCGGCCAGGCCTTCTCCGACCGCATCGTCACCTTGTTCACGATCCTGGTGGGCGCGGCCACGATCATCCTGATGGCCGCCCTGCCGGTGATCATGTGGCTCATGGTCGACCAAGGGTGGCGCGCCCCCGAAATGGCGGCGCAGTACCATTCCATCTTGCTCCTCGCGGCCCTGTGCATGCCCCAGGTCTTCTTCTTCGGCATCTTCTTCCTGCTGGGCCAGATCCTGAACGCCCGGGGCTCCTTCGGTCCCCTGATGTGGGCGCCCGTGGCCAACAACGTCATCCAGATCCTCATGCTGGGGATGTACGCGGTCGTGTGGGGCTTCCACTCCGACACCCTCCAGCCGTTCTCGACGGCGCAGATCCTCGTCCTGGGCATCGGCTCGGTGGTGGGCGTGGCGTGCCAGGCCGGCATCCTCGTCCCGTACCTGCGTAAAGTCGGCTTCACCTACCGCCCACGCTTCGACTTCCTCCACACCGGACTGGCGGGCACAGCCCACATGGCCAAGTGGGCCATCGCCCTGGTGGCCATCGACCAGGTCAACTACATCGTCATCGTCCGCCTGGCGTCCTCCGCCACGTACGGGGGGTACGGTTCCGGCCTGCTGGCGTTCAACAACGCCATGCTCATCTCCCTCGTGCCGCACGCCCTGCTGACCGTCTCGCTGGTGACCGCGTTGATGCCGTCCCTGTCGAACCTGTCCTCGTTGAGCCACTGGGACCGCTTCAGCGACCAACTCGTGTCCAGCCTGAAGACGATCTACGCCGCCATGATCCCCATCTCGATGCTCTTCCTGGCCGTGGGTGTGCCCCTGGGCGTCACGGTCTTCACCGTCGGCAAAGGAGGGGTGTACATCGGGTGGACCCTGGCCCTGCTCGGGATCGGGCTGATCCCCTTCACCTTGAGGTTCGTCGCCAACAAGGCGTTCAACTCGATGACGAACACGCGCACGCCCTTCTTCGTCGAGATCGTCTTCGTGGGCGTGACCTGCCTGGCGTCCGTCCTGCTGATCCTCGTCTTCCGGGTTCCATCCGTGTGGGTCGCCCCCAGCATCGGCGGCGCCTACACCCTCGCGTACGTGTCCTCGTCGGCCTTGTCGTGGAAGCTGTTGCGGCGGGCGGTGCCCACCCCGCTGCCCCCCATCGCCGGGCACACCGCGCGCCTGATCGCCATCTCCGTGCCCGGCGCCCTGCTCGCGGGCGCCCTGTGCTGGCTGCAGACCCGGTATTTCCCCGGACTGGTTCTGGGGTTGCTCGGCCTGGTGGTCGCAGGATTCCTCGGAATTGGTGTTTACTGGGGATTGGCGAAGCTGATTCGCGTGTCCGAGATCCAAGAACTGGAATCCATGATTCGCTCAAGGCTGAGAAAGGAGGCCGACGTGGAACCCGTCAAGCCCGACGCCGACACCACCGCTGCCGACCAGGACGCGACAGGGTCTGATTCCCTCACGGCGGCCATCCCGTACCTGCCCTCCTTCGGCGCGGAAGAGACCCAACCAGTCCTCACCGGATTGAGCCCCCTGGTCCCCGGCGTCCTCGTCGCCGGCCGTTACCGGTTGGGCGAGCTCGTCTCCTCGATGGGCGCCGCAACGCGCTGGACGGCCGTGGACGAGGGGTTGTCGCGCCCGGTCGTCCTCACAGCGTTCCCCAATGACGAGAACACCGCCACGATCCTGGAGGCCGCCCGTGTGGCCTCCGGCGCCATGGACGCCCGTTTCCTGCGCATCATGGACGCCGGCCAGGACGCCGACCACGCGTACATCGTCTCGGAGACCACCGACGGGGTGACCCTGGCCGCGTTGCTCAGCCATGGCCCCCTCTCCGCCGAGGAGTCCGCGTGGGTGGTCGCCACGGTGGCCTCCGCCCTGGCCAGCATCCACGCCATGCGCCTGTACCATTGCCGCATCGACCCGACCAAGGTCTGGGTCTCCAGCCAGGGCGGGGTCAAGATCTCCGGCCTGCGCGTGGACCAAGCCCTGACTCCTCGCGACGCGGACGACTCCCTGACCCGCACGGACATGGAGGCCATGGACGTGGTCGCCTGCGGCGGCCTGCTCTACGCCTGCCTGACCGCCACCTGGCCAGGCGCCGCCAGCATCGGACTCCCCTTGTCGCCGCGCAGCGGGGACGGCCTGCAACCCCCCGTCGCCGTACGCCCCGGCACCTCGGTCGCCCTCGACCGGCTCACCCACCAGATCCTGTCCATACGCGACCCCGAGCGCATCGCCACCGCCGCCGGCGTCGCCGAGGCCATGAGCACGACCCTGGGGTCGATGGATCCCACCGCGTCCCTCGCCGCTCGCGTGGCGGCTCTCGACGTGCCTCCCGCGCCGACGCCTGAGCCGCCGGGCAAAGCGATCAAACCCACGATCCTCCCCGCTGAGCTCGGCACGGATGGGTACGGGTCTGACGACACCACGATGGCCGTCTCCTCCGACCTGACTGTCGAGCACTCGACACCGGGGACGCCGCTCAAGCCTCCCGTCCCGCCCGAGGCGGCCCGTTGGTGGTCGCGCGTCTTCTTAGGGCTGATCGTCCTCGTGGCCCTGGCGCTGGTCACCGCCTTGATCGTGGGACTGTACAACCTCTCCCACCATGGCGACTCCACAGGTCCGGCGGCGATCACCGTCCGCCCCATCGTCACCGCGGCCGTCTTCGACTCGGAGACCGACGGCGGCGACGGCACCGAGAACGACGAACTGGTGCCACGGGCGTACGACCAGGACCCATCCACCGCGTGGTTGACCGAGAGGTACCCCACTGCGACCTACATCCCGGACTACAAACCAGGCGTGGGCTTGGTCTTCGACCTCGGATCGGCCGTCCCGGTCAGCCAGGTCTCCCTCACGGTCAACCTGACGCCGACCGCGGTGAGCGTGTACGTGCCCCAGGGCGACCCCTCGAAGGTGACCACCCCTGACATGACGACCATCAAGGATTGGACGCAGGTGACCTCGGCGCCCATCACCACCGCGCAGACCACGTTGCAATTCACCTCGGTGACCACGCGGTACGTGGTGGTCTACATCACGAAACTCGTCCCCGAAGGCGACGTCGCCCAGGCGGACTTGGCCGAGGTGTCCTTCTCCGGGTGATCGGCGCTCGCCGACACGTGGAGGGGACGCCCATGGACGTCCCGGCCCCGCGCTAGCGGGCGTGGACGGACACGAAGTTCGACAGCAACAGATGCTGGTAGCCGTCGACGCGGGCCCCTCGGGCGGCGGCTGCGACAGCGTCGAACTCATCGGGGTCGAAGTACCCGTTGTGCTTGTACACCTCCATACGCACCACCAAGGCCTCGGCGTCGAGCTCGGGATGGTACTGGGCCGCGTAAACAGTGGACCCGGCGCGCAGCACCTGCACCGGGCAGTCGGCGCCCGTCGCCAGCACCACGGCGTCCCTGGGCGCCTGCTCGACGGACTCCTTGTGGCCGACGAAGGCGTGGAAGCAGTCGGGCGATCCCTCGAACAACGGATCGGCCTGGCCGGCTGATGTGAGCGTCACGGGGATGGCGGAGATCTCCTCCCCGAAGGCCTTCCCGACTGTCCCACCCAGATGGGTGGCGAGGACGCCCAGCCCGTAGCACAGCCCCAGCACAGGGATGTCCGTCTCCAGGGCGCGGTCGAGGAGGGCGAAGAGATCCGCCTCCACACGTCCCTGGACGCTCGACTTCTCCTCGCTGGACGCGCAGAAATCGCTGCCGCCGATGATGAACCCCGAGACCTCGTCGATGTCGAAGACCGGCATGGGCTCTCGCTCCAACCGGACCTGGACGAGCGTCTGGTTCGTCAACCCAGTGATCTGGCGGATCGACTCGGCTTCGCCGCGCGTGGCGGTGTCGTCCTCCCGGCAGCTCAACAACACGAAGGGTTTCATAGCAGGTGTCATTCCTCTCCAGTCCACGACGGGACGCCCGAGGCGGTCTCGTGGGCTATGGCGTCCACCAGCGCACGAAGACCCGATCGGGCCGCGATCCGCCGTTGCCGCTCGTAACTCGCCCCATGCGTCAGCATCTCATATCCGAAGGCCAGCTCCCGGGCGCATCCCAGGTCGTCCGCGACGGGCATCAGCGCGTCCAGCCATCGGACCATGGCCTCGCGCAGCGGCGTCGTGCGCACGCCGGACTCTCCCGGCTGGATGACCGTCGCGTCGAGGCCGTGGCGGGCGACCCTCCACTTGTTCTCGCGGATCAACCAGGGCGGGGTCTGGGCGGGCGCGTGGCCGTCGTCGAGCCGTCGTTCGATGTCCTCGCTCAAACATTGGGTCGCCGCCGCCACGAAACCCAGCTCCGCCACAGTCGGCACCGAGTCGGGGATCCTGTTCTCCACCGTCCCGAAGTTCGGGCTGGGACGCACGTCCCAGCGCATCTCCTGGACCTGCGTGATCACCCCGCAGGCCACGAGGTCGTCCACGTGGTTCTCGTACTCCTCCCAGGAGTCGAAGCGATGCGGCAGGCCGTTGGTCGGCAGTTGTTGGAACATCATCGTGCGTTGAGACGCGAAACCGGAGTCTTCCCCCTCCCAGAAGGGAGAGGACGCCGACAACGCCAGGAGGAAGGGGTACGAGAGGGCCTGGCTCCAGGCCAGGGGCAGGACGTGGCTGCGGTCGGCGACGCCGACATGCACATGGGTCCCGCAGATGGCCATCTGTCGGCCCCACCACCCATTCCTGTGCGTGACCGCGTCATAGCGGCTCGTGCGGAAGGGGGTCTGGGTGGCAGAGCGGGAGAACGGGTGGGACCCGGCGCCCATCAGCGCCACGCCGATGGACTCCGCGGCCTCCATCAGGATGTCCACGTGGTGGCGGATGTCCGCGATCGCCTCGGCGATGATGGCCCGAGGACGCGACACGATTTCGATGGCGCAAGGCAGGTACTCCTTGCGTATCGGCTTGTCATCCCCTCCATGGGTGAGGGCGATGAGCTTCTCGGCCGCAGGGACCAGCTCTCCCGTCGATTTATCGACAAGATGGAGCTCCCACTCGATCCCGACGGTAGAGCGAGCCGACCGTGCGAACCTGATGTGCATCTTGCCCCTTTCCCCGTCCTATTCTGGCACAGATGACAGGCTGATCGCACCGGCGGTGTCGCTCATCCTGAAGACGAGGGAGAAGGGAGCAGGGACGCTATCGCCCTCCCGTGGGATGGGCAGTGGGCAGCCCCGTGGGCGGCGGGCTGGTCGCGGGCTGCTGCGGCTTCACCGTGGCGGGGGCCTCGGGGGTCGGCTCGGGGGGACGCGGGCCCTGCGAGATGTTCATGGTGCAGGTCCCGCCGTACACATAGTCACAGGAGACCGACACGAACGAGCCCGCCGGCTGGTCGTCGAAGACCTCTTTCTCGGTCACGAAGAACCCGGCGGCCTGCAAGGTCTTGCGCGCGTCGTCGGCGCTCATGCCGTCGGTCTTCGGCGGCACGACCCTCTTGCCGTTGAGGATGTCGCTGCCGGGCTTCGTGAAGCTCACCACGGGCAGATCGTCCACGGCGACACTCATCGCCGCCCGCCAGATCGGCCCGGCGTCCGCCGCGCCGACGCCCGACAAGCGGGTGCCGCTGACCGGCAGCTTCACCCCGATCATGGACTTGGCGCCTTCGCGGATGTACGGCGCCCAGAAATCGTTCCAGACCCCATTGGTGTCGGCCGCCACCATCGACACGCCGACGATGTTGGGGGCGTACCCGATCAGCCAGGCGGCCGAACCGTTGTCGGTCGTTCCCGTTTTGCCGGACATCGTGCGTCCGCCGCCCAGGCCCCACCCACGGGCGGTGCCGTAGGTGAAGGCGTTGCCGAGGACCGCGTTGGCGCCGTCGGCCACCTCTTGGCGGATCACCTGTCGGCAGTTGCCGTTGGGGATCGGAACCTGGTTGCCGCTCCTGTCTTGGATCGACCCGATGATCACCGGGTCGCACCTCAGGCCACGGGCCGCCAGCGTCGAGTAGGCCACGGCCATCGACAAGGGCGACACGTACGCGACGCCCAGCGTGAAGGAGGGATCCACGTTGTAGGCCAGCAGGTTGGGGTGTTCCTCATCGGCGGTAGGGTCGGACACCTCGGCGCCCAGGGTCTCGGCCATCGTGGCCGAGGCGCAGATGCCGATGAGCTCCTCCAGCTGCACGAAATAGGTGTTCACCGAGTTGGCGGTGCCGTGGTACATGTCCATCACGCCGGAATCGGAGTCGTTGGACACGACCCAGCCCTTGCTGGCCTTGACGGGCCCATTGCAGCTCATGAAGTAGTCATTGCTGAAATCCATTCGACCCTTGGCGTCGAACTGCTTGCTGGGCGGGACGCCCGCGTCCAGGGCGGCGGAGACCACGAACCCCTTGAAGGTCGAGCCGGGCTGGGCGCCCTCGTCGCCGCCCAGGCTCTGCGGAGCGAAGTACTGGAAACTGGATTTCCCGTTGACGAGGTCGTCGTTGGAATACCCCAACTCACGCCGGTTCTGCGCGGCGGCCCAGATGACGCCCGTTCCGGGCTGCATCTCGACCACCGTGGACTTCACGGGATCGGCGTCGGCGATACGGCTGGAGATCGCGTCCTGAGCCGCCTTCTGCCGGGTGGGGTCGATCGTGGTGGTGATCGTGTACCCACCGGTGCGCAGGGTATCGAGGCGGTCTTGCTTCGAGCTGCCCAGGCTGGGGAACGCGTCGCTCTGCAGATTGTTGAGGATGAACTGGCACACCTGGATGTAGTCGACGTCCGTCACGCCGTCGCACCCGTTGGGCATCCCTTGGATCAGGCTGGGGTCGAAGCCCTCGGCCTTCGCCGCGTCGGCGTCTTCCTTGGTGATGAGGCCGAGTTCGAGCATGCGGTCGATGACCACGTCGCGCCGGGCGATGGAGTCGGCACGCTCGTCAGGGTCGGCGGGGTTGCGGACCGGCGTCTGCACGATGCCGGCCAGCATGGCCGCCTGAGCCAGGGTCAGATCAGCCGCCGTGGTGTTGAAGTAGTGGTGGGCGGCGGCCTCGACGCCGTAGGCCCCGTCGCCGTAGTAGGCGATGTTGAGGTAGTTCTCGAGGATCTGGTCCTTGCTGAACTGCTGCTCCAAGGCGATCGCGTACCTCATCTCGCGGACCTTGCGCTGGATCGTACGGCCCTGGGCGTCCGCCAGAGCGGCCTGCCTCTCCTCTTCGGTGGGCATCTGCATGGCCTGCTCCACGAGGACCTGCTTCACGTACTGCTGAGTCAGCGTGGACCCGCCGCCGCCGGAGGACCCGATGTTGGACAGGACGGCCTTCGCCAGGGACCGCAGGTCCAAGGCGCCGTGGCTGTAGAACCGGTCGTCTTCGATGGCGACCTGGGCCTGCTTCATGATCGGCGCCACCTGGTCGAGGGTGACGATGACGCGGTTCTCGTCGTACAGCTGGGTCAGCATGGAGCCGTCCGCGAGCAGGATCGAGGTGCGTTCAGCCTGAGGCGGTGTCTCCAAAGCTTCGGGCAGCTTGGTGAGCGAACTGAACAAGGTCGTGCTCGTCACACCCGCGAGCGCAGCCGCAGGGATGGCCAGACCGGCCACGAGGAGACCGGCCAGGACGCTGACGAGGAGGAATGTGCCCATTGAGGACCATTTCTTGTTCCTAGAAACGCGATGCATGCCCTCCAGGATACCATAGCAAGATATGTGTCTCTCAGAAAGCTCTCAGTTTTTTATTGTGGAACCCTCGTTTTCTTCTAGCGCACCCACTAGACTTCGGCTATGGATCTCACGCGCCCGTACCCGCCGGAACCCTATTCCTTGTTGCCGCAGGTTCCCTCTTTCCCCCTGACAAGTCAGGATGTGGCCGATGGCGAACCCATGGACCACCGCCACAGCCAGGACGGCCCCGGTATGTCGCCGCAGTTGTCCTGGAGCGACGCCCCCGAAGGGACACAAGCCTTCGCCGTGTCCTGCTTCGACCCCGACGCCCCCACGCCGGCAGGCTTCTGGCATTGGACGGTGCTCAACCTGCCCCCCACCCAGACCTCCATCCCGCGCGACTTCGGCAACATCGACTTCCCCCTGCCGCCCGGGGCGGTACGGGCGGTCAACGACGGTGGCACCCTCGGCTTCATCGGTGCGGCGCCCCCGCCCGGCGACCATCCGCACCGGTACGTGTTCGCCGTCCACGCCTTGGACGAGCCGATCCAGGCCACCGACGGCATCGGTTGCACCCCGGCGGCGTTTATGAGCGTGTTCCACACCATCGCCCGGGCCACCCTCACCCCGACCTATCAGCGGTGATTGTGCGCCACGCCTCTCACCACGCGTGTCGGCACGCCTTGTCCCAGGCGACCCTGCCGCCCGATCGCGTCCTCCTGTCGCCCATCGACGTGCGGGCTCGCGCGCATGACGCCTCCCATGTCCTGCTCTACCCGCAGGCGGTGGCCGTGCCCCGCGACGCCGATGACGTGGCCCGCCTCCTGCGTTCCTGCGCGTCGGCTGGGGTCGGGATCACGTTCCGCTCCGGTGGGACGAGCCTGTCCGGCCAGGCCGGAACCGACGCCATCTTGGCCGATGTGCGCCGGAACTTCGACTCCATCGAGGTCCTCGACTCGGGGGCCCGTGTACGGGTCCAACCAGGCGTCACCGTCAATCGCGTCAACGCCGCCCTGGCGCCGTACGGGCGGGCCATCGGCCCCGACCCCGCCAGTTCGGCCGCGTGCACCATCGGCGGCGTGGTCGCCAACAACTCCTCCGGCATGGCCTGTGGCACCGTCGAGAACACGTACCGCACCCTGGAGTCCATGGTCGTCGTCCTCGCCTCCGGATCGGTGATCGACACCGGCGCCCCGGACGCGGACGATCGTCTGCGCGTCCTCGAGCCCGACCTCTACCGCGGCCTGCTCGACCTGCGTCGACGGATATGGTCGAACCCGGCCTCCCTGGCGACCATCGAGCAGCAGTTCTCCATGAAGAACACCATGGGGTACGGCCTCAACTCCTTCGTCGACCACGCGACGCCGGTGGAGATCCTGGCCCATCTGATGATCGGCAGCGAGGGCACCCTGGGGTTCGTGGCGTCGGCCACGTTCCGTACTGTTCCCGTGCGCAGCCACGTCCACACCGGGCTGCTCGTCTTCGAGGACCTCTTCGCCGCCAACCGTGCCCTGCCCGACCTGGTGGCCACGGGGGCGGCCACCCTGGAACTGATGGACATCGCGTCCATCCGGGTGGGCCAGTCCCTCCCCTGTCCCGCCGACCAGATCGCCGCCATCCGTCCGGCCTCCCAGGCCGCGTTGCTCGTGGAGTACCAGGCCACCTGCGCGGACGACCTCGCCGACCTCGTGGCCGCCGCCCGGCCAGTGCTGGCCGGCCTGCCCGTCGAGCAACCGGTGACCCTGACCTCGGATGCGGCAGTCCGCGACCAGTTGTGGAGTCTGCGCAAAGGCCTGTACGCCTGTGTGGCGGCGGCCCGCCAGTCCGGGACGACCGCACTGTTGGAAGACGTGGTCGTGCCCGTGGCGTCCCTCGCCGAGACCTGCGCCCAACTGACCGGCCTCTTCGAGGAGTTCTCGTACCCCGACGCGGTCATCTTCGGCCACGCCAAGGACGGGAACATCCACTTCATGATCACGGATCGGTTCGACAAGGAGCTGACGCGGTACGAGCGTTTCACCGACGCGTTGGTCGACGTCGTGCTGGGCCACCAGGGGTCCTTGAAGGCCGAGCACGGCACCGGCCGGGTCATGGCGCCGTTCGTGCGCCGCCAGTACGGGGACGAGTTGTACGAGGTGATGCGCGAGGTCAAGCGGCTCTTCGACCCGCAGGGGATCCTCAACGACGGCGTGGTCCTCACCGACGACCCACGCGCCCATCTGAACCACATCAAGGTCCCGGCCCCCGTCGACCCCCTCGTGGACGCCTGCGTGGAGTGCGGCTACTGCGAGCCGGTCTGCCCGGCCCGGCGCCTCACGTTGACGCCCCGCCAACGCGTCGCCGTGCGCCGAGAGATCAGCCAGGCCCACGCCAACGGGGACTCCGCCCTCGCCGACGAGTTGGAGCGCGAGTACGTGTACTCCGGCGTCCAGACCTGTGCCGCCGACGGGACGTGCCGCACGGCATGCCCGGTCGGCATCGACACCGGCGTCTACATCAAGAAACTGCGTGCCCGTGCCGCGTCCCCGACCGCCCAGGCGGGCTGGGCCCTCGCCGCCGACCACTGGGCGGGCGCGACCCATGCGGCGAGTCTCGCCTTGTCGACGGCCCAGGATCTCGCGCCGGGGGCCGGGTTGATCCAATCGGTCAACCGTCTGGGCCGCCGACTGGTCGGCACGGATCAGCTCCCTCTCTGGTCGGACGACCTGCCGGGCGGGGGGCGGTCGCGTCGCCGACGTCTGCCCACACGTGCCCCCGACGCTGTGTACGTCCCGGCCTGCGTCAACTCCATGTTCGGCCCGGCGCAACCGGGCGACGGGCCGTCCGGGGTCCAGGTCGCGTTCGAGTCCCTGTGCGCGCATGCCGGTGTGACCCTGCTCGTGCCCGACGACATCGACTCCTTGTGCTGTGGCACGCCCTGGACCTCCAAGGGGATGACCCGGGGACGCGACGCCATGGCGGCGAGGGTCCTCGCCTCGATCGAGGCCGTGGCCGACCATGGCCGGCTCCCCATCGTCTGCGACGCGTCCAGTTGCACCGAGGGGTTGCAGCGCATGCTCGCGGACCACGCCGAGTTGACCGTGCTGGACTGCGTCCAGTTCACAGCCGAGCACCTGCTGCCCCGCCTGCCCGAGGTGCGGAAGGTGGCGTCCATCACGATCCACCCGACGTGTTCCTCCACGCAGATCGGGTTGAACCCGTACCTGACCGCAGTGGCCCACGCCGTGGCGGAGAAGGTCACCGTCCCCCTCGACGCCGGCTGCTGCGCTTTCGCCGGCGACCGCGGCATGCTCCACCCCGAACTGACCGCGTCGGCGACGGCGCCGGAAGCCCGGGAGGTGCTCGCCGCCGACTCGGAGGTCCACGCGTCATGCAACCGCACATGTGAGTTGGGCATGGCCCGCGCCACGGCGAAGCCCTATCGTCACGTCCTGGAGATTCTGGCCGACCTGGTCCGCGAGTGAGCCGTGTCGGGGATCACCGACGACGCCACAGGACCGCGACGATGACGGCCGTGGCCGCCGCTATGGCTTGGATGATCCGTCGCGTCGACCGTGCCTGAGACTGGGCCATGCGCCGTTCGACGGCTTGGCTCCACTCGACCTGCAGACTGCCGTCGTCGAGTTTCTGGGCCACGGACATCCATCGCTGGGCTGTGGGGACGATCCCCTTGACCAGGTCCCAGCCCTCTCGGGCGATCCTGGTCATCATGTCGCGCGCGGCGTCGGTCTTCGCGTCCTGGGAGACGTAGGTCGCTGAGGTGGCGATGAGATCCAAGTCGGGGTCGAGCCGCAGGCACAGCCCGAGCACCGTGATCAGGGCTTTGCCCAGGAAGGTGGTCTGCCCGGGGAGGGTGATCGGCTGGGTGTAGATGAACTCCTGGATCTGGGTCAGGGTCGCGGCGTCGATGGTGAGGTTGACGTTGCCGCTCATCATCGAGTCCATCATGGAGCGGTCCGTGTAGAAATGGGCCACGTCGCCGACGATGGCGTCGATGTACGGCCCGATCAAGTCGGCGAGCGCCCGGGTGTCCGCTCCGGGGCCGAGGAAGCCTAAGGATTTCAGGGCTTGGACGATGCCGGGGGCGTCCCTGCGCACGAGGGCGACCACGAGGTGGCCGTACAACTCCCGGGCTGTGGCGGTGATGGACCCGACCATGCCGAAGTCGATCAGCTGGATGATCCCGTCCGAGCGGACGAACACGTTCCCGGGATGGGGGTCGGCGTGGAAGAACCCGTCGTCGAGGACCATCTGGAAGAAGAGGCCGGCCAGGTTGACGGCCAGGTCGTGCCGGTCGATGCCCCAGGCGTCGATGGCGTCGAGGTCGTCGATGCGCGCCCCGTCCATGTACTCCATGGTCAGCACGCGCCGGGTCGAGTGCTCCCAGTAGATCTTGGGGATGTCGACGTGCATGTTCATCAACAGGTTGCGCTGGAAGGCCTCGGCGTTGTGGGCTTCCAGGAGGTAGTCCAACTCGTTGGTGAAGGTGGCCGAGAAATCGGCGTCCAGGACGGTCAGGTCGATGAGCTGATCGATGTGCAACCAATGGTTGACAAGGCGTAACACCCTGCGCAGGGATTTGAGGTCCGTGGCCACCAGCTCTTCGATGCCGGGACGCAGCACTTTCACGGCGACCGTGGTCCCGTCGAGCAGAGTCGCCCTGTGGACCTGCCCGAGCGACGCGGCCGCCACCGGCGCCCGGTCGAAGGTGGCATAGGTCTGGGCCAGTGGATGCGTCAGTTCGGTCTCGATCACAGCGACGATACGATCGGTGTCCACGGCGGGGAGGGCGTCCTGGAGGAGCGAGAGCTCGGTGATGTACTCCTTGGGCAGCAGGTCGATGCGCACGCTCATGAACTGGCCCAGTTTGACGATCAGCCCGCCCATCTCGATGGCGAAGCGGACGAACCTCTTGGCCTGCCATGTGTACAGCGCGCTCTGCATCTGCTGATGCCGGGAACCATGGAGGAACCGCGTGTACTTCAGCCACCCCAGCTGCACCACGAACAGCACAGCCAGCCCCATGGTCTTGGCGTACCGGACAGTGCCTCGTTGGCTCATGCCTGGGAGTCTACCCCCGGCTCACTTTCCTCCGTGCTATCTGTCTCATCCTCATCGACCTCGACGCCCATGAAAGTGTCAAAGAACCCTTGCGCCGTCGCCTCCAACTTGTTCAGCTTCGTCATGAAGAAGTCCGCGAAGTTCTCGAACACGTCCGCTTTGACGAGGACCATCGACCCGTTGAGCCGATTGGCGAACACCATCACCTTGTCGCCCGCCTCGATGCCCAGCTCCCGCCGAGCCTCAGCCGGCAACGAGATCTGTCCGCGCTCGCCCACGGTCGCCGCCCCATAGATCTTCCCCGGACGAGGAACATGCTGCCACGGGAAACTCCCCTGTTCATTCTTGATAGTCATCATGCGTCCTTTCAGGTGCTGCCCCGAGGTGGATCCGGGGCAGATCATGTATTTCATACTTTACATGTGATCGGCGGAGGAAGCCAGGGTGGGGGGACGGGGGTGGTGCGCCCCCGGGGACGACTCGCCAACGCCACCAAAGACCGATGGCCATGATCCACCAAGGACCATGGCCATCGAATCGAGTCGTCCATAGCGACTCAAGGGGTCAGTACCCTCGAGAGGAATCTCCCACAGCTTCCCCCGAGAGCGCCCCCACGTACTCCGCGACCGTCATCGGCTTGGAGAACATCGGATAGTCGAACTTGATCGCGTTGTCGTGCTCCTCCTGCGACGTCGCCGCCACGGCGTCGGTCAGGGTGATCACCTCGTACCCACGCTCGTAGGCGCTGCGCATGGTCGACTCCACGCAGCAGTTGGTGAGGAACCCCGCCAGCACGATCGTCTGGATCCCCTTGCTGCGCAAGATGAAGTCGATGTTGGTCGATGCGAAAGCGTCCAGGCCACGCTTGCCCTCGAGGACGATGTCGCCCTCCTGCGGCTTCATGGAGTCGACGATCTCGACGCCCCACGTGCCCTTGACGAAGGAGGTCGACCCGACCACGCCGGCCAGGATGCCGTACGGGTGGGAGGTGATCTCGTAGTAGCCGGGCTGGAAAGCGATCGGCGAGTGGATGATGGTGACTCCGGCCTCGCGGCTGGCCTCAGCCGCCTGGACGGCCTTGTCGAGCATGCCTGTGGATTCCATCACGCCCGCCACGGCCTCGTGGAGGGATCCACCGTCAGTGGTGAAGTCATTCTGGAATTCAACGAATACAATCGCAGTTGTTGATGGATTCATCGGGCGTCCTTTCGTCTCAATGAATATGAGTGTCTTTCGCATCATCATAGCGACTGACCCTCCACTGTCAAAGACCTCGACGCCGTCCCGCCCGCCATGACCTATGCTGATTCTCATGCGACTGGATGTGTGGTTGTGGGCGGTGAGATTCTTCAAGAGCCGCTCCCAGGCGACCGCGGCGTGCCGTGCGGGACGAGTACGGCTCAACTCCACCGTCGCCAAAGCGTCCGCCTTGGTCAAACCCGGTGACACGATCACCTGGCGCGAAGCGTTGCGGCCGCGCGAGGTCACCGTGGTGGAACTCATGCCCCGCCGCGTCGGCGCCCCCGAAGCGGCCACGGCGTACGTGGATTCCTCCCCGCCCCTGCCCACCAAGGAGGAGCGAGGGTCGGTGCCCGTACGCGACCCTGGCGCGGGACGTCCCGAGAAGAAGGACCGCCGGGACCTCGACCACCTGCGGGGCTACCACAAGTGACGATCCCGCCGTCTCACTGAGCGACACATCAGCCTGACTGGGCGCGTGGCTAGTATGTTAATGTTCAGCAGATTAATATCGTGTCAGTATCTCTAAAAGGTGGGACGTCATGAAAGTTAGAAATCTCGTTGCAATCGCGGGGGTCGCGTTCGCACTGTCACTGATGAGCGGATGTTCCAGCTCCACGCCTGAACAGCGCGACACGGGCGGCCAGATCACGGGCGCCGGGAACGTGGACGCCTTCTCTCTGCACGTTGGCGACTGCCTGATTTCATCAGCCTTGCAGGACACGTTCCAGGACGTCCCCGGCGTGCCCTGCACTGAGGGCCATGACTCCGAAGTGATCTACATCTTCGACATGCCCGACGGCACGTACGACGAGACCGCCATCGACGACGCCGCCCAGGACGCATGCGCCCAGGGCATCGTCGACTATGTGGGTCCGAACTACGCCTCCCTGACGTCGCAAGGGTTGGACTGGAGCTACTTCAGCCCGAGCCAGGATTCCTGGAACCAACGCAACGACCGCGAGGTGGACTGCGTGGCGTACACCGTCTCCGAGGAGAACGAGTTGACGTCCAGCGTCAAAGGAATGGGTGACTGATCCCCCACGAGCGAGTCGACCCTCGGCTTGAAGACTCACCGATGAGCCCTCATGTCGGGGGTCGTCTCAACCATCCACCCATTCGTCCGCCCCGGTCGATCATCTTCAGACGGTCTTCGACTTGGGGCTGCTTCGCGGAGGGGCAGACGATCAGCAACTGGTCGCCGGCGCGGATGATGTCGCGACCATGGGGGGTGAACATCTTGTCGCCACGGATGATCAAGCTGACCAGGGTGTTCTGCGGCAGGCCGAGTTCGAAGACGGCGACCCCGTGGAGACGGGATTCGGCCGACACCGACAGCGTCACCATCGACGCCTCGATCGTGTCCATGGGGGCGACCTCGATGTCCACTGCTTGAGTCTCGCCCACGAGGCCCAGTTTCTTGGCGACCCAGGGCAGGGTCGGCCCGTTGAGCAGGGTGAGGAAGACGACGGCGACGAACGTGGTGTCGAAGATGGCGGTCGCATCCGGCAGCCCCTCCGCCATGGGGATCGTCGCCAGGACGATGGGCACGGCGCCGCGCAATCCTCCCCACGAGACGAACATCTTCTCCGCGCGCGTGAGCTTCAGAGGTCCTGTGCAGATCCACACAGCCAGCGGCCGTACGACGAACGTCAGGAAGGCGCCGGCGATCACACCCAAGACGACGTCACGCGGGGTGATCGTCCAGATGTGCGTGAGCAGGCCCAGCATCACGAACAGTCCGATCTGCGCGATCCATGCGATGCCGTCGGCGAACGACCGGGCCGCATGGCGGTGGGGCAGTTTCCCATTGCCGAGTAGCACGGCGCACACGTACACAGCCGCGAAGCCGGAGATGTGCAGGAGCACGCCCAGGCCGTACGCGGCGATCGCCCAGCCGATGACGGCCAGAGGGTAGAGCCCGGACGCGGGAAGGGCCAGACGACGCAGGATCTGCACGCCCAACCAGCCGAAGAGGACGCCGAAGGCGATCCCGCCGACCAACTCGCCCACGATCATGGCGCCCGTCAGCCACAGGCTGGAATCGAAGCCGATGGTGCCCATGGCCAGTTGCGTCGCGGCCAGGACGAGAAGGACGGTCGGCGCGTCGTTGAGGCCCGACTCGCCTTCGAGCACCGAGCGTACCCGGCCCGGCAGGGGGACATGGCGGAGCACGGAGAAGACCGCCGCAGAGTCGGTGGGCGCCATGATCGCCGCCAACAAGACGGCCACCGCCAAGGGGAACCCGAGGACGAAGTATCCGAACAGGCTCTGGAGCAGGATCGTGAACAAGATCCCGACGCTGGCCAACAAGACCGCGGGCACGATGGCGGAGCGGATCTCCTCCCATGGGGTCGACAACCCGCCCTCGATGAGGATGAGGACCAGGGCGGCGAAGCCGAGGTTGTGCGCCAACTGGGCGTCGTACAAGGACAAATTGGCGTCAAAGCTGAGGAGGACGCCCAGCGCCAGGAACAGGATCAGCGAGGGGAGCCCGAGCCGGTCCCCGATCTTGGTGGCCAGGAGCGCGGCGAGGACGATGAGCGCGCCAATGAGGAGGAGTTGGTCAAGAGTGAGCACTTCATCCTCCCATCGAGGTCGTCTGGCTGGAATATTACAGGAAACCTTCGCGCTGTGTATTCGCTATCATAGCGGTTGACTCGGATATTCGTCATGACGGTGTCCCGGTTCACAGCCTTCCCAGGGGGTACGACGGAGCGCTCGGCCGCTGGTCGTGGGCGGCATCGAGGATCAGTGGATCCCGATCTTCCGGATGACGAGGATGCCTCCGGCGGTGACCATCATCATGACCCCGCCCACGGCGATCGTCCCCGAGGGGGATGTGAGGAATTCGGCCACGCTGCCCCCGGGGGATTCCGGTTCTTCGAGGCTGGGAGAGGGTGTGGCTTCGGGGGAGGGCGTCTGCGTGGCGGAAGCGCCCGGCGACTGGGTCGGAGTACGGGTAGGAGTACGCGTCGGAGACTGGCCGGTCGCCGGAGGCGTGTCCGTCGGGCTCGGACTGAGGGGGTCCATAGTCCCCGAAGGGGTCCCGCTGGGTGATGCCCGAGGCGAGATCACGACACCCAACGGCTCGACCGATGGGGTGGAGGCCTGCGAGGAGGGGGAGTGTGTGTCGCTCGGGACACCCGGTGTCGTCGTCGTGGGGGTCTCCGCCGGCGTGGAGGACTGGTGGCTCGAATCTGACTGGATCGGCTTCACCGGGTGGGTCGTGGCAGGCTGGGACGTCGAGGCTGGGACACAGGTCGGCGCCAGGGACGTCGTCGATGCGCCCGTGGGAGTCTGCGTGGCGATGTGTGCTCCCGGAGTGTCCGTCGGCGTGGGGCCGATCGGCGTCGGTGTCGCCGTGTGCGACGGCGGCAGCGAGTCCGGACAGGTCGGCAGCATCGGCGTCGACGGTGATGTCGGGGTCGCCGTCGGTGAATGCGTGGGGGTGTGAGTCGGGGTGGGGGTGGGCGACTGGGTCGGGGTGCTCGTGTGCGACGGCGTGGGCGTCGGTGTGTGAGTCGGTGTCACCGTGGGAGTCGGGGTCACCGTGTGCGATGGCGTCCCCGTGGGGGTCGGGGTCACAGTATGGGTCGGCGTCGGCGTGGGAGTGGGCGTCACCGTATGCGTCGGAGTCACCGTATGAGTCGGCGTGGGCGTCGGCGTCCCGGTGGGAGTCGGAGTGCTCGTGTGTGACGGCGTCGGGGTCACCGTGTGCGATGGCGTCGGCGTGGGAGTCGGGGTCACAGTATGCGACGGCGTCACCGTGGGAGTGGGCGTCACCGTATGCGTCGGAGTCGCCGTATGCGTCGGCGTGGGAGTCGGCGTCCCGGTGGGAGTCGGAGTCTTGGTAGGTGTCGGCGTCGGAGTCTTGGTAGGAGTGGGCGTCACCGTGGGAGTCGACGTGGGCGTCACCGTGGGAGTCACCGTGGGAGTCGACGTGGGCGTCACCGTGGGAGTCACCGTGGGAGTCGAGGTCGGCGTCACGGTGGGCGTCGTCGTCTTCGTCGGCGTGGTGGGCGGTGTGGTCGTCTTCGTCGGAGTCGGCGTCGGCGTCGGAGTCACATTCCTCCCCGGCAGTTCGACGGTCGTGCCGTCGATCGCTCCGCGTTCGACGGTCATACCGGCCAGTGTCGCCGTGTTGCCCGCGGTGACGATCCCCTCTTGCAAGGAGAAACTGAACTTCGTCGTGGACTGATGGGCGATGGTGTTCTTCAGGACGTCGAAGGACGCGGTCGTCCCAATGATGACGGGATCGGGCAGCCCCTTCGTGGAATGGCTGACGAACGTCCAACCGTCCGGATAGGTCACAGTCAAGGTCAGCAAGGACACGTTGATGTCATTGGGATTCTGAAGCTCCACGGAGACGATCACCTGCCCGGGGTTCTTCGTGTCCCGCACAGCGGTCATTGTGCTGGTGACGAATTGATACGACGGGATCGGCGCCGGTGCTGCGACGCACATCCCGGTGGAGCAGGACGGGGTCCCCACAGCGGAGACGGGCGAAGCCGCCACAGGGGCGGACAACGGCGACACGAGTCGAGGCGCTTGCGTGGGAGATGCCGGGATCGGGGCCGCACTGGCGTCGGACAAGGACAATGGCACGAAGACCAAAACCCCCGCAATGATGCCGACAATCAAAGACCTCATCATGTTCCCATTAATCCCGGTTGTATACCCAATTGTAGTCTATTCGAGCCCTCCTGACGAAGCTTTGTATTTCATTATCAAAGACTCGCTCAGGAGATCACAAAATACCTCAACCACACGTAGAACCATGCGATGACTACGGTCACTCCCGTCACGATCAGACCGTACTTCGTGAATTTCCAGAAGCTAATAGGGCGACCCCATTTGGCGGCCACTCCCAGCACCACGACGTTCGCTCCTGCGGCCACGGCGGTGGTGTTTCCTCCCAGGTCGGCCCCGAAGACGAAGGCCCACCACAGGGGGCTCTGAGCGCCCGTGTGGGCCGTGGAGGCGACCATCTGCTCCACCACGGGGGTCATGGCGGTCGTGTAGGGGATGTTGTCGACGATGGCGCCGGCGATGGCCGAGAAGAAGAGGAGCCCCGTCGCGCCGAGGAGTTCGTCGCCGTGGATCAGGTTGGCGGCGTACTGTCCGATGTTGCCGATGACGCCGACCTCCACCAGGCCGCCGACAAGGACGAACAAGGCCATGAAGAAGGCCAGCGTCGTCCATTCGACTTCCCCGAGGAACTCCTTCGGAGTCGTACGGCTCACCAGCACCATCGCACCGGCCCCCAGCAAGGCGATGATCGAGGGGTCGACGTGGGCGATGGTGTGGAACCCGAAGGCGACCATGGTCAGAGCCAAGACGACCAGGCACCTCATCAACAGCGGCTTGTTCTCGATGGCGTCCGAGGGGTGGATGCCCTGCAAGACCTCCTCGACGTCGACGTGAGCGCCGAGTTGCTTGCGGAAGAGCAGCCGCAGCAGGACGATGAGGACGACCAGCAGGACCAGGCAGAGCGGCAGCGCATGGATCAGATAGTCGTTGAACGTCAGGCCCGCCCGGGACGCGATGATGATGTTCGGCGGGTCGGCGATGAGGGTCGACACGCCGCCGATGTTGGCCGCGAGGATCAGGGCGATGAGGTGGGGCATCGGATCGACGCGCAACCTTTGGCAGACCGACAACGTCACCGGAGTCACGAGCAGGACGGTGGTCACGTTGTCGAGGACCGGGGACAGGGCCGCGGTGACGAGGATCAGCAGGACGATCAGCCGATCCGGTCTCCCTTGGGAGGTACGCACCGCCCACAACGCGATGAACTCGAAGAGTCCGGTGTGTCGCAGGATGGAGACGATGACCATCATGCCGAACAAGAGGAACAGCACGTTCCAATCCACGCCGGTGTCATGGTTGAAGAAAGCGGAATCGGCTCTGACCAGGCCAAGCAACGTCATCCCCGCGACTCCGCCCAAGGCGGCGGCGACACGGTGCACCTTCTCTGTGGCGATCAGGATGTAACTGACCACAAAGATGGCGACGGCGACATACGCGATGATGGTCGGCTCCAATCAGTTGTGCCCTGTGTGGGTCGGCCCGTGAGGGGACATGTCGGCACCGGGTCACGAGCGTGCGATTCCCACCGACAGTCTAGGTTGATATTATACCGCAGCCATACGATGAAGTCAATGTAATATGTCATTTGTCGGGTGCCCTGACAAGGCAAAACAATTCAACCGACACATGAAGAAAGGGTGAGCACCTCCTGGCGGTAGCCACGGGGTGCTCACCCTCTCCTTCACGGAAGAGCCAGTGTACCTTCCCGGTCAATGATCACAGGTCGTAGTACAACCCGAACTCGATCGGGTGGGGCACCTGGGAAACCTTGGACGCCTCGGCGCGCTTGTTCTTGACCCAGATGTCCAGCAGACGCTGCGGGAAGACTCCGCCAGCCGTCAGGAAATCGTGGTCGGCCTCCAGCGCGTCCAACGCCTCCTCCAAGGTGCGCGGCAGTTGCTTGATGGACTTCTGCTCCTCGGGGGACAGGTTGTACAGGTTGAAGTCGTACGGCCCGAAACCCTCGGCATGCGGATCGATCTTCTTCTGGACCCCGTCCAAGCCGGCCATCAAGATGGCTGAGTAGGCATAGTACGGGTTGCAGGTGGCGTCGGGCGACCGCAGCTCGAAGCGCTTGTCCTTGGGCGCCTTGGCGTACGCGGGGATGCGGATCACGCTGGAGCGGTTGGACGTGGCGTACCCGATCGTCACCGGCGCCTCGTACCCGGGGATGAGCCTCTTGTACGAGTTGGTGCTCGGGTTGGTGAAGGCGCACAGGGCGCGTACGTGGGTCAGGATGCCGCCGATGAAGTGCAGGGCCGTCTCGCTGAGTTGGGAGTACCCGTTCTCGTCGTAGAACAAGGGCTGGCCGTCCTTGAAGAGGTGCATGTGGACATGCATCCCATTGCCGGCCTCACCATGGATGGGCTTGGGCATGAAGGTCACGGTCTTGCTCTCGGCCACGGCCAGGTTACGGATCAGGTGCTTGGTCATCATGGTCTTGTCGGCCATCTCCAGCATGGATCCGAACTCGACCTCGATCTCCAACTGGCCAGGACCGCCGACCTCAGGGTGGTGGTACTTGACAAGGATCCCCTGGCTCTCCATGAGCATCGCCGCCCGTGAACGGAACCCGCTCAGCGTGTCGCGCGGAGGGGCCATGTGATAGAAGCTCTTGGTGGGGACTTGGTAACCCAGGTTGAATCCGTCCTCGCCGGAGTTCCACTCGGCCTGCTCGGAATCGATGCGGTACTTCGCCCCGGATGCGGACACGGAGTAGTCGACGTGGTCGAAGACGTAGAACTCGTACTCCGGCCCGATGCGCATGTCGTCGGCGACGCCGAGCTTCTTCATGTACTCCTGCGCGTGGAAGGCCACGTTGCGCGGATCCTGGTCGAACCGCCGGTTGGTCGGCAAGTCGATGACGAAGACGTCGCCGATCATGCCGAGGGTCGGGACCTCGGCGAAGGCGTCGACGTACGCGCTGGACAGGTCGGGCACGAACACCATGTCCGACTTCTCAATCGGGGCGAAACCGTAGTTGGACCCGTCGAAGCCGATGCCGTGCTCCATCGTGTGCTCGGTCAATCGGCCCGCCGGGATCGTCAGGTGCCGCCAGCGCCCGTCGAGGTCGATCATCATGAAATCGACCATCTGTATCTCGTTGTCGCGACAGAAATCCTGGGCTTGTTGAAGGGTTTGGAACATGTGTGCAACCTGCTTTCTCTTGCGTGGGCCAACGACTCTTAGATCATTGAGTGGACCTGTTTCCTTCAGTCTGTTCTGGGTTGTCACTCGCGCCGGACGGGCATACTCGTACAGGGTCAGCCACAGCACACGGTGATTTCGCCTCATTCAGCATAGTACGCGCGACTGACCGCCATGTCTCCACGGCCCGCCATGAGACAGGGGACTGGACAGGATGAGTGGAAAGTGTCTCAGTCACGACAGCGGGAGGAGTGCGTGACGAGTTTCGACCAGGATGCCGGCTCCATCAGGACGCAAGCCTATCGTGGAAGGTCGTCACTGTCAGCTTGCTTCAGCGTCACCTTGATCATGTTCCGCACACCGGAGGTCTTGACGAAGGTGTCGAGTGGTGTTGATGAGTCCCACTTCGTGACTGTCATCTGGAAGTCAATGCTCACGTCACAGGATGTCAGATAAGGCAAAGGTGCGCACGCCGCTTTCGACATGCCCTCGATCTGATCCTTGTAAAGGTACTGCGCGAAATCGTCGCGAACGCCGCCGCCCGCTGACTTCACGGCGGCTTGGGCAGTTTGATCTGGCTGGTCGACTGGCACCACAGTGGCAGAGAACCATAACGGATCACTGCCCGGAACTTTCGCCGGGCCAACCACCTCGAAGGCCATCCCATACTTGCCTTGCAGGGTCTGCAACAGGTATGCCTGACCGCCCGCCGAATCCGTGAACACCGGCTTCGGCAGCAGACTGGCGCAACCAGACAAGATGAGTGACAGGAGGCCAACAGCCATGAAGAACGCCACCTTTCTGAGTCTGCCCATCACTGCCCCCACGTGAACGATATCTGGCCTCCAGACACGGACAGGTTGGTGATCCCAGGAGACTGGGCCAACGCCGCCGCCATGGCCTGCCGAACATTCGGGTCATCGACGTAGAGGATGTCCTGCTGATACAAGTCACTCTTGCTCTTGCTGTTGGTGGTGAAAGTGACCACCTTGTCATCCACGTTCATCCCTGCGAAACCACCACCTGCGTTAAAAACATCGGAGAATCCGAGGTTATGGGACTGACCCCATATCACGGACAGTTGTTTAGTTGGTTGGGGCCTGTTGCTCCAGGCGTCGTTCGTAGTCTACTGGGCTGAGGTATGGGCTGTGCCAAGTTCAGTAGACAAAACGGGTGAACCCACAAACCGTAGGTTCACCCGTTTCCGATGTCCCGAGACATCACATGGCGGTGACGGAGGGATTTGAACCCTCGGTGGGTTGCCCCACACCCGCTTTCGAGGCGGGCTCCATCGGCCACTCGGACACGTCACCGCGGGACATCTTATCAAAGAAATGGCGAATGAGCCTCCCGCACTCATCGGCGCGGATCCCACCGGTCACTTCCGGGCGGTGATTGAGCCTCGGATCGCGGACGACATCGAACAAGGACGCCACGGCGCCAGCCTTGGGATCGTAGGCGCCGAAGACGATTCGGCCCACCCTTGCCAGGACCGCAGCACCGGCGCACATCGTGCAGGGCTCCAGGGTGACGACCAGCGTGCAGCCGTCGAGATGCCAGGTGCCCAGCACCTCAGAGGCCCGACGCAGGGCGAGGACCTCGGCGTGCGCGGTCGGGTCGCCCGTGAGCTCCCTCTCGTTCCCGGCCCAGGAGAGGACATTCCCGTCCCGATCGAGGACGACCGCCCCGATGGGGACGTCCGCATGCTCCTGTGCCCTGCGGGCCGCGTCCAGCGCCTGATCCATGGCAGAATCCCAGATCGTCACCAGGCCTCCTCGCTGCGTCGTCGTGGTTCGTTGCTGTCACATTTTATCCTGCCCTCGCACCCGTCGGCGCCACCGATTGGCGCGTACGCGTGTGTTCCCCCCGGCTCGCCGCGAGTCGTGGACTAATGTGATGAGTGACTGACGAAAGCGAGGACTGATGGACGTGTACCAGCTCAAGCCACGAATCCCCGGTGGCACCTGGCTGTCTGTCATCCTCATCGTGCTCGGCACCCTCATGGTCGTCGTCTCCTTGATCGGCATGGTCTCCATGGGGCTGCGTGTGACCGGAGGCATCGTGGTCCTGCTCGGCCTGATCCTGTTGACCATCACGATCGTCGCCGTCATGAGGTCCCGTGTGACGGTCACCCTCGATGACGAGGGGTACAGCATCACCAGCCCACGCGGGGAGTTCTACGGGACCTGGGCCGACATCACCGATGTGAGCGTCTCGCGCAAGACGGCGAAAATCGCCCTCTGGCACGGGCCCCAACGCCGCACGGTCATCGCCCATCCGGCTGGGATCATGGACGATGAGTTCATGGGGCTCCGCGAGAGCATCCGCGACCACCTGGAAACGCTCCAGGCCTGATCGACCCTCGTACCCCGGCTCGCGGAGCGGGCGGGCGCCCATCGACGCGCCTGCGGTGGCAGAATAGGATATGTTGCAATTGACTGTTCTGTAGGAGGAGTAGACATGTTGACTCACGCGTATGGCTTCGCTTCGGCGACGAGCCCCTGCCGTCCCATGGACATCGAACGCCGGGAGACCGGGCCCAAGGATGTGCTTTTCGACATCTCCTACTGCGGCGTGTGCCACTCAGACATCCACACCGCCCGCAGCGAGTGGGGACCGTCCCGATACCCGCTGGTCGTCGGGCACGAGATCACGGGCATCGTCAGGGAGGTGGGGTCTCAGGTGACCGCTTTCAAACCCGGGGATCGTGTGGGCGTGGGATGCATGGTGGACTCCTGCGGGTCGTGCGAGTACTGCGCCCAGGGCCTCGAACAGTTCTGTGACAAGGGGATCTTCACGTACAACTCCCGCGACCAGTTCGGGCAGGTGACCCAGGGCGGCTATTCCCAATCGATCACCGTGCAGGAGCACTTCGTCTTCCACATGCCCGACTCCCTTCCGCTCGCCGAAGGCGCCCCCCTGCTGTGCGCGGGCATCACGACGTACTCCCCGCTGAAGCGATGGGTGAAGCCCGGCATGAAAGTCGCCGTGGTGGGCTTGGGGGGTTTGGGGCACGTGGGCGTCCAGATCGCGGCCGCCATGGGCGCCGAGGTCTCCGTCATCTCGCACACCATGTCCAAGCAGGCCGACGGACTGGCGCTCGGCGCCTCGGCCTACTATGCGACCTCCGAAGAAGGCACGTTCAAGCGCTTGGCCAACCAATTCGACATGATCTTGTCGACGGTGTCGTCCACGGAGGACTACACCAGCTACATCAACGCCCTGAACAAGACCGGCGTCATGGTCAATGTGGGAATGCCGGCTGAGCCGGTGGACGTGTACGTGCGTGCGCTGTCCCCTCGCCGTACCCTCCAGGGCTCCCTGATCGGCGGATGCGCCGAGACCCAGGAGATGCTCGACTTCTGCGCCGAGCACGGGGTTCGCGCGCGGATCGAGACGATCTCCGGCGATGAGATCACTGAGGCCTACGACAAGGTGGTCCACTCACAGGTGCGCTACAGGTACGTCATCGACGCCTCGACCCTCGGGGCACGGTGAGGCCAGCCACGAGGTGACCGTCCCTCACGCGACGACTCCACGGCACGACTCAACCACGACGCGAAAAACCCCCCTTCACGGCTCGGAGCGAACCAGCGAAGGGGGGCTTTTCGTTTTATAGGATCAGGAGATCAGCTCCCGATCTTTGCGGCGCAACCCGGCACCGACGCCGATCACGGCGCCTGCGACCAGGAGACATGCTGCGAGCCCACGGAGAGAACCCGAGCCGTCTACTGTGCCACCTGTCTTGATGGATGGTTCAGGAGTCGGAGTGACCTGACCCTGTGTCTCCACGGTCACCATGAAGCTCGCCTGCACCGGGCCAGAAGTGTCGCCCGTCGCAGTGAGTGTCTGCGTGCCGTTAGGAGTATTCGCGGGAACGGCGAACGACAACGTGACCGTGCCCTTCGGATCCGCAGTCGCGTAACCAAGATCCACTGTCCCCAACACGAAGTGCACTCGCTCATTCGGGTTGAAGTTGTACCCAGTGGCAACCTGGTTCTCCAGAGGATTCCGTGTCGGATAGGCGAGCTCGAGGGTCAACGCCGAGATGACCAACGGAGCAGGATCAGACACGTTGCCGGCCTCGTCCTTCGCCACCAGTGTCACGGTCTCCCCAGCGGGGATACGCGTGTCTGGCTTGCACATGAACACACCTTGGCTGTCGGGGACGATGTCGATGCAACCCTTGATCGGCTGGCCTTGATCATCCCGCACAGTCACTGTGGTGTCCTTGTCCGTCGTGCCCGACACCTCAGACCCGTTGCTCGGATCCGGGACGGGAGGATTGGGCTTGACCGTGTCGATCGTCACCTTGACCTCATTCGACGGGCCGGATGTGTTCCCATTCACGTCGGTCTCGTGAGCCACGAGCGTGTGGTCGCCATCCTTCAACGGCTGATCCGGGGTGCACGTCCACGTCTTGTTCGCCTGCACCACAGCGGTGCAAACATCCGACGTCTGATCGGCCACCGTGACCGTGTCACCAGGGTTGTCCCCGGTGCCCGAGATCGGCAGCTTCGGATCGTTCGTGGTCGTGTTGTTCACCGGGTCGGTGATGACCGGGGCCGCAGGACCACCCGTGAACCTCAGGTCCATCGGAGATCCGTGGTCCGTCAGCTCAGTGCCGTTGACCGACGCCCGAGCCACGTGCGAACCCACGACATAGGACGTCGCCGGCATGGTGTTCGTCCCGTTCGGCCCGACTTTCAGAGGCGATGTCGGGATGAAGGTCTTCGTCCCAGCCAACTCCAGCTTCTGATCCGCCGTGGCGATGTCGAAGGTCGTATCCGGAACGGGGTTGCCGTACATGTCGAATGCGTACCCGGTAATCACATCGCTGTCACCGATCTTCTGATCGTTGGTCGTGACCGCCACATGAGTTTGCAGAGTCACATCGTTGTACGACGGGGAATCCGGAGGAATGTCGCATCCAGCTTCCTTCACACAGACATCGCCGTGCTGGAAGTTCAACGTCACCGGAGAACCATGGTCCACCAGCTCTGTTCCATTGACCGAAGCGGTCGCCTGATGGGCGCCTTCCTTCATGGCCCGTCCGTTGACCACGCACGTGCCCTGCGCATTCGTGGTGCACACCGGGTCGATCACCAAATCGTCAGTGGAGATGACCTTGGCGAAGTTGAAGTCCACACCCGCCACGACGTTGCCGTACTTGTCGAACGCGTACCCAGTCACCTGATCGGGGTCACCCGTCACAGGCTGATTGTCCTTCGTCACCGTCACGTGAGTCTGCAGATCCTTGTTGTCATACGACGGGGAATCCGGAGGAATCACGCAGTCGGCTTCTGTCACGCACACCGGGCCCGCGACGAAGTTGAGGGTGATCGGATCGCCCACCGGGCGGAATCCGTCAGCCGTCACACTCGCGATGTGAGCACCTGCGACCATCGACGTGTACCAGATCGTCGATGTTCCATCGGCGCTGATCGGGTCGATACCGGTTTGGATGTTCAGCTTGGCATCCGTCGTCGTGGACTGCACCAAAGCGCCTTCCACAGCGTTGCCCCACTTGTCGAACGCCCACACAGTCGCCACGTCACGATCAACGAGATTCGCTGTCGCATTGTCCGTGGTGACCTCGACGCGCGTCCGCAACTCGGCCGGAAGGTTCGGGTCCACCGGCTGGCAGCCTTCGAGCTGCGAGCAGACCTGATCAGCCTTCCATGCGACCGACGCCGCCGGCTGACCCGTCGTCGTGTTGTTGATCGCACCCGCCACGATCGACGCGGTCACCGCATAGGTGCCCGACTTCGTCGACCACACCTGGACCGAGCAAATGCCACTGGCATTGGTGATGCAGGAGTTCTGCGTCACCCATGTCGGCCCGGTCGGGTTGATGGCGAAGGAGACCACAGCGTTCTGGACGGGGTTGTCCGTCTTGTCATGGATCGTCGCCGTCGCGGTGTACGTGTTCGCCGTGCCCTGGCCCACTGTCAGCGGACCAGCAGGAGTGATCACCCAGCCCGAATGGCCAGGATCACCGTTACCGTTGCCGAAGCTGACGGCCACAGGAGATCCCTGAGGAATCTGCGTGTCCACCGTCACATCCGCATGATGGGTACCCATCACAGTCGACGTGTACCAGATCGTCGAGATGCCGTCGGCGTCCGTGACTGCGATATCCGGCTGAATAGTCAGAGCGGTTTCACCAGCCACCGGAGTGGAAGCCACCACAGCGCCCGGAACAGCGTTGCCGTAACGGTCGTACGCCCACACCTTGGCGATGTCCTGAGCGACGCCATCAGCCTCACGACCGTCCTGAGTGACCTCGACGCGCGTGATGTGTGTTGTGTCGACCGGCTCGCAGTTCTGCGTGCAGACCGGGCCATGTGTGAACACGGCGTCCACGGTGTTCCTGAAGGGCAGGCCGCCCTGCAGGGCCGAGACCGTGTACGTGCCCACGAGCTTCGACGTGACCGTCACAGTGCATGTGCCGTCAGCGCCAGTCGTGCACGACGCGGCCGAGAACGTCAGATCCGCCACCGGCGGGAACGCCGCCACAGCACCGGAAACCGGGTTGCCGCTCGCATCCTTCATCGTCGCTGTCACCGTGAACAAGCTGCCCACCACCTGAGAGGTGGTCGGGGAGATGCTCAAGGTGGCATTCGCCACTGTCCCTGAACCGAAGTTCAAGGTGATCGTGCCATCCGTGGTCACCCGTCCGTCCATGCTCCTGGACGTCACGGGGACGAGACCGTCGATCCGAACGCTGGCCACATGAGCCGCGGCCACCGTCGAACGGTACTGGATCTCGCTGGTCCCATCGGCGGCCGTCGCCGGAATCGGCGTGACGATCGTCAGCGCACTATCCGTCGTCGTCGATGTGACCGCTGCACCCTGCACCGGGTTGCCGTACTTGTCATACGCGTACGCCATGGCCGTGTCGGATGCAGACCCATTGGCCTCCACGCCGTCCACCGTCACCTCGACGCGCGTCACATTGTCAGGATTGACCGGGTTGCAATTGACCACGCACACCGGACCAGCCTTGAACGACACCGTCTGAGGACTCGCCTTCGTGCGATCGCCGCCACCGCCCACATCCGTGGGAACACCATTCTTCGGGAGGGTCGCATGGACACTCACCGTGGTGACGAGCAGCGACGACACCGTCACGGTGCACACACCGTCGGGGTTCGTCTGGCAGGATGTCGCGCTCAGCGACGCCGGGGAGGCCGGATCGAGGTAGAACGAGAAGGTCGCATCGGGAACGATGTTCCCAGTCGTGTCCTTCGCCGTCACCGTCACCGTGTACCCGTCGCCCACCGTGATCGGCGACGCCGGGGTGATCACCATCTCCGACATGGCCGGATCGGCCGCGCCGTTGGTGAACCGGATCTGGTTCATGACACCCGTCACCGGGCGCAGGCTGTCGATCGTGCCTTCAGCGGTGAACGTGCCGGCTTTGGTCGACGTCCACGCGACCATCGCGGTGCCGTCAGCGCCCGTGGTCGTCGTCTGCGTCCGCGGGGTCAGGTAACCGGTCAACTCACCAGTGGACTGGTCGATCACGAGGACTGTCGCACCAGGCACCACGTTGCCGTAGTGGTCGTACGCCCATGCCTTGGCCGTGTCTTGCGCCTGGCCATTGGCCATGCGGTCATTGTCGACCATCTCGAACCGAGTCAGATGAGTCGGGTCGACCGGCTCACAGTTGCTCACGCACACACCGCCATGGACGAACGTCACATGAGGATGCTGCAAGAACGCGACGCCATCGACAGCGCCCGACACCTCGAACTCACCGACCAGCTTCGACGTGGCTGAGTAGGTGTACACACCAGGAGCGGACTCCAGGAAGTTGGTGATCGTCAGATCAGGCAGACCCGTAGGAGCGACACTGACACCCGAGACGACCAGCTGAGCGCTCGTCAGACCCGTGATGGGGTTGTCGTACTGGTCATGCGCCACGCCTGTGATCGTCACAAGCGCGCCAACCGTCTGAGTGGGCGGATCCAGGCTCAAAGTCGAGTTGCCGGGATCAAAGGGACCGTGGGTGAACGTCACATGAGGACGCTGAGTCAACTGCACGCCTTCAACGACCGCCGACACCTCGAACTCACCGATCTTCAGCGAGGTCGCGTCATAGGTGTACACACCCGGAGTGATTTCCTGGAAGTTCGACAAGGTCAAATTCGGCAACCCTGTTGGGCTCACGCTCTGACCAGTCACAACGACCTGGCTCTCAGGCAGCCCGGTGATCGGGACATCAGACCCGTTCCGGACTGTCACCGTGATCGTCACGAGATCACCGACCACCTGGGTGGGCGGGTCGACCGTCACATTCGAATGGTCAACATTGGGAAGGTCCTGATGGAACGTCACATGAGGACGCTGCGTCAACGGCACGCCCGCGACAACAGCCGACACCTCGAACTCACCAGGCACTGGCGACGTCGCATCATAGGTGTACACACCGGGAGAGGTCTCCTGGAAGTTCGACAAGGTCAAATTCGGCAACCCTGTTGGGCCCACATCTTGACCAGTCACAACGACCTGGCTCTGCGGCAAGCCCGTCACCGGGTTATCCTCTTGATCACGAACCGTGGCCGTGATCTTCACCATGTCATTAATGACCTGCACTGTCGGCTGTACCGTCAGATTCGAGTTACCAGGATTAGGCGGACCAGCATGGAACGTCACATGAGGACGCTGCGTCAACTGCACGCCCTCGACGACGGCCGACACCTCGAACTCGCCAGCCTTCGCCGACGTCGCATCATAAGTGTACACACCAGGAGAGGTTTCCTGGAAATTCGACAAGGTCAAATTCGGCAACCCTACGGGATCCACACTCTGACCAGTCACAACAACCTGGCTCTCAGGCAACCCGGCGATCGGGGCATCAGACGCGTCCCGGACCGTCACCGTGATCGTCACCATCAGGTCGACCTCCTGGTAATTCGGCTGCACCTCTACGTTGGAGTAGCGAGTATCGGGAAGGTCCTGGGTGAACGTCACATGAGGACGCTGCGTCAACTGCACACCCTCAACCACAGCCGATACCTCGAACTCACCGACCTGGGCCGATGTCGCATCATAGGTGTACACACCGGGAGAGGTCTCCTGGAAATTCGACAACGTCAGATTCGGCAACCCTGTGGGGCTCACACTCTGACCAGTCACAACAACCTGGCTCTGCGGCAAACCCGTCACCGGATTGTCCTCAACGTCACGCACTGTGACCGTGACCTTGACCATATCATTGATCACCTGGTAGGTCGGCTGCACCGTCACATTCGAGTGACCAGGATCAGGCGGACCAAAATAGAACGTCACATGAGGACGCTGCGTCAACTGCACGCCCGCAACCACAGCCGACACCTCGAACTCGCCAACCTTCGCCGACGTCGCATCATAGGTGTACACACCGGGAGCGATCTCCTGGAAATTCGACAACGTCAAATTCGGCAACCCTGTCGGGCTCACACTCTGACCAGTCACAACAACCTGGCTCTGCGGCAGTCCCGTCACCGGGTTATCCTCTTGGTCACGAACCGTAGCCGTGATCGTGACCGTGTGGTCGATCTCCTGCGTGGGCGGGCTCACCGTCAGATTCGAGTTGCCAGGATCAGGCGGACCAGCATGGAACGTCACATGAGGACGCTGCGTCAACTGCACGCCCTCGACGACGGCCGACACCTCGAACTCGCCAGCCTTCGCCGACGTCGCATCATAGGTGTACACACCGGGAGAGATCTCCTGGAAGTTCGACAAGGTCAGATTCGGCAACCCTACGGGATCCACACTCTGACCAGTCACAACGACCTGGCTCTCAGGCAACCCGGCGATCGGGGCATCAGACGCGTCCCGGACCGTCACCGTGATCGTCACCATCAGGTCGACCTGCTGGTAGTTCGGTTGCACCTCCACGTTGGAATAGCGAAGATCGGGAAGATCGTTCGTGAACTTCACATGAGGACGCTGCGTCAACTGGACGCCCTCAACCACGGCCGACACCTCGAACTCGCCAACTTCTGCCGACGTCGCATCATAGGTGTACACACCCGGAGACGTCTCCAGGAAGTTCGACAAGGTCAAATTCGGCAACCCTGTGGGGCCCACATCTTGACCAGTCACAACGACCTGGCTCTGCGGCAGACCCGTCACCGGATTATCGTACCTATCGCGCACCGTGACCGTGATCGTGACATAGCTATTGATCACCTGCACGTTCGGATCCACCGCCACATCCGAATGGCCCGGATCGGGCAGACCCGCGACGAACGTGATCGGCTCATTGGTTCCCACCTGGGTGCCCTTGTATCTGACTGAGGCGTCATACGTCCCGGCCGTCGTGGTCGTGTACGTCACCGTGTACACGCCATTGCCGTCATTCGACACCGCCGACACCGTCACTCCCGGAGGAGTCGCGCCGAAGTTCATGTCGGACGTCAACAGGTTCGGCAGCAGGTTGTACTGGGCGTCCCTGGCCACGAGCTTGCCCGTCCAGGACTGCACACCATCAGCCACGACCTGAGTCGCAGTCGTATCGGTCATGTACACCGAGAACGACGAGCACGACACGCACAAGTCGCCGGCGGTGAACGTCACATCCTGGGGGGATCCGTTGATCTCACCCTGGGTGATGCTGGCGTGCAAAGTCACCACTTCAGCCGTGGTGTCCGTCAGCGTCGCGTACGCTAAGCCATTCGCATCGGTCGTCCCCTGCGTCACCGTCAAGATCCCGTTCGTGCCGGAGTCGATCGTGAAGGTCACGGGGACGTTCGGAACCGGGTTGCAGAACCTGTCCGTGATCAGGGCTGTCGCGAACGACGTGTCGCCAACCGACAAGGTCGACGGATCGACGCTCAAGTTCGTGCCGTACCGCACCACCGGGTCCACGCAGGGCGGAGGAGTGGGATCTGGGGGACCCGGGGTGAACTCCACCGACTGCGGGCTCGCCTTGGTCGGGTCGCCGCCGCCGCCCACGGGGGTGGGAACGCCAGCGATCGGAACCGACGCCGACACCTGAATGGTCTCGACATACACATCAGTCAGCTCCACGCTGCAGGTGGCGGTCGGACCCGCCGTCACGCATGTCGTCGTGTTCAGGATCGGCTGACCCACCGCGGCGAACGTGCCATAGCCGGTCAGACCCAGGGTCACTGTCACGCCAGGAACGGGGTTGCCGTACTCGTCGAGCGTGGTCACTGTCGCGACGACAGGATCACCCGCCGTCTGGCTATGACGGTTCAATTCCAACGTCGACTGCTGCGCACTCACGTCCCCGTGAGTGAACGTCACATCCTGGGGGGATCCGTGGATCTCACCCTCGGTGATGCTGGCGTGCAAGGTCACCACTTCAGCCTTGGTGTCCGTCAGCGTCGCGTACGCCATGCCACTCGCATCGGTCGTCCCCTGCGTCACCGTCAAGACCCCGTTCGTGCCGGAGTCGATCGTGAAGGTCACGGGGACGTCCGGAACCGGGTTGCAGAACCTGTCCGTGATCAAGGCTGACGCGGACGACGTCTCGCCAACCGGCAAGGTCAATGGGTCGACGCTCAAGTTCGTGCCGAATCGTACAGTCGGGTCCTCGCAAGGCGGAGGATTGGGATCCGGCTCACCATGGGTGAAGGCCACCGACTGCGGGCTCGCCTTGGTCGGGTCGCCGGCGCCGCCCACGGGGGTGGGAACGCCACCGACCGGAACCGACGCCGACACCTGAATGGTCTCGACCCTCGTGTCCGTCAACTCCACACTGCAGCTGGCGGTCGGACCCGCCGTCACGCATGTCGTCGTGCTCAGAACTGGCTGACCCACAGCGGCGAAGGTGCCGTGGCTGGTCAGACCCAGGGTCGCTGTCACGCCAGGAACGGGGTTGCCGTACTGGTCGAGCGTGGTCACTGTCGCGACGACAGGATCACCCACCGTCTGGGTATGACGGTCCAATTCCAACGTCGACTGCTGCGCGTTCACGATGTCCTGGGTGAACTCCACCGTCGCCGGGGATCCACTGATCTGCGTGGGAACACCAGCGACCGGAACCGTCGCCGTCACGTGAATGGTTTCCGCCACCGTGTCGGTCAACGTCACCTGGCATTGCCCTGTCACGGGAGCCGTGGTGCATGTCGCGGTCGCCTGACGCGGCGCTGTCGCCGTGCCGAATGTGGCGCTGCCGTCCAAGGACAGCGAAGCCACCACGCCACCCAGCGGCACGTCATGGCTGTCACGCGCTGTCACAGTCGCCACCACCGGCTGACCCACGGTCTGGGAGGTGTGGTCGACCGTCAGCGTCGAATGGCTCGGATTCGGGGGCCCCGGAGTGTAGTCCACGGTCACCGTCACCGAGTTACTGGTCACGGTGCCGCCACCGTCCGTGCCTGCGCCCACTGCCGTCAGAACCACGCTCCCCGCCAAGATGTCGGCGTCGGTGATCACGTAGTCACCCGTGCAGGTGGCCGACGCGTTCGGCGCGATCGACGTCGGAGTGCAGGTGATCGTCGGAGGAGTCCCACTGCCTGTGAAATTGCTCGTCGTGATATGCGCGGTCGTAATTGTCGTATTGCCCGTGTTCGCGAGCGTGAACGAGTAGTGCAGCACGTCACCCGGGTCTGACATCGTGCCAGGATCCGCATAGGTCAAGTGCAACGCGCCCGCCTGTCCCGCCGGCACATCGACGGAAGCGAAGTTCGACTTCGTCGGCATCGTCGCCCCTGTCGCGGTCGCTGACGCGATCGCCGTGCCAGTGACGCCACCATTGTCAATGTCCTGTTGCGTCACCGTGTACGACGCATGGCACGTCGTCGACCCGTTCGCGGGCAACGTGGTGGCGTTACAGGTGATCGCGCTCAGAGTTCCCGTGCCCGAGAAGCCCTCCGCCGTCGGACCCACGTACGGGCCCGCCATCGACACCGTCAAACCGCTGACAGTGACGGGATCAGGATTGGTCACCGTGAACGTGTACTGCACCGTTGTTCCAGCCGTCGTCACCGAGGTCGGGGAGGCGGTCGCCGACAACTGCAATTCCGTCGTCGAGATGGTCGCCGAACCCGGCAGGCTCAGAGCATGGACGGTCACATAGCTGGGGGACAAAGTGTACGACCCCGCCGTGGTCACCGTCACCGGCACGGTCACCGTGCAGGACGCCTGGCCCCTGTTCAAGTTTCCGGACGCGAGCACCGTGCCACCCGAGGTCGACACCGCTCCACCCGCACAGGTGGTCGAGGGCGTCCCACTCAAGGTCAGGCCTGTCGGCATAGGCTCCGAGAAGCTCCACCCGGGCTTCGCCTGAAGATCAGTGGTGTTGGTGATCGTGAACGTCAACACGCTCGATCCGCCAACCGGAACCAATGACGGCGAGAAAGCCTGGTCGAGCTGGGGGGTCATGTCGACGATCGACGGTGTGTCGAACGCCACGTCATTGCCAACGCCGCTGGCCGTCGCCTGATACAGTTGCATGCCCAGATTGTGGCTGCCAGCCGGGAGAAGCATGGCGCCTGAATCTAGTCGTGCCCAACGTACGGCGTTCCATCCGGAACCCACGAGCGTCCCGCTGGTGCAGGGGTTCAAGCCCGTCGCCAGGGTCGTCGGCGTTCCGTCGACCATCAGGTCGAAACGCTCCGAAGGATCTTTGTAGTTATTCTGCGGGGACATGGCATAGCAGTTCACGGCGGCGAAGTACGCCGACACCCCGTAGAACCGATCCCCTTGCACCGTTACAAGGTTGTTGGCCCGCAGCATGTATCCGGCGACCTGCGTGAGGTCGTACCGGTTGGTGGACGCGGTCAACACATTGTTAGCCGCGGGATTGCTCATCCCCTGAGCTTGGCCCAAGACCAGGGCCATGTGTTGCTGCAGGTCCCACATGCTCGACTTCTTGCAGGTCGTGTCCCTGGAGTCTGGGGGAATGGGGGTGGTGCTATTCAGGATCCACCCATTACATCCCGTGTTCCCCGTGGTGTCCGTTCCGACCGGTGGCCACCAGTTGGTGTCCGCCGTGTACAACGGCGCGGATGGCGAGGGGTAATCTCGAAGCGACATGGGTGTCGACACCGTGCCAGCCGTCCCGAAGGTCTCGCTGAACACAGGTGTTGGATCTTGAGGGACCCCCGGAGTCCCCGGCGCGGCATTCGCGGTGGCTAGGAGGTCGCTCGCCAACCCGCTCCCCAATGTCGACAGTGACACCATAGCTAACGCCATGGCAGCAGAAACCGACAGAGCCACCGTCTTCCTCACCGTATGGCGAGGCCTCCCAGACGACGGCTGCGTCGAATTCGTGGACTGATAAATACTCATAACAATTGTTCTCCCGTGAAAACGCCGCGCAGGCTTGCACGCCAATGACGCGCCAGCCCATGAAACGTATGATGAATCTGTGATCTGATGACGACCGCGCACCCAGCGCGCAGGTCGAAGAAAATTAAGATGAATCGTGCTTACCCCCCCGTAAGCTGTCTTCAAGCACTGACGATATTGCTCATCGCCTGGTGCGAGGCCAGCAACTCAAAACCAGGACTCCCCCCACAAACATGGGACCTCCCAAATTGCCTGTTCACTCACGACCGCGACCATAACCAATACCATGATCCTCGCATACCTCCCTATGCTCGGCACAGTATTCCGTCGGCTGGACGAGCAGTCCTTCCCCGCATCGAGAAGCCGACAGGATGACCATTGTGGACTCCCCCGTCCACACTGTTCATGAAAGCCATATTAGTCACGTGCGGGTTGGAAAATCAATCAATCATGGGGGCATCTCATTTTTCACGGCCCTTACGACAGCCATATTCGCCATCATTTCAGCAAGACCTGCTACCAGTTTTGTCCTGATTTACCTTGTCGGAGCATGTTACGAGTTACTTTTACCACTCACCACTATGGGACAAGAGTCCCATTCCAATTATTTCTGGATAAACGAATGCTAAAATTCTGAAAGACGTCATCCCTTATCGAGGAGGCATTGTGACCGAGGCCCCATGGTGGGAGACGACTCCCACGCCCGTCCTCGTCTCCTCGCCCGTTCAGCCGACCTGGCTGCCACCCCAGGGGACGCCGCCCCCGAAGAAACGTCACGGTCGGTCGCGGGCGCTGGTGTTCCTGGTCGCGGTCGTGGCCGTGGCGCTGGTCGCCAGTCTCGCGATCTTCGTCCCACGACTGGGCTGGGAGCGGTCGGATCTGGGGTACGACATCGTCGAGCGCACGACCGTGGCGCCCGACCAGCCATTCACCCTTCCGCTGCCGATCACCGCCTCGTCGTACGGCCCCGTGCAGGGGAACCGGTTCTCAGGGGTCCTCGACGTCTACACCGACGAGGCGCTGACCCGCCCGTACCCCTTCGTGAGCACGTCGAGCAAGCTCACCTTCACAGGGATGAAAGGCCTGTTCACCTCGTCACGGGCGGCGATCACGACGTCCCGGGTCCTGCCCACCTCGGTAGGAGAGCCGACGCTCGGCAATGCCGATTCATGGCCCGCCGGCACGTACTATGTCGCCGAACGTGAGAACATCGTGGGCCTCACCCTCGCCCGTGCCCGCGTCCATGTGTTCACGGTCGCGTCCGACACGGGATCGCTGGCCTCGCCCGACTTCACGCTCGCCGTCACGGACCAGGGGATCCCGCGCGTCACGTGGACGAGCGTGGACCAAGCGTCCGCCTACTACATCCTCACGGCGACCCCCACAGACCTGTCGACCGGGGTCGCCGCTCTGGACTGGACCCTGGTGGGCACCGCCGACGCCGACGCGACCTCCTGGCTCGCCAGCAGCCAGGACATGGCCTACCAGAACTCCCGTCAACTGGATCAGGACATCTCCACCTACAACACCGGCTTCCAGGCGATCAGCGCGACAGGCGACGCCTGTACCCCCCAAGACCAGACGTACCAGGGCGCCACGCCCCCCGCCTGGGACGACTCGGCTCTGCTCTTCCCGAGCTACGCGGTGGTCGCCGTGGACGCGCAGGGGAACACGTCGCTTCCCATGGAGCGCAGCGGGCGAGACCTGATCGCCGCGACGCCCGTCGCCACGGCGGAGAAGACCTGGGAGCAGATGACGACGGACGCCGCCTCTCCCCTCTTCATACCCGACGAGTACCCCGTCACGATGGGCGACTGCCGCACAGTCTTCTTCCCCGTGGCCGGGCAGTCGTGGATCGCGTCCTCGGACGCCAGCTCCGTCACAGTGACCTACTCGATCACGGGCACCTTGCTCACACAGTCGATCACCGGGACCACCAGCCAGGAGCAGGACACGGTTCGTACGCTGGGCGCCCAGCTCGGTCTGCGCCACCTCGTCCAACTCGGTCCGATGGAAGACCTCGACGTCATGAGCACGCGGGAAGTCGACCAGTACGGGCAGGCGACCGTGCCCTCGACCCAGGCCCCCGAATCGCCGTACACCTGGAACGGGACCTCGCCGATGGTCACGTACATCGCCGCGAACATGTTCGCCGGGAACACGGCTGTCGACCTCTGCCCGTTCACCGCGGACCCGTCGTCCCCGCTGATCTATGACGCGGCCAATGAAGCCTTCCTCCAGAACCCGTACATCACGGACATGGCACCGGTGATCGGGATCCGCGGCTGCACCTTGTATGTCGACTACGAGATGAGCGCCGACGACCGCGCGAGCGCGGCGGCGCGCATCCACGACAAGGTCGTCCAGGTCGTGTCGTCGATCATCACCCCCGACATGGATGATCGGGCCAAGGCCCTCGCCATCAACAGGTACGTGGCGACCACCGCCACCTACGACACCGCCGCGGCCGATTTCTCCCTGGCCGGCAGCCACACGGTGCAGGAGTACCTCGACCGCTTCCCGCATTCCTGGGACGCCGAGGGAGTCCTCATCGACGGCACGGGGGTGTGCAGTTCCTATGCGGCGGCCTTCAAGCTCCTGGCCGACGCCGCCGGCCTGGCGTCCGTGACCGTGACCGGGACGGTCGACGCCGTCGCCGGTGGACATGAATGGGTCAAGGCTCGCATCGACGGACAATGGTGGGTCATCGACCCGACCTGGAACTCCAACATCTGGGAGCACGTGCGCGGCAATGTGCAAACCTACTTCGGACTCAGCGACGCCGCCGCGGCGCGTACCCCGTTCGACTCCTTCGTGGTCAACTCCCATATCGGCGACTACGACACCCCGTGATCCCCGCCCGGGCGGCCAGGGTCAGATCGTCGGCGCCCAGGAGTCACGGTACGCCTTCCACGCGACCTCGAACGGGACCTCGTCCCGCGGGATCGGGCGGCGTGGACGCCAGGAGAAGACCGGCGCCTGCCGTCCGTCCCAGACGACCTCCTGGATCTGCTCGTCGAGGGCGCCCTCGTTCGCCAGGAACCGGTAGTCCTCCAGCCCTGGAACTAGTTTCCCGTCGGGCAGGACAGGGGACTCGCCTCGCGGGTCGAGATAGAGGGCGGAGCCGCGTGACCGCCCACCGTGATCCAGGTAATCCTCCATGGCCGACAGGACCACGTATTGAGTCGTCAGGATCTCTCGGAGCCGGAAGACGCGGGCGAGCGACTGCCGCGACCCGGGATCGGCCGCCGCCAAAGGTTCCCCGTCGACGAGGCGCCGCCGGACCTGGCACAGGGCATGGGCGACCGAGTCGCGAGCACGGATCACGCCCGCGTCGTCGCTCATGGCACGCATGGCCTGCGCCACGGCGGCGCTCGTGGAGTCTTCCCCCGTCGAGCGGTAGGCCGCCTGGGCCGATCGCAGGAGGGTATGGGCCTCAGCCAGGACGGGCTCCACGAGTTCGAGGAACGCCTGCTCGGCGTCTCGGCCACGTGGGTTGCTTGGGTCACTCGGGTCGTCTCGGCCACGTAGGTCGTCTCGTCCACGTGGGTCCCGATCAGCGGCCGGGGTGCGGCCCGCCTCGTCCAGATCGCGGCGGATCTTCATGGCGGCGCGCAAGGCGCCCACCTGTCCCGAGTTCAGTGCGGCGCCCCCGGGCCTGTACACCCCATGCGTCCCGGCCGCCTCGCCCACTGGATGCAGACCCCGGATCGACGACTCCCACCACAGGTCACACGCCAGCCCACCGTTGTTGTGCTGGGCGCACACCGCCACCTCCAGCAGGTCGCGGCCCAGATCGAGACCAGGGTTCTTCTCCCGATAGAGCCGGTACGCGGGCTCGTTCAGCGCCCGCAGCCGCTCCACGGGCGTGGGCGCGTCCAGGGCCGACGCCCCGGCGAGGTACGTCCGGGCCTCGCGGCTCAACCGCTCGGGGTCGTACCCAGTGATGTCAGCGCGGAAGTCGAGGAAGACCCGGCGCCCGAGGTGGACGGTCTCGCGGTGGACGAGCAGGTCGATCACGGAGGACCCCGGCGACGTCGCGCGCTGATCGAACGGCCACTGGTACCCCTTGAGGAAGATGAGACTGGCGAGCAGGTTCGGATCGGTGATCGCGTCTGAGAGAAACTCGCGCTCGTCCCGGCCCTCGGCGTCCGTCGAGACGAATCGCGGGATGGCCTGCATGTACGATCCGGAGACGTTCCACCTGGGCCGCACGGACGCCAATCCGTATTGCCACTCGGTCAGGTTCTTCCCCCGGACGCCGGCGCGCAGGGCCGCGCCGTGGGCGCCCCACTGCCCGTGGGGGTACACAGAGTCGGCGTAGATCCCCCCCGGCCCGCCGGTGGCATAGACCACGTGATCGCAACGGAAGACACGGAAGCGCGCGGCGTCGATCTGCCAGCACAGCAGCCCGCGGATCCGCCCGGAGTCCTGGATGAGATCGACGATCATCATCTGGTCGATCACGGGCACGCCGGCCGCGATCACGCGAGCCTGGAGGCGTTCCACCATGGACGTCGAGGTGTGCGGTCCCGCCGATGTGGCGCGACGTCCTCGGTCATGATCGGTCGTGTAGCCGACCGACTCGCCGTACTCGTTGTGCGGGAATCGGACCCCCGCCTCGACCAGGTGGAAGAAGGCCCGCGTGCTCCACGCGGCCTCGGCCAGGGCGAGGTCCCCGTCCATCGCGCCACCCGCGTAGAGGGTGTCGGCCATCTGCCGAACCGAGTCGGGATCGGCGCCGGCCAGGGTCATCTTGTAGTAGGTCTGCTTGTCAGAGCCGGCGTTGCGACTCGTCCCCGCGTTGATGTGATCGGTGATGATCAGCGGTCGGACCCCGAGCATGACGAGACGGTCGGCCGCGCACCACCCGGCGGCGCCGGTGCCGACGACGATCACGTCAGCGGCGACCACCTCGACGTCCAGCCCCGCGATCAGCGCTCGAGTCATCTCACAGCCTCGGAATCTGCATCCCGCCGCCCACGTGGATGACGTCGCCCGTCGAGTACGGCATCAGCCCGCTGGCCAGCGCGATCACCGCGCCCGCCACGTCCGAGGGCTTCCCCCATCGCGGGATCGGCGCGACCCCGGAGGCGAACAGCGCGTCGTACGTGGCCCGGACCCCTGCGGTCATGTCCGTGGCGATCACGCCGGGGCGGATCTCGTACACCAGGATCCCCTCGGGCGCCAGCCTGGCCGCCCACAGCTGGGTCGCCATGGCCACGCCCGCCTTGGAGACGCAGTACTCGCCCCTGTCCACCGACACGACCGTGGCGGAGATCGACGAGATATTGATGATCGTCCCCGCCGGCCGATCACCGAGGGCGTCGCCCTCCCGTTGCGCGATCATCTGGCGGGCGACCCTCTGCGTGAGGAAGTAGGGCCCGCGCAGGTTGACACGCAGCACATGGTCGTACTGGTCGGGGCTGGCGATCAGGATGTCGGCACGCACCTTCGGCGCGACCCCGGCGTTGTTGACCAAGAGGTCCACACGACCGAACGCGTCGATCGTGGAGGCGACGAAACGATCATGGCAGTCGAGGTCGTCCACGCGCCCGGGGACGTACATGACATCGTCGCCCAGCAGGGCTGCGAGCCCGGGTCCGGGGTCGGGCTTGGTCGCCATGACGGAGACCTGCCACCCCGATTCGAGCAGGCGCTGGGTGATCCCCAGCCCGATACCACGGGATCCTCCGGTCACCATCGCCACTGGCATCCGATCCTCCTTCGCATCCGAGCCTTGTCCACAGTCTGCTCTTATCGTTCCCCCTTTCGTCAGGCGAGGCAAGCGATTGCCGGGAGATTCGCGAGGGCTGGGCCGCCGGGCATCCATTCTTAGAGAAATGTCAGAGCAGTGAGCCATAATGGAAGCTGGAATACGGTCGCGGCAGTGCGCGCGAGAAAGGAGCCCCCATGGCTCAACAGGGTTGGTACCCCGATCCGGGCGGCCAGACGGGCATGTTCCGTTACTGGGACGGAAGCGCCTGGTCGGACGTCATCTCGCCGACTCCCCTGCCCGGTCCGCCTTCCCAGTACGCCGCCCCACAGCCCATCCGGCCCTGGGGGTCGTACAGCACGCCCTCCTCGCCGACCGTCCAGGCCAGCCCACAGACCGGATCCACATCCATCTACCTGTCGAGCCAGGACCAGGCCGCCTACGGGTCGTCCCCATCCGCCGAGCCTGCCGCGCCCAAGAAACGCGCCAAGATGTGGGTCACGATCGGTGTCGGCGTCGTGGTGCTCGCGGTGATCGCGTACTTCGTCGTCCGCGTGGTCTCGGACGCCGGCTTGACCAACAACGGCGATCCCATGGGCAACCCCACCGCTCAGGTGTGCCCCAAACAGCCCAGTTCCAACATCCGCGCCACCCACCCCGACGACGGTCGCGTCTACGGGGGCGCCTTGTCGTACCCGACCCTGGCCGACCCCTGGAGCCCAGTCGACACCCAAGACACGCGCATCCCCTTCGGGCGAGACGTCGCCGAACAGGACATCCTGATCCATGAGAACACCGATCCGCGCGGCGATTGGCAGGGCTGGGTCATCTCCGTCATGGTGGGCGAACTGTACGCCGGCGACGGGTTCTACGATCCGCAACAAGGGTCTGAGATCGTCAACAAGTGTATTTTCGGCACCTTCTACGGCAACACCAAGGTGACAGCCGACACCCAGATGTCCCAGGCGTTCACCCTGGACGGCTATGACGGGTGGATCACGGTGACTGATTTGTCCTTCTCGATCCCGAACTTGGCGACCACCTCCGAGTTGGCCATCGTCATCATCGTGAAGACATCGGCCATGTCCTCGTCGATCTTCTACGCGTCCATCCCCAACGACGCGATGCAATACAAACCGGACATCGACGCGGCGATCGCCGACCTGCGCGTGAGCACCTGACGTCAGTCGTGGACGACGACCAGGTCGCCGACGTCGATCCAGTCGTACATGATCTTGGCCTGGCTGATGGGCATCCCCACGCATCCGTGTGAGCCCGCCCAGCCGAAGGTGGAGAACCAGTAATTGCCGTGTAGGGCGTTGTCCCCGTCGAAGTACGCGATCCAGGGGACGTTCTTCGCCAGGTACCCGGGGCCGCTCATGTCTTGCAGGGCGACTTTCAGCCAGACGTGGAAGACACCGGCGTAGGTCGGGGTCCCCGGGGCGCCGATCACCACTTTCCAGGTCGAGATCGCCGTCGTCCCTTCCCATCGGGTGACCGTGTACGTGGAGCGGTTGACCTCGACCCACCTGGCGCCGTTGGGTTGGAGGTACTCGGGCGCCATGTCGACGTTGGTGGTGTCGAAGGGGAGGGAGACCGTGTCCACCGGCAGGTTCAGCCCGGATCCCGAGATCAGGGCTTGGGCGATCTGGGACGCGACGCCGGCAGGGTCCGTCAATTGCGTCCCGGCTTTGCCGCTCTGCTGCACGCCGAGAGTGGTGCCGTTCGGGCTCATCAGCATCTCTTGGGTGACCGGTTCGTTCGTGATGCTGCCAGCCGACAAGCCCGGCAGGTCAGCTTGGATCTGGGCGGTGTCGACATTCATGTCGATGGTCGCGGTCACCGGATCAGCTGTGAACGACACCCACAAACCGATGGAGTCCATGGGAATCGTCAGTGACTCGCCCTGGGCGGTCAGGACGTACGGCTGGGTGAGACGGTTGTTGGTGGAGTCGGCGACCTCCTGGGCGGCGGCGTCGCTGATCGCAGGCTGCTCGACCGTGGTCGCCACCGTCAGAGGGGTGCTCAGCCCCTGGCCGTCAGCGAGTTGCGTCGCCACGGTGGCCGCGTCCGCCTCGGTCCCGGGCGCCGCCGGGACGACGGTGAACTTCTCCTGATCGGCGTCGTACGCGATGGTGGCGGGAACCGACCTGCTGTTCGCGGAAATGAACGTGTCGTTGAGGAAGGACTGGAGTTTCCCCTTGTTTACCGACATCACCAATGGGACGTTCTTCTTGGTGAATGGGTTGTACCTCTCGATCGCGGCCTGGGCCCTGCCAGCGCTCATGGCGTCAGCGACCGTCTGGTCGACGTTGAAGGCCACGCCGAGATCGGCGGCCGTGGCGTCGACCGTGTGCCCGTCCAACTCCAGGGTGGCCGAGTAATGCCTGGTGAGGGTGGTGACCACGTCGCGCACCTGGGCTTCGCTGAACCCGGTGATGTTCTGTCCGGCCAAGGTGGTGCCCGGAGCGACGTGCGTGGAGAAGAAGGACCCTCCCAGGAACCCGCAGCCGGTCAGCAGAACGAGGGCCGCGATCACACTCGCCACGACGGTGATGGCGCCGCCCAGATTGGCATGACGCTTGATCGTGGGCGCCACGGGCGCCTTCGTCGACGTCGAGTCAGCGTCTGTGGCGGGGGCATCGGCGGGGGCATCGGCGGGGGCGTCGGTGGCCACGTCCACGACAGGGGGCTCGAAATCAGGGGTCGGCTCGTGCTCCGCTTCAGGCGCCGTCTCGACGGGCGCCACCTCGACGGGCGCCGCCTCGACAGGGGTCTCGGCCATGGGCTCGGGAGTCGCCTCGGCAGGCGTCTCGTCCTCAGTCATGGGCGTCACCTCGGCAGGCGTCCCGGCTTCGACCGCAGCCTCAGGCGTCACCTCGGCCTCGACCGCCGGCGTGTTCGCGGCGTCGGGCGCCTCCTCACGGGGGTCGCCCGAATGAGGGGTCCTTGGCTTTTTCCGTACGACCACCACGTCTCCTTAGTCCCAGACACTGTCCGATGTGCGGTGCGCCACATCACGAAGATGCGTCTTGTGCGGTCCCCGGGTGAGATCACCCACAAGCCCCACGTGTCGGCAAAATTATACCCCGCCCCCTCCCGGCCCCCTTGTGAGGCACACCGCGACCTCACCCACCCCACATCACTCCCGACCACGGACCCCCGGGCGTCCACTATGATCGAACTGTGATTTTCAAGGATGTGGGAGACAACCGACCGTACCCGCCCCATGGCTTGGCGGTACGAGACTGGATCACGATCGACCCCTGCGAGATCCCACTGGATCAGCTTGTCACGACCAAATCGACCCTCGACCTGCACACCCTGCTGGCGGAGGATTCGACCCTGTACGGCGACCTCTTCCCCCACGTCGTGTCCTGGCGTGGCACCCTCTATCTGGAGGACGGCCTTCAGCGCACCCTGCGGGCGGCGCTCCAGGGACGCAACACCGTACACGCCCGGATCCTGGAGTTGTCGGCGCCAGAAATCAAGTAAGCTTCTGGGGTACGCGGGCTTCGAGGAGGTTGAGTGAACACCCGGAAACTGATGCGGATGCTGTCCACCCCCATCACATTGGTCATTCTTCTGGCCGTCTTGGCCGTGGGGGCGGTGTGGGGGTACAAGGCGATGACCGCGAAGGTCGCCGGCCCTCCCCCCGTCGCCTGTGTGACTATGCCCATGACCGAGTTGGCGACTTCGTCGGTGACGGTCAACGTGCTCAACGGGGGCGACTTGCGCGGGCTGGCCTCGCGTGTGGCCGACTCCTTGCGCCAAGGCGGCTTCATCATCGGCACCGTGGGCAACACCACCGAGAAGGTGCTGACCGTGATCATCGTGGGATCCTCGGTCGACAGCCCCGAGGTGCAACTCGTGTCCGCCTGGTTCGCCGGCGCGGAGGTCCAGGCGGACGACCGCCCCGACCACTCGGTCGACGTGTTGATCGGCAACAGTTACGACGAGGCCACCGCCATCACCCCCGACGCGCCCACGACCCTGGAGATCTCCACCGGCCAGGTGTGCTTGCCTCCGACCGTCACCCCGACCCCCACGACAGCCGACACCGCCGCCGCCCAGCCGAGCGACCAACCGACCTGACAGTCCCCCTGGGACGAGGTGTCCTCGCCGACGCGATCCGCTAGTCTCGTGACATGCCCGATTTTCGTCCTTTCCCTGCGCTGAGGTACTTCCCCGGCACGGATCTGTCCGCCGTCCTCGCGCCTCCGTATGACGTGTTGTCCGCCCATGCCGTCGACCGACTCCATGCGCGCCACCCCCACAACATCACCCATGTCGACGTCCCCGAGGACCACGACTACGCCCAGGCGGGCGCGATGCTGGCCCTCTGGGTCGACCAAGGAGTGCTTGTCGCGGACACCGAGGACAGCTTCTCGATCTATCGCATGAGCTTCGTCGACGAGACAGGCGCCTCCCGTGAGATCCAGGGCGTCCTCGGCGGCTTGGAGGTGGTCGACTACCCCGTCGGCCCCATCGACCCCATGTCGGCGAACACTCGGGCGAGCACCGTGCTGCCCCACGAACGTACCACCGACAAAGCGTCCACCGACCGCCTCGAACTGATGAGGGCGACCTCGTGCAACACCTCTCCGGTGTGGGGGCTCTCCCTCGCGTCCGGCCTGACCGACGCCCTGAGCGAACCCGGTGAACTCCTGGGAAGCGTCGAGACGGACGGGGTCACGCACCGCATCGAGCGGGTGTCAGACCCCGCGCGCGTGGCGACGATCCGTCAGATCCTCGCCAGCGACGACGTGCTGATCGCCGACGGACACCATCGCTACGGCGTATCTCGGATCTACCGCAACGACATCCGCGAGGCCACCGGGCGTACCGACACCCCCGCCGAGCAGACGTTGACCTTCGTCGGAGAACTGATCGAGGACCAACTCTCCATCGAGGCGATCCACCGGCTGTACTCGGGCGTCGGCGCGGAGGACCTTCGCCGAGGGCTCGCCGCCTTCTTCGACTTCTCGCCCGTCGAGGAGATCGGCCCCGACACCTTGGCCGCGATGGTGCGCCTGGGCCGCCTGGTCGTGGTGTGGCCCGACGGGTCGGCCGAATGGCTGTCGCCCAAGCCGGGGGTCTTCGACGATGTGCGAAGCCTGGACGGGGTGTGGCTGGAGACCGCGCTCAGCGAGGTCCCGGTCGAGGTCGCGTACCAGCATGGACTGGCCGAGACGATGGAATGCGCGTCCAGCGGTGATTTCACCGCGGCGATCCTGATCCGTCCGACCTCCATCGATGAGATCCGTCGCACAGCCCGTGAGGGTTTGCTGATGCCGCCGAAGTCGACCTTCTTCACCCCGAAGCTCCTCACCGGCTGGGTCGTACGTCCCACCGAGCCGCTTCCCGGGCACGAGCCGATCGTCTAACCGGGGAGCGCCGACCTCACGCGAACCTCCTCAAGGGCTAGAGTGCTGCTATGACGATTCCGAATTTTGTCTTGTCCAACGGCGTGTCGATTCCGGCGATGGGGTTCGGCACCTACCCCCTGCGCGGCCCGGAGGGGGTCGCGGCGGTGCGGTCGGCGCTGTCCCTCGGGTACCGCCTGATCGACACCGCCGAGAACTACGGAAACGAGATCGAGGTCGGCCAGGGCCTGCGCGAGTCCGGGGTGGCGCGCGAGGAGGTCTTCCTCACGACCAAGTTCAACCGCGAGTGGCATTCCGTGGACGGCGCGCGCCACGCGGCCGCCGCCTCGATGAAGCGCCTGGGCGTGGACTACCTCGACCTGCTGCTCATCCATTGGCCCAACCCAGACCAGGACAGGTACATCGAGGCCTTCCAGGGCTTGCTCGCGCTCCTGGACGAGGGGATCGTACGGGCGGTCGGCACCTCCAACTTCAAGCCCGCCCATCTGGAACGGGTCCGTGCCGCGACGGGCGCGTCCCCCCATGTCAACCAGATCAACCTCACCCCGTGGGCCGCCCGCGTGCCATCGGTGGAGTACGACGACGCCCACCACATCCTCACCGAATCGTGGAGCCCGATCAAGCCCGCAACCATCCTCGCCGACCCCGTGGTGACGAGTGTGGCCGCCGCGCACGCCGCCACCCCGGCACAGGTGATCTTGCGCTGGGACTACCAACACGGGCGCCTCGCGATCCCCAAATCCTCTCACCCGGCCCGCCAGGCGGAGAATCTGGCTAGTTTCGATGTCACGCTCACAGACGCCGACATGGCCGCGCTCGACGGCTTGGACCAAGGGGAGTCCCGGGTCACGGACTCCGACCATTTCGGCCATTAGGTCCGCCCGAAAACGGTGGCTGGCGCGTCTCGGCTGTCGGGAATCGACACCCCGTCTCCCCCATGGCCGATTATTCTGCTGTCACAAGCGTATGCTGGCGATAGGGAGGTGAGGGATGCAGATACGACCCACTGCGGTGGCCGGTTTCTTCTACCCCGACGATCCGCAGCAGTTGCGTGCCATCGTCACGGGGTTCTTGGAGGACGCCCGCGGCGGGGCTCAGGCGCACCCCCGTGGCGTCGCGCCGGACTCCGTGCAGGGCGTGATCGCCCCCCACGCCGGCTACATCTATTCCGGCCTGACGGCAGGATCGGCCTATGTCCAGCTCGAACCCCTCGCCGACCGGGTCAGACACGTCGTGATCGTCGGCCCGACGCATCGCGTGGGCATCCACGGGATCGCGCTGCCCGACGCCGACGCCATGGCCACCCCGCTGGGACTCGTCCCTTTGTGGGCCGAGGGGGTATCGCGCGCTTTGGCCTGTCCGCGCGTGGAGGTCAGCGAGGCGGTCCACGCGCAGGAGCACTCCCTCGAAGTGCAACTTCCCTTTCTTCAGATGACGCTGCCCGACGTGGACGTCCTTCCGCTGGCGGCCGGGTGGGTCGAGCCGCAGGACGTGGCCCTGGTGCTCTCGGACGTCGCCGACCCCGCTGACACGGCCATCATCATCAGTTCCGACCTGTCGCACTACCACCCGTACGCCGAGGCCCGTCGCATCGACCAGGAGACCGTACGCCAGATCCTCCGTCGCGACCCCCTGGTGTCGCATGACCAAGCGTGCGGGGCGACCGGGATCAACGCGCTGACCCTGGTGTCCAACCAGAGGGGGCTCCACCCGGTCTTGATCGGTATGTGCACGTCCGGCGACACCGCCGGAGACAAGAAAGCCGTCGTCGGGTACGCGGCCTTCGGCTTCTACGCCACCTCCCTCGACGAGGAGGAGGAGGACCAATGACTGGCTTCCCGGACGACGCCGGCCAGGTCCTCGTCGGCCTGTCCCGTTCGATGATCGCCCAACACCTGGGACTCGTCTCGCCCGAACCGGCTGGGCCGGCGCCGGAATGGCTCGCGAGCCCGGGCGCCAGTTTCGTCACCTTGCGCATCGACGGGGAGTTGCGCGGCTGCATCGGGTCGCTAGCGGCGTACCGGAGCCTGGACGAGGACGTACGGGGCAACGCGGTGGCGGCCGCCTTCCAGGACCCCCGCTTCCCTCCCTTGTCAGCTCGGGAATTCCGGGACGTGTCGGTGGAAGTGTCCGTCCTGTCCGAGCCTGTTCCCATGCCGGTCACGACCAAAGAGGACCTGTTGTCCTCCCTGCGCGTGGGCGTGGACGGAGTCATCCTGTCAGCGGGTCGCCATCGCGCGACCTTCCTCCCTCAGGTCTGGGACGAGCTTCCGACCCCGGAGTCCTTCATCGGGCACCTTCTCCGCAAAGCGGGACTGCCGTCCGATTACTGGGACACGAGTGTTCGCATCGAGAGATACACAGTCACCGCTTTCGACGAGGAGACGATGGAGTGTCCCTGACGGCGCGGTACTGGCACGCGACGCCGGATGGTCGCGTCCAGTGTGATCTGTGCCCGCGTGAGTGCCGGTTGCGCCCAGGACAGCGTGGATTTTGTTTCGTGCGCGAGAATGTCGATGGGCGACTGGAGCTGTCCACGTACGGGCGTTCCTCCGGCTTCTGCGTGGACCCGATCGAGAAGAAGCCTCTCCATCACGTCCTGCCCGGCGCCTCGGTCCTGAGTTTCGGCACGGCTGGCTGCAACCTGGGCTGCCGGTTCTGCCAGAACTGGGAGATCTCCACCGCGAGGAGCGTCGACCTCCTCCAGCAGTCGGCGTCCCCCGAGCAGATCGCCGACGCGGCCCAGCGCGTGGGGGCGAGCGGCGTGGCGTACACATACAACGACCCTGTCATCTTCGCGGAGTACGCCATCGACGTGGCTGCGGCCTGTCGCGAGCGCGGGCTCAAGAATCTGGCTGTGACAGCGGGGTATGTCCTGGATCCCGGACGGGCTGACTTCTTCTCGGCCATGGACGCGGCCAACGTCGACCTCAAGAGTTTCAACCCCCAGTTCTACCGGAACATCGTCGGCGGACGCTTGGATGTGGTCCTGGACACCCTGACGCACATCCGCCATCACACCTCCTGCTGGCTCGAGATCACCACCTTGGTCATCGAGGGCCACAACGACTCCGACGAGGAGCTGACGGCGCTCACGCGATGGTTGGCGAGCGAGTTGGGCGAGGATGTGCCCCTGCACTTGACGGCCTTCCACCCCGACAATCGGATGCGGGATGTCCCCGCCACCTCGGTCGCTACCCTGCGCCGCGCGCGCCGGATCGCCATGGACTCAGGACTGAGGTTCGTATACACAGGCAATGTCGTCGATTCCGAGGGGTCGACGACCATCTGCCCCGGATGCGGCGAGCCCGTCATCTCACGGTCGGGGTACGCCGTCACGCGGTACGACCTGGACGGCGAGGGGCGCTGCCGCCACTGCGCGACCCGCCTGCCGGGAGTGTGGGGCGAGACCGCCGGTCACTTCGGCAACCGCCGTATCCCTGTGGCCTGGTGAGACGGGCGGGACCGTGGCGTGGCGAGACGGGCTGCGACCATGGCGTGGTGAGACGGGCCTAGACCGTGGCGCCCGACATGCCCCCGGGAGGCGGCCACCTCTCACAGCCTCACCGTCGTGGGCGCGAAGCGGGCGGCGATCTGCTGGTCGTGGCACACGAGCAGCACGCTGCGGTGCTCGATCCGGTCGAGGGTGTACGCCACGACCTCGTCGACGCTCGCCTCGTCGATGCCGGTGTAGGGCTCGTCCAGGCACAGCAGGTCGCAGTCGCGCATCAGGGCCCGTACGAGAGCCACGCGGCGACGCTGCCCACCGGAGAGTCGGCTCACCGGCCGTCCCGCGTCCTGGGACGTCAGACCCGCGAGGGCCAACTCGTCCAGGATCTCCGCGGCAGCCACCCGGTGGCCGAGCCCCAGACGCACATTCGCGACGGCGGTCAGGTGCTCGCACAGCCGGTCCTCCTGGAAGACCGCCGAGGCGAGGGTCGGCGCCTCGATCTGGCCCGCGTCGGGCGTGAGGAGGCCCAGGGCCAGGTTTGTGACGGTGGTCTTGCCCGCGCCGTTGGCGCCCCACAGCCACGCCACGGCGCCGGAGGGGCAGTCGAAGCTCAGGTCGGTCAGCACGGCGGCGTCGCCGTACGCGAAACACACATTCTGGAACCGGATCATGCGGCGTACCTGCCCAACGCGGCCTGTCCGCGCCGAAGCCCCCACAGCGCCAGGATCTCGCACAGGTAGCTGGCTGCGACGATCACCGCGGTCCACGCGAACAGGTCGGCCGTGCTCAAGAAGATCTTGGCCTGGTAGAGACGTTCGCCGATGGATCCCCGTGTCATCCCGATGACCTCGGCGCTGACCCCGGCCTTCCACGCCAGTCCGAAGCCCACGCGCGTGGCCGCGATCAGGTACGGCATGAGCCCCGGCGCCGTGATCGCCCACCAGCGTCGGGCCGGGGTGAAGCCGAAGACCAGTGCCATGTCCAAGATCTTCGCGTCGCGGGTGGAGAACCCTTCTTCAGTGTTGGCGTAGATCACGGGCAGGACCATCAGGAAGGACACCCACAGTCCCACCCAGGTCGCATCGGCCCAGATGAGGAGCAGGATGATAAACGACACGACTGGGATGGATCGGATCAGGCGCATCGTCGTGGCGGTCAGCGCGGCCGCCCAGCGGCTGGTCGAGGCTAGCCAGGCCAGGCTTAGTCCGAAGACGAACGCGAGGAGGAACCCGAGGACGACGCGGACCAGCGAGTGGACGATCGTGGCCCAGAAGGAGGCTGTCGGGAGGAGGCCGACGAGCGTGACCACCACCCGGGCGGGCGTGACGAGGATGATGTCATGCCCGACGAGCATGGCCGCCACTTGCCAGACGGCGAGCAGGATCACGATGGCGACGAGGGTCGGGACCAGCCCGGTCACCCGTCTATGGGGGTCCCCCGCGCCATCGGACGGTTGAGTCATCCTCGCGTCGCCGCCTTGCGTACCAACTGCGCGAGCACCTCGGACAGGCTCGCTCCCGCGGTCTGGAGGGAGAGGGGCACGAGCGATGTCTCGGTCATGCCGGGGGCGACGCTCGACTCGATGAAGACCGGCTGGCCGTCGCGGACGATGATGTCCGCACGCGAGAAATCCCTCAGTCCGAGGGTCACGTGTGCCGTGACAGCCGCGTCCTTGCACGCTTCGATGACGTCGCTGTCGAGGGCGGCCGGGCAGACATAGGTCGTCGACCCTGCGGTGTACCGGGCCTCGAAATCGTACACGCCGGAGGCGGGACGGATCTCCACGGGCGGGAAGGCGACGGGGCCGTCGCCCAGGTCGAAGACCGGGACGGCGATCTCTGTGCCTTCCACGCACTCCTCGACCACGACCACACGGCCGTAGCTGTAGGCGTTGACCATGGCCGTGGCGAGGTCCTCGATACGGTCGACTCGCGACGTGCCGAGGGCCGATCCGCTCGCGGAGGGCTTGACGAACAAGGGCAGTCCGAGACGGTCCTCGATGAGGGTCATGAGCACGCCCGCGCCGAGGTCGCGGAACATGTCATGAGGAAGGATGACGCGCTTGGGCACGGCCAGCCCCGCACGAGCGACCACCGGGATCGCCAAGGCCTTGTCGAAGCTCGCGCGGCAGGCGACAGCCGAGGACCCGACGTACGGCGCCCCGATGAGCTCGAGCACCTCCCGTACCGCGCCGTCCTCGCCCGCGCCGCCGTGCAACATCGGGAAGACGACCGGGTCGTCGAGGGTTCCGATCAACTCGATCAGGGAGGGCTGGATGTCGGAGGTCGTCACCTCGAACCCCGCGTTCGTGAGTTCGCGAGCGACTCGTTGGCCGGATTCTAAAGAAATCTCGCGTTCGTGGGACAGTCCACCAGATACGACGATTACTTGTTGTGTCATCAATTCACCTCAATTTTCTCGGGTTGTCGGAAAGGGATGCTGCGGTGTGGTCCAGCCCCGGGGGTAGGGGGAGCACGAGGAATGCGAGGGGGTCATGACCGGACTTCCGGAGGCTGGACACGACCGGGTGAATGTGGGGTGACAAGGCCGAATGTCGTACGAAGCTCCATCTCCTCGGTGATGGCCTCACCGAGGCGCCGTGTCCCCTCGTAGATCCGCTCGGGGGTGGGGAAGCAGTAGCTCAGCCTCATGTTGCGGGAGCCGAGGCCGTCCGCGTAGAAGGCCGTCCCGGGGACGTACGCAACGCGGTGGGACGTCGCCCGAGCGGACAACTGGTCCGAGTCGAACCCTTCGGGCAGGGTGAGCCACACGAAGAAACCACCCTTGGGATGGGTCCAGGTCGCTCCGGGGGGCATGTGGTCGTCCAAGCCGCGCAGCATGGAGTCGCGCCGCTCGCGGTACATCGAGCGGAAGTCCTCGATCTGGGACTTCCAGTCCCAGGTGGCGAGATACTCCGAGATGGCGAACTGCGAGAAGACCGGGGGACACAGGGTCGCGGACTCCTGGGCCAAGATGAGTTTCTTGACGACGGCGGGGGGCGCCAGAACCCAGCCCACGCGGAACCCGGGGGCGAACGTCTTCGAGAAGGAGCCCAGGTAGATCACCTGGTCGGCGTCCATGGAGCGGATGGCCGGCTGCGGGGGTTGGTCGATCCCCAACAGGCCGTACGGGTTGTCCTCCACGATGATCACGTCGAGCTCTTTGGCGGCGGCGAGGAGTTCCCTGCGCCGTTCAACCGAGAGCAGGATGCCCGAGGGGTTGTTGAAGTTCGGGATGGTGTACAGGAATTTCACCTGCTTGCCGGCCGCGCGTGCGGCGACGGTGGCGGCGCGGAACGCCTCGGGGATGATGCCGTCCTCGTCCATGGCGACGTGGACGACCTGTGCCTGGTACGAGGTGAACGTGCCCAGGGCGCCCACGTAGCTCGGCGCCTCGGCCAACACCACGTCACCGGGGTCGACGAAGGTCCGGGTGACCAAGTCCAAGCCCTGCTGCGACCCACAGGAGATGACCAAGTCGTCGGGGGACGCCTCGATCCCCTCCAGACTCATGACCTCGCAGATCTGCTCGCGGATGCGCTCCTCCCCTTGGGCGCCGCCGTAGTTCATGATCTGGGGGCCGCGCGCCTTGATCAGGTCGCCGATGGCGTTGCCGATCACATCGAGAGGGAGGTCAGTGATGTTGGGCATCCCGCCGGCCAAGGACACGATCTCGGGTCGGTTGGCGACGGCGAAGAGAGCTCGCACGGCAGAAGCTTTCAGGCCTTTGGTACGGTCCGCATACACATCGACATAGGGATCGATTCGTGTTTCCACTCTCTTCTCTGGAATATTCATACGATAACTTTGCCGTAAAAAGTCGTACGATGGCGATATGGCACGCATGATGAGCACAACAGAGTCCCGCGAGCGCGGACTCGTTGTCGCACTCAGCGTTGCCGACACGGTGTCCATGGACACCCCCCTTCGAGCCCTGAGTCCCCATGATCGCGACCTGGTCACGCGGGCGTCCATGGACACGTGGGGCTTGTGCGGGGTGGGTGTGCGTCGCGGCGAGGACTGGATCGGCGTCGTGCTGATCACCCCCGATCATGCGCTGCCGCGCGGCCATCCCTTGTCCGGAGCTGGCCTGGACCCCCACACCGCCGGGCTGGCGCTCCTCCACATCGACGCGACCGCGCCGATGGGCACCAGCAAGCGATTGTGCGTAGGACTGACCCGGCGCTTGCGCGGCGCCGTGACCGGCGTGGAAGCCCAGTCGAGCCTCATGCCGTCGACGATGTCGACGTTGGCGCCGTCACGCGCCTGGCTCACGGGCGTGGGATTCCAACCTTTGAGGTACCCGCCCAACCGCTATCGACTCGATTTCGCCACGCTCGCCACCTGGATACGCAAACATCTGGTCTGGGAGTCTCGACCCGCCATCGCGGTGAGTCCGCGCCCCGCCCCAGCAGGACGTGCCGTCCACCGGGGTTAGCGCGCGAGGGGCACGAGGTGCATCGAGTGCATCAGGTGCACGAGGACTCGCGCTGAGGTGCTCTGGGGGGTGGCGCCGAGTGTCAGACCACGGAGTCCAGAGCGTGACGAAGCTTCATCTTCGTCACGGAGCCGATCATGGATGAGACGATCTCACCGTTGACGAAGATGTGCACGGTGGGAAGGGTCCGGATGTCTTGCGCAGCCATCACGGCGGTGTTCTCATTGGTGTCCAGAGACACGAACTTGATCTGTCCCTCGTACTGGGACGCCAACTCCTCGATGATCGGAGTCAGCTGGCGACAGGGGACGCACCAGTCGGCCCAGTAATCGACGAGGACAGGCTGCGAAGAACCGAGGACCTCCGTTGCGAAGGTGGCATCCGTGACAGCGGTGACAGTAGACATCTTTCTCCTTTGTGGCGTGTGTATGAGTGTTTGTGGTGTGGGTGGGTGGGTGGCCCCGTGGGTTGAGGCGGGTGACCCCGTGTGTGGGTGGGTGACTCCGTGGGTTCGGGTGGGTGACTCCGTGGGCTGTCGCGTGGATAGTCGCATTGGTCATCGTGGCGCTCGTCGTCTTGGGTGTCGCCCGACGTGGCGGGACACCAGGTCAGTCGAGGCTGGCCAAGAATCGTTCCGCGTCGAGTCCAGCCCGGCATCCCGACCCTGCGGCGGTGATGGCCTGGCGGTACGAGTGGTCGACGAGGTCTCCGCACGCGAAGACGCCGGTCAGGTTCGTGGCCGTGCTGGGTTCCGCCACCTGGACGTACCCGGCCGCATCGACGTCGACCTGCCCCACGACGAGTTCGTTACGCGGCTCATGCCCGATCGCGACGAAGACCCCCTCCACGGGCAAGCTCCGTGCCTCACCGGTGATCGTGTCCGTGAGAGTGAGCCCTGTCACGCCTGCCTCCCCCTCGATGCCGGAGACGGTGGCGTTCCACTCGAAACGGATCTTCGGGTTGGTCCGCGCTCGCTCCTGCATGATGGCAGAGGCCCGCAACTGGTCGCGCCGGTGCACGAGGGTGACCGACGAGGCGAAGCGTGTCAGGAAGGTCGCCTCCTCGACGGCAGAGTCTCCTCCACCGATGACGGCGATGTCCTTGCCACGGAAGAAGAATCCATCGCAGGTCGCGCACCAGGACACTCCACGCCCGGACAACCGAGCTTCGTCAGGGATGCCCAGTTTGCGGTAGTCGGAGCCCATCGCCAAGATGACCGCCCGTGCTTCGTACTCGTTGTCACCGGAGTCCCGGATCACCTTGGTCGACCCAGTCAGGTCCACCGACACGGCGTCTTCGGCCACGAGGATGGCGCCGAATTTCTCAGCCTGGTCCCGCATCTTGTCCATCAGGTCGGGGCCGAGCACCCCCTCGGGGAACCCGGGGAAGTTCTCCACCTCGGTGGTGGTCATCAGGGCGCCGCCGGCGGCGAGCGTTCCCGTGATCACCACAGGTTTGAGCCCTGCACGAGCGGCGTAGATGGCAGCGGTGTACCCCGCTGGTCCTGAACCGATGATGACGAGGTCGTGTGTGGACATGGGCCTTCCTTCCTTGCAGCATCCGTGGATGGCATCCCTGAGGCGCTTCCCACAGGACTGCTCGCATGGCGTCGCCTGGTGCGATCATGACGAGTCCATCTATCTTCCCACGGATGGCAAGCGGAGGCATAGCCACGACGACCCGTGTCGAAAAACGGTTATCTCGTCGGCGATCAGACCCCTCTTCTAGGCGCTCACGGCCCCGCTGGCATCCGAGACCTGCGACGTCGATTGCTGAATGTACACATTTTCATACCCGAGACCATACTCAGGGCCACCGACAAAAATGCAACCTGGGTCTCTACTTGTGGATAACTCTTTCGCGCAAGAATTATCTGTGGATAACTCGCACTTCTCCTTTGTCCTCTTCCATAGTGAAAGTAAGGAAAGGAGAGCCATGAGTGTGCGAGGGCTGACACGAACGCCGGAGGAGGTGGGTATGACCGTGACACGTTCGATCGTGGCGTGGGTCGTCCTCGCCCTGCTCGTCTTCGGCGTGCCCTGGGTCGTGGTCGAATGGGGGTACTGGGCCGAGGTGAGGACCCTGATCCAGGATCCGTCCCTGTTCCTTCTCCCGGATGACGGCCATGTGGTTCTTGCCATCGTGACCGTGCTCGCCGCCCTTTTCTGGGTTCAACTCGCATGGAGCGTGCTCGCTGAGATGGTTGTGGCCGTACGGCGGCGCCGTCGTGGTCGCGCCCGTGCGGCCCGCTGCGGCGACCCTGTGCGCGCCCGTACCACCACCCGTACGGGCCCTGCCGGCCCGCTGGGGCTGACCCGCGCGCTCGTACGACCGCTGGTGTCGGCCGCCTTCGCCCTGAGCATCGCCGGGGGCGCCTTGTCGGCGGTCGCCGACAGCCCGGCTAACACCGTCTCGGTGGTCGCGCCCGCATGGCCCGACGACTCGTCCGCCATCACGTCGGCGCCCACCCCTGTGACCGTCGGCATCCCCGGCCCGCAGACCATGACGGCGACCGCTCCCGACGCTGGCGGTATGTATACGGTCGCCCCCGGGGATTCTTTGTGGTCGATCGCCGAAAGGTTCCTCGGCGACGGCCATCAGTGGACCAGTATCGCCGCCGAGAACGAAGAGCTCGTCCAAGACGCGCCCGACCTCATCCATGTGGGATGGAAATTGAGGATTCCGGTCGTCGGCCTGCCCGATCGAGGAGATACGCCCTGCCAGCCGGACCATGTGGCGGTCGTCGCCCCAGGGGATTCTCTGTGGTCGATCGCCGAACGAGAGATGGGCGGCGGAAGCCTCTGGCCCGCCCTCGCGGACGCGAATGCCCCGCTGGTCGCCGACCCCTTCATCCTCCAGCCTGGAGAGAAACTGACCATCCCGTGCACAGCGCCCGTCGGCGGCGGACCCGCCGCCGAAAGCCTGCTGGCGACCGCCCCTGAGGAGGACACGCCTGAGGTCGCCACCACACCCGTGGAGCCCACGCCAGGCGCATCTGGCGAAGATCTGGGATTCGCATGGTCGCCTGTGGAGGATGAGGGTGCCTCGACGTCAGCATCTCCGCCGCCCGCGTCCACGGCCACGTCCCCAGCGTCAGACGAGCGTCAGGCGCCCTCCCCCGCGCCCATCGAGTCGGTGGACGAGCCGAGCGCCGGTGCGGATGCGCAGGGCCTGGTACGGGACATCGGGATCAGCACGTTCCTCGCCGGGGGCCTGGTGCTCCTGATCGGTCGACGTCGCTTGAACCAGTTGAGGACACGTCCGGTGGGCAGACGAATCCTGCTGCCGAACGACGAGGGACATCGCCTGGAGTCGGCGTTAGGCGTCGTCGGAAGCCGCTTCATCCCCGGCGGCGCGCCCTACGAGGGACGCGAGTGCGCTGCTCGCAGGGCTATCGGGGGATTCTCAGACGAGCAGAGCATCGACGATCTCTTGTTGTCCGCCGAGGGGGTGCCCCTGTGCGTGGGAACCACCACGACCGGCGACGCTGTGCACACCGACATCACCGAAGCGAAACCCTTCCTTGTCTTTGGAGCTCAGGCCGACCAAGTCCGCTCGGTCATGCGCGGCATCGCCATGAACATCACCCTCTCCGACTACTCGGACAGCATGGAACTCCACGTCCTCGATGGGCAAAACCTCTTCGACACCTTCGACAGTGTCACCCGCCATGCCACCCTCGCTGACGCGATCGAGTGCCTGCGACTCGTCATCACCGAGCGGAGAACGTACCTCGGAGACAGCCGATGGACGCAGTTAAGGAACGATCCCGACTATGCGGAGGCGTGGCGTCCTGTCCTCTACTGTCTGATCGATCCCGTCGATGCCAGGGAGTTGCGCGAACTGGCCGACTGCCTCGACGGCTCTGATGTGGGAGTCGCCGTCCTGGCAGGCATGTACGGGCCTGACCTCTCGCCCTCGCGCGCCATCGCGTCGGGCAGCCTTCGCGTCGAGGGCATCGATCACGCGGTGCTCGACCCCGGCCATCGACCCGTGGCCCCCTTCCACCTGGACGTGAGCGAGCCCCTCGCCAACCTCCTTCAGACCTCAGCCAGCCCGTCGACGACCCCCGCCTGGTGGTCGTCGTCGACATCTGCCGAACCCGACTTACCCGACCCATGGACTCCGCCACACGACCGCACCGCCGAAAGGGGCTTTGCCATGACACCCGTTCCCACACCGGACGCCGAGACCTCGTTGGCGGCTACCTTCAGCCATCCCACCCTGAAGATACTGGGACCCGTCCTCCTGGAAGGGGCACAGGGTCCGCCTCCACCCCGAGCTGAGCGAGCTTGCATGGAATACTGTGGATGGCTCCTCGAACACCCCGGCGCCACCGCCATGGCCATGGCCCAGGGACTTCTCGTGGCTGAGGGGACCCGTCGATCCAACATGAGCCGACTGCGCACGTGGTTGGGCAACGACGCGCAGGGCGAGCCCTACCTCCCCGAGGCGTACTCGGGGCGCATCTGGCTCGACCCCGCCGTCACATCCGATTGGCAGCGACTGCGCCTGCTCATCGCCTCAGGAGTGGAGGCGACCTCCACCGACAAGCTGATTCAGGCCCTTCACCTGGTGCGAGGAGCCCCTCTGGCTGACGCCGCTCCGGGGCAGTGGCATTGGGCCGAGGAACTGCGCACAGACATCGTCTCGGTCATCAGGGACATCGGGGTGATCGCCACCGCGAGGTGCTTGCAGCAGCAGGACATCGACAGAGCCCGTTGGGCGGCCAGTCGGGCCCTCATCGCAGCCCCTGAGGACGAGCAACTCCTGTGCGCCCGGGTGAGGACGGAACACGCCGCCGGGAATCGCATGGAAGTGGAACGCCTGGTCAACTGGATTTCCCGCAACGCCCGCAATCTGGGAACCGATCTTCTTCCTGAGACGGTCACGACCCTCCACGAGGTGATCGGGTCCCGCCCGACGCCCCCTGTCTGGCCACAACTCGCCCGGCAGGGCACGCAGGGACTGTCGGATCCGGGGTGATCGATCACGCGGCTTCGACGAGGTCGACCAGGATGTCTCGATGGGCGCGCAGACGCCTCACGGTGTCGGAGCAGCGTTGCCGTACGGCGTCGGGGCTCATGGCATGCAGTTCGGCCACCTGTGCGCTGGGCAAGCCATCGATGTAGACCTTCTCCACGATGGTGAGCGACTCAGCTGTGGCCAGGTGCAGGGTGCGCGCGGTGTCCAGCACCCGGTGGGCGATGAGATCCGCGTGATCGACGACCGGCATGAGCGGCGCCACCGGCGCGACACGGGTTTCCGCCACGACGTCCTTCTTGGCGTCCAGCACCAGGTTGGCAGCCACCGACCGGGGACGCCTGTGCAGGGGGTACTTGGAGATCCGGATCCACAAGGCGGCGACCAGATGATCGACCGACGGATGGGGGTAGGCCCGCGACATGAGAATCAACTTGGGCAAGAGCGCCTGGACAATGACCCGCCCCGCCACGGGGTACCCCTCCTGACATGTGTGGATCAGACTTCCGAGCACCTGGTCAGGATTGAAGCGAATGCTCTCGAGGACGACGTTGAGGGGTGTCGCAGGATCAGTCCAGTCAGCCAGATCCCATTTCAAGTCCTCCCATTCTTGATTCAGGCGTGCTGACATGCTGGCGCACCCCGCGCCTTTATGTGACGGAACCGCCACAGCCACTGACGGCATGACACGTGATGACATAACAGGCCTCCTCGAGAGCAGACCTCTACTCTGGCGGATGGGTGTTGCCCGATGTGGTGGTCGTACCACCCCAGGTGCTGCCACAATCGCCTCAGTGTTGTCACAGTGTTGTCAGGCGGCCGATCAGCCTGCCACGGCCCCAGCACGGACCGACCAGCGGATCGCTACCGGTCGATCAGGCCCATGTCGTACGCCGCGAGCACCAGGCCGACTCGGTCCCTCGCCTGCAACTTGAACAAGAGCCTCGAAATGTGGGTTTTCACTGTTCCTTCGGCCAGGTGGAGATTCTCGGCGATCTCGGTGTTGTTCGCTCCCTGAGAGATCTCCTTGAGAACGTCCACCTCACGCTCGGTGAGCACATTCAGGCGAGGATCCGGCTGAGTCCGATCAGGCCCTGGCATGAGGTTCGTCAGGAGCCGCTTCGTCGTCGACGGCGCCATGATCGCGTCCCCGGAGTTCACGGCATGAATGGCGTCCACCAACTCCGTCGCGCGGGCGTCCTTCAGCAGGAACCCGCTGGCCCCCGCACGGAGAGCCTGGTACACGTAGTCATCCAAGTCGAATGTGGTCAAGATGATGATCTTGACCGGGTACCCGGCGTCGATGATCCGCTTCGTCGTCTCGATCCCGTCGATGCCTGGCATGCGTACGTCCATCAGGACGACGTCCACCGGCACCTCCCTCAGCAGGGCCAACGCCTCAGGGCCGTTGCTCGCCTCACCCACAACATCGATGTCGGATTCGGCTTCGACCATCATCCGGAAACCACTCCGAACGAGGACTTGATCATCGACGAGCGCCACCCGAATAGGACGTGTCATGACGCCTCGCGTGGGGATGTCTGCAGTGGAATCTGCGCGCATACTCTGAATCCTCCTGTTTCACTTGGACCAACCGTCAACGTACCGTCCAACGCTTGCACTCGCTCGGCCATCCCGATCAGTCCCGTCCCACGATGATCTCCGACACGCGGAGAATCCGTCACCTTGTTGGTGACGGTGACGGTGACATGTTTCGAGTGCCAGACCACAGCAACATGCGGATCCCCCTCGGGACCTGCATGCTTGATCGAGTTCGTGAGCGCCTCCTGGACGACACGGTACAAAGTCATTTCAATAATGGGTGTCGACCCATGTGGGGTCCCCGACACCGTCAGGGTCGCGTTCGCCTTCTCGGCCAGGGATGGAATGTCGGCGAGCCCCGGCGCGGACGCGATGTCGTCTGTGCCGTCCGAGTCCGAGCGGAGGGTACGTACGATCCGGCGCATCTCCTGAAGGGCCTCGCGCCCAGTCTCCGAAATCGTGCCCAACGCGAGCTCAGCCAGGTTCGGGGACCTGTTCAGCTGAGCCAGCCCGCCCTCAGCCTGCACGACCATGACGGAGATCGAGTGGGCGACAATGTCGTGGAGTTCGCGGGCGATGTTCGTACGGATCTGCGTCTCCAGCGTCCGCTGATTCGCCGCCTGTTCGGCGATCTGGAGGTCAGCCGCGTCTCGCTCGGCCTGGAGTTGGCGGGTACGAGCCGCCTCCACGTCATAGCGGCGTCGCCCGATGGAGTACGCGGTGCTGACCACGCCGGCGGCCGAAACGCCCACCAGGATCACGACCGTACGCAGATCGGAGTTGCCGAAGACGCTCGCGGTCATCCAGCGGACGGGCTCGATGAAGGCGATGGCCAGGGCGACCACCAGGTAGATCCGCGCCTTTTGGTACGGGAGCCATCGCGCGACATCGTACACAGCGACCGGCACGACCAACCACGAAACCGTGGGAAAAGGAAGCAAGACGACTTGGAGAATGATGAGACATGTGGAGACAAGGAAGAAGAGGCCCGGATAGTGGCGGCGCAACGTGATCGCCGAGAAGACGCCCACGCCGAACACGCCCGTGATGACAGCCTCACGGGCGCTCACAGCGTCGGCGAGCAGGATAATTGCCGCCATGAAAGGGAGGTGCACCAGGACGATTCCTGTTACCGCCAAGGACGCGTTGACGAACCAGTCGTTTCGCGTAGCTCCTTCCACCTTGAACGGACTCAACACATTCACGATAATCAGTGTACAAGATGCCTGTACACACGGCTGGACCGCCTCAGATTTTATATGAAATCAGTTAGATTGGAGCGGGCGGCGTCCGATCTTGTCCCCATCAGGAACCCGTGAAAGACTTGGGGGTATGAAGAGGTTTTTCTTTCTGCTACTCCTGTTTCTCGGGATCGGAGCGCTCCTGTACGTCTCCAATCAACGGCACAGCGAAGCACGCCAGTTGTGGGAGGAAGCGCTGGCCAAGGTCCCCACTCCTGAGCGCGCCCCCGACGAGTCCTAGGAGCACGGGGTCCCGCCCCGGCCAGTCGTGACCGGCCTCCCACGGCGGCGCTTGCCGCACCGTGGGACAACTTTCCCGCACAGACGAGAAAGAGTTCCCCCGCTAGGGTATACTCTCCTGTGCCTGCGGCGGGGACCCTGGTCTGGGATTCTCACTTGCTGTTTCCGGGTTGGTCGTAGAACCGCAGTAGGCCCTGGGGCATTAACTCAGTTGGTAGAGTGCGACCTTTGCAAGGTCGAAGTCAGGGGTTCGAATCCCCTATGCTCCACAAGGGGGGTGTTGGTGAAAGATTGGCCTCCGGATTGGTGAAACCAATCGACAGGCAGCTCGCCACGGCCTCGGCGGGGCTTCCGACTCTTAAATGATGGTGACGATCTCCGCTAGTTGGCGACGGCTTCGGGGGCGCGGCTCGGCGGCCCGGTAACCGAAGGCACCCATCAGGGCGACCGACTCCCGCTGCGGGTCGATGGCACCGGCCTCACCCAACAACTGTTGCGCCTTGGCCGAGGCGAAACCTTCAATGGGACAGGAGTCGATGCCGAGACTGGCGGCGGCCAGCATCATGTAGGCCAGTGCGATGTAGGCCTGCTTGGCGGCCCAATCGCGCATCTGGCGTGACTGCGTCAGACCTTGATGATCGGTGATGAACTGCCCATACCCCGCCAAAAAGTCGGCCAGCACCTGCCCCGTCATTCCTTGACGGATAAAGGCATCACTCACAAAAGGCGAACCGGCGCTCAGATCATCGTGAGTGACAAAGACGCAGAACCTGGCAGCCTCCAGCCGGGGCGGGTTGTGCTGGTTCATCACCTCTTTGAGCGTCTCCCTCATCTGCGGGGTACGGACATCAAGGATGCGCCAATGCTCCAGGCCGAAGGAACTGGGGGCCAGCCGGGCCACCTCCAAGATCAGATTCCAGTCGTCGTCGCTGATCTGACGGGGTGAAAACTGCTTGACATGGCGCCGTTGTGCCGCCTCCAACACCGGATTGTCCTCAGCCATGCCGTCTCCTTCGCCTCGTGGAGCTGCTCAGTTTACTAAATCTACTCAAATGCTCAGCTCGACTCCGGACAGCCGCGCATCGAGGATCTTTTTGATGACGGTGGCGATATGGGCACCAGCTTCGACGGGTGAAGTGCCGCCGGCGTAGATATTCGACACGACGTTACGCCATGACTCCGAACGGTCCGGGTTTGGCTGGTAGGCCATGTGAGCAAGTCGATCTGAGCCGGATTCAACCGCTTCATCGTCCGAGCATTCGACCTTGGAGGCTCGAACTCGCTCGCACGCACCTCGGCGGTAGGTTCAGACACCCACTTGAAACATGCTCTGACAAGCAGCTTCGGAAGCTGGGGCATGTTTCGAGTACCGTCCACTAGGGTCCACGTCGTCTAGCGTGGAGGCGTAGCCCCCGCAATAGACGATTTTGTGTTCTGTGGACTCGAACAGGCAATTGAAGCGAGAGGAATGACAATTTATTGTCATACCCGAGCTGGTTGCAGCCTGTTGACGAGCGAAGCGAGGAACACCCTTGAGGGTCCGAGCGTGAGGAGAAGGCCCGGTGTTCGGTCGCTACGCTCCCTATCACAGGTCTCAATCGGTTCAGAAATGAAGCGAGCTTCATTTCACTCACCTCAATCGCCTGCGGGCCTTCGATTAGCTCGGCCGCAAGGCGGCCGATAGGCCGCCGCCGCGGGAACGACGTGCCAAGCACGGCGTTGGAGTCCCCCATGCCCCACAACGCTGGCCCTGTTCCAACACGTAACCGTATTCCGTGTGGTTTCCATTTGACGCGATAGGACAGATTGTGTGACGAGTGTCACGCAAATGCGGCAAGGGGTGGTAGGGTGAGTTCTATGAAAACAGCGACCTTGAGCATTCGAATCGATCCAGAGGTCAAGGCTCAAGCCGAGCGGACATTTGCCCCACTCGGGCTGACCATCACCGATGCGGTCAACATCTTCTTGCACAAGGCGAACCTTGAAGGCGGCCTGCCATTCAGCGTTCGTCAGCCACGCTATGGGGCCACGACAGAAGCCGCGATGCGTGAAGCTGATGACATCATCGCCGGTCGAGTGCCAGCGAAGCGATATGTGTCATTCGACGATCTGGTGTCTGATCTCGATTCGGACGACTAATGCTGGCGCTGGTTCAGACCTCGCAGTTTCGCCGGGATCTGAAGAAAGCCCTCAAACGGGGCAAGGATCTAGCCTCATTGGGTGCGGTTGTTGACGCGCTTCAGCGTGAAAAACCGTTGCCGGTATCGAACCGTGACCACGCCCTGGTGGGTGATTACGCAGGCCACCGCGAATGCCATATTCAGCCGGATTGGCTGTTGATCTACCGGATTGACCATGGCGAGTTGATCCTGATCCTTCAGCGGACGGGGACACACGCGGACCTGATGTAAATGCAACACATCATTGCATACTCTAAAGGTCCTGCCAACAGATATCTCGTCCGATAGTGTCCCGCCGAGTGGTGGGAATTCGGCTATGAATCCTGGTTGTGTTGGTCGCTGCCTGTGATGGTGGCGACGGGTTCATCGTAGCGGTTGTTGGGGTGGAGTTTGCGCATGGATTCTTCGGAGAGGTAACGCCGGTCGGTGGCTTGCCATTCGTCGTGAGTGTCGGTCAGGATGGCTCCGACTAGGCGGATCACGGCGTTCTCGTTGGGGAAGATGCCAACGACGCGGGATCGGCGTTTGATTTCCTTGTTGATGCGTTCCAGGGGATTGTTGGACCAGATCTTGACCCAATGTTCCTTGGGGAATGCTGAGAATGCGAGGACCTCGGTCTTCGCGGAGTCCATCATCGGCCTGGTCTTCGGGTTGACGGCGGCTAACTGGTCGCGGACCTTGTCCCACGCGTCGGCGATCATGGGGGCCTTCGGTTGGGCGAACGCGGTGCGCAGCGCGGCGGCGGCCATGCCCTTGTGGGTTTTCGGGAACAAGGCGAGCAGGTTGCGGGCGAAGTGCACGCGGCAGCGTTGGTGGGCCGCACCTTGCAGATGCCGGCCTAGGGCGGCCACCAGGCCGGCGTGCTGGTCGGAGACGACCAGGCGGACCCCCGACAGGCCCCTGGCTTTCAGTGAGGCCAGGAACGCCTCCCAGAACGGCTGGTCCTCACTGTCGCCGACGTCGAGGCCCAACACTTCCCGCCCGCCGTCGGCGCGGACCCCGGTGGCGATCACGACGGCCTTCGACACGACCTGCCCGAGTCCTTGCTCCCGCACGTGCAGATACGTGGCGTCGAGGTAGACATACGGGAACTCGGCGTGATCGAGGCGACGGGTGCGGAGCGCGTCCACGAACTCGTCCATCCCGGCGCAAATGCGGGACACTTCGGATTTGGAGATGCCCGAGCTGGCGCCCAACGCTTCTGCCAAGTCGTCGACTGTCCGGGTCGACACCCCACACACGTAGGCTTCCATGACCACCGCGTGCAACGCCTGGTCGATCCGGCGGCGCGGTTCCAGGATCGACGGGAAGAACGAGCCCCGCCGCAGCTTCGGGATACGCACTTCCACGTCCCCGGCCTGGGTCGTCAACAACTTCGCGCGACTCCCGTTGCGATACGTGACCCGCTCGTCGGTGCGTTCATGGCGGGCCGCGCCGATCCGGGCGTCGGCTTCAGCCTCGATCAACTCCTGGAACACCCGCCGCACAGACTCGGCGATCAGGTCAACAACATCCCCACGCCGCACCGCGTCCAGAAGATCAGCGGCGGACAGGGCAGAATAGGTGGTGGTCATCGGTGGAACCCTTTCGGTAGTGCTTCGCAACACACCAGGATTCCGCCGATGACCCCCTACATCAGCACGCCACTCCGGCCACCCCGAAATACCACCACTCGGCGGGACTCAGGCCCTTGTCGACGACGGTCGAATAGTGAGCCAGTGGCGACGGTCGAAAAGTGAGCCACCTGACCATGATTGGATAGGTGATCACAGTGGATGATTGGGCGCAGATCAGGTATCTGGCGCGGAGTGAGA